>Ga0182004_10000511_pt1 | contig 23922 bp, 14 predicted proteins | sample Sormic07211540_1_FD_120479 | JGI IMG/M metagenome (GOLD analysis project Ga0182004, IMG submission 120479) | Endophyte microbial communities from Sorghum bicolor roots, Mead, Nebraska, USA - 072115-40_1 MetaG | ecosystem: Host-associated > Plants > Roots > Unclassified | place: USA: Nebraska...
GCAAAATAGGAATAGTACCACTTTCGTTTGTATTTGACAAATATTATCCAATCATGTACTAACTAGACTCAAAAGATTCGTCTTGTCAATTCCGACCAAACTGTGCAATTAGTTTTTATTTTCATCTATATTTAATACTTCATGCGTGCGTCTAAATATTTGATGTGACGGGAAATCTGAAAATTTTTGCAAAATTTTTTGGGAACTAAACAAGGCACTAATAGCTTTTGAAAAAGAGATACTAGCTATGCAAAAAGTATTAGAAAAATAGGTATATGGAAGTCTATACATAGAAAAAGAAGATATCTGAGCACATGGGTGCCCATGCACTAGAAGAAAATAAGAAAAAAATAGGTAGTTATGTCTCAGGTATAATAATCAGAGAGAGATGAGAGATCACACACGACAAAGACTATCACCGATGTTCTTATCATATACCATACATATAGAGGGTATGGCACGTTTCTCTATGGAACCATTTTTTGACTTAGCAATATATGCAATGCAAGCATGCCTTACTCTTATCTTACCTGAAGCTCTATATAAGTCCATTAGAAGTAGAAAGAAAGGTAAAACAACATTGCCTTTGCGATAATTCAAATACCATTGAGTAATGCAGAGTACCGGTACAAGTTCTATTTTCTTTTGTAAAAAAAATAAAAACTCTAAGAATGCTTTTATAGAGAGATAGTGGTGACTTAGTATCAAAACAGTTTTACTTTTTCAATTGTCTGACAATCACTTTAAAAACTCAACTTGGAATAACTTTTATACTAGCATCGTACTTACTCCTTGAAGTCTTGTGTCATAGTTATACTTAGTTTTAGACAAACAAAAAGCTAGTGTGCAATGTTTTAATTCTAAAGCATGTCCTTGTACATTGTATTATGACTTTGACTTTAACGAATCATGTATGATCCTTGTATGTTAGGTACGTATTACGGCTTAATGATGGATGTACGTGGTTTTAGCCATCCAAAATGTCATCCATGGGTGCGATAGCGCTTGTGCTCTGCATGCACACGCGCTGTGCGCAGACATAAAGATACTCAGGTCTTGTTCGTTTGAGCTTATCCACCGAATATGTTAGTTATTCAACAATGTTTTTTCTCTCACAATAAACCAACAAACAGTACTTTTAGCTATGAATTTTCAGATAAGCGAACAAGTTCTTAGGCGTGCTTGCAATTCAATACAGGCACATTAGAACTAGAGGACAAAGAACCAGAAAAAATGAACATGAGCTTTGCCACATGTTGTATCCATGAGCGGCTCTAGCGTGGCGAACCAAGATTTAGGCCTTGTTTAGTTCTCCTGAGAATTTTTTTCGAAGCTACTGTTGCACTTTCGTTTGTATGTGACAATTATTGTCGAATTATGTACTAATTAGGCTCAAAAGATTAATCTCGTAAATTATAAACAAACTATGTAATTATTTATTTTTCAATCTATATTTAACGTTTCATGCATGTGTTGCAAGATTTGATGTGACGATGAATCTTGAAAAGTCTTTTTGACGAGTTCCTCACCTGATTCTCTACTGTCACAAACACACATAACCAAGTAGGCATAAATAGAAATACAAACATGTAATGTCAATACTAGCTCTGCTAGCTATTAAAAAGGACTTGAACAAGTGAAGAAAAAAAAGACCTCGACGGCAAATGAAATGCACAGGAAAACCATTTATACAAACGTGATAACTCTATAAAGACTCCGTTTGGTTCCCCTCACTAAATTTTAGCTAACTAAAATTATTTTATCTACTTTTGGATGACTAATGGAACTTAACTATTTTAGCTTCTTCTAGACAATGTGTTTGGAACTTTAGCTACTAAAGTGACTAAAGTTTAGCTAGCTAAAATTTAGCAAGGGAAACCAAACAGAGCCAAAGAGGTAATATCTCTCATCTATCTCATTGGTTTGATATATTTTTAATATGAAAATATTATTGCTAAGAAAATTAGTTTGTTACTTTTTATAAAAGTGATGATTGACTAAAAAAAAGAATGTTTCAAACATCACATTTTAATATTTTTTCTAATAGTATCGCACAAGTTCAAACTTGAATTAATGTTGTATTACATAATCAATAATCCTAGTTGCTAAAATAATAGTAAGCCACCAGCCATAACATTTGCCTTTAGATCCTCTCTTTCCTCTGCTGAGAGCATTTCCAAGAGAAGATATAAAAACGATTTTTAAGCAAATAATTTTTTAAATGATGATTTGAAAAGTGAGATCTATAAAGGAGATGCTCTAACCCTATTTCAAAGGATTTCAAAAGGCGCCACAAAAGGGCAACCAAAGCCAAGCCGGAGTCCGGATCCTCCTGCTCCTGCCCTGACGAGTGACGAGTGACGACCCAAGCCCCGCAAGCCGCTCGGCCGAGCCAGCAGCGGCAAAACCACGCTAAAATCTCTCCCAAATCACCCCTCTCTGCCCCAGCCATGGCGACCTCCTTCGGTTTCGGCGGCTCCGCGGCCGCGGGCTCCACGGCCTCCTCCCCCTTCTCCTTCTCCTCCACCCCATCCGCCTTCTCCTTCTCCCAGCCGGCGGCTGCCTCCTCCCCTGCCCCCACCTTCGGCTCCTCCCTCTTTTCCTCATCCTCCGCCGCCGCTTCCTCTGCCCCCACTTTCGGGTCCTCCCTGTTCGGGGCCTCGTCCGCCGCTGCGCCCGCCTCCTCCCCCGCTTTCGGCTTCGGATCCACCGCCTTCTCGTTCGGTCAGTCCACGGCGGCCGCCTCATCGGCCGCGTCCGCGCCATCCCTCTTCGGCGCAACGCCCGCATCCTCCGCCGGAACAACCCCTAGTTTATTCGGCGCTGCTACCTCCGCCGCAAGCAGCCCTGGCCTCTTCGGCGCCGCCTCTGCTGCCGCAAGCAGCCCCGGCCTCTTCGGTGCGTCCGCCACCGGCTCTGCAGCGACCTCCTCGGGTCTGTTCGGCGGTACCGCCTCCCCGGGCCTATTCGGCGGGGCCTCCTCCGCAGCGACCACCCCGAGTCCATTCGGGGCCACCTCATCCGCGGCGGCGACAGCTAGTCTGTTCGGCGCCGCCTCTTCTGCTGCGTCCACCCCAAGCCCCTTCTCTGGAGCCGCCACGGGCTTTAGCTTTGGCTCGTCGGCGTCCGGTTCCACCACTACCACACCCGCCGCCTCGGCACCATCATTCGGCTTCTCGTTCAACTCGGGGGCGGCCGCGTCAAGCGCTGCCTCCACCGCGACATCAGCACCGGCTTTAGGGTTTGGCGTGGCCACTGGCTCGTCTCTGTTCGCATCCACCACCTCTGCGCCCCTCTTCAGCAGCACCACCGTCTCTTCTCCAGCGCCTGCTGCGACGACCACGCCATCCTTTGGGTTCTCTTCCTCGCCAGCAACAACCGCTTCCGCCCCATCGTTTGGCTTTACACCGCCAGCAGGAAGCGCGACTACGGCGAACACGGCTCCTTCCTTGTTCTCATCTGCTTCCTCGAGCCCTGCCTTCGCTTTCGCCAAGAGCACATCCACCACCACAGTAACCACACCGTCGTCCTCGCCCTCCACTGGCTTCTCCTCGGCCACTTCGCAGGCTGCACCTGCTCCCTCAGTGTTCTCTAATACCAGTGCAGCAGGTAGCTCGTCTGCCACTACGCCTGGATTCTCCTTTGGTTCATCTTCGGCAGCTTCTACACCAACTTTAGCTTCCATGTCCACAACTGGTGCCTCCACTGTGCCATCAGCTGCTGCAGCTTCTGCAACATCTGGGTCACTGTTCCCAGCTGCTTCTTCTACCAGTAGTTTCAGTTTTGCAGTTGCTCCATCATCGTCATCAGCCGCAGCAGCTACTGCCACTACCACCACTGTCACAAGTGCATCTACATCTGCAGGCATGACAACCACAGCTCCTTTGACTGGAACAACGGGGTTTCCAAATTTTAATCTTCAAACAACTACACCAGCTTCTACCTCATCTCCCACACTGGCATTTGGTGAGTTTGCATGATTATTCATCATCTGCAATTGTTCTTGAGTGGTATTGTTACCATGCCTACCTGTCTGATTTGAACCAATTACTATTCTCTGGATTTGGTCTCAATATCATCATTGTTACAGCATCACACACATAAAATTTTGTAGAGCATAATAACATCTCAAATGAATCTGCATCTTTGTTTCAGATCCAACATCATTATTGTACCTGCACTATACTGACCATTATGCTTATATGTTTTTCTTATATTATAGGTGTTTCTACTACTGCTGCTAGCACATCAGCCACCAGCACCACAACTCAGGCAACTTCTTCAGCTGTTCAAGCTAGCAGCACAGGGTTGTACAAGTTCCCCTGGTCTATTTCTACTGCTAATTCTTGATTCTGAACTGATATTTTTCATTTTCTTTGTGCAGTCCAACTACTACTACATCTATCACTCCAGCAGCGTCCCAGGCACCTAAGCTACCATCAGAAATTGTTGGCAAAAGTGTTGAGGAGGTACTGCACTTATCTGTTTAAATTGCAGCTAGCTGTTTTGCACTTTGGTAATTATTTTTTTCTATCGGCATTGTGCTGGAGGCTAGATAATGTGCTTCCTGAATTCTTCATTTATGTAATTAACCAGTTTGATACTCTTTCATTTTTGAGATATACCTCACGCAATTGTCTGTGTAGATTATTAGGGACTGGAACAATGAGCTTCAAGACCGTACTGCAAAATTCAGGAAACATGCCACCGCAATAGCTGAATGGGATAAGAGAATTCTGCAAAATAGAAATGTTCTTATTAGGCTTGAGGTTTGTGTTTTCATTTATTATCATTTTTTTCGAGCACCCTGCCACATTGTATTACTACCAGGGTTTTCAAACTGTTTGATAATTTTTCAAATTCGAGCTCTTGCAGTTAGGAGATTAGCAAGGCTATATGTATGCTTGTGCTTATTTTGGATTGTTATTGAGTACCATTTTGTAAAATAATGTTTAAAATAAATGATAGTGTATGCTTTGTGACGAGTAGATGATAGTGGGCCAAGAAGGGTAAGTTCAATCTAGTTTTACAAATATTGGTGATACGAAGACCTGAATTTCATTTTGCCCAGTTGTGGATTGTATATTGTTGTAACTTGTTAGAGTGTTGAGATGAGAAGAGCTTTATCTGATCTCCTCGTAGAGATTTGACTGGGCAATGTTTTTCTAGTGTGACTTAGTTTTGGAAAATCCATTTAAAATTCACCATTCTTTATTTTGATTTGATTGTTTCCTTGATAACATCAGGTTTATTAGCTTATACAATCATAGTTTAGGTCATTGATTTTGATGGGACAAAAATTGTGTGATATGGAGTTTGAAAGTGGATGAAGATCTGCTATTTCCATTCACTGAAGTTATTGGCAAGAGATATGGAGTTTAGGCCATCGATTGATTAACAAGTGATTAGTCTGAACACTGAAGGCCTGAAAAGATCAAGAACTATTCACACTTATTGTTACTTAAGGAGTCCAAACAATAGAAAAATTAATGGTTTCTCAAGGAATTCTAATTGTCTCAGTGAAATCATTTCATTCAGATTAGTTTTTACCTTCTGCAGATGCTTATGCACGTTTTTGTCGTGATGATATTTTGTACTACTGAGTATGTACATTTTTTTTTGGCAGGCTGAGGTGGCTAAAGTTGTTGAAACACAAACAGGCTTGGAGCGTCAACTTGAGTTGATAGAAACTCATCAGCGCGAGGTTTGTGTTTCTTCTAAGTTTTTATACGTTTCCTTTCCTCTGATTGACCGTAGCTTTATCCTTCATTCTATGGTTTTGTTTCTTTCCTTATTATTTCAAGCCAGTGCAGTATTCATATACTATGCCAAAGACCTCGCCTCTTTGAACTATGCCCCGCATTGTTACATGCACATAAGTAGTTTGACTTACGTACCACAAATTCTTTTTTTTTGTTATTGTTGTCTTAGTTGTGGTTGACCAATCATTTGCCAATGAGAGTTCAGATTTGCTTCACTGCTATTCAATGTTGTGAACAAAATGAGCTTCAAATGCTGGAACCCTTGGCATATGTGCTAATTTAACAATACTGAACAAAACTTCCAAATGCAAGGTTTCTTGGCATATGTACTAATTAACAGTAATACGATACTTGTTTTTGTTTGAGTTACGCTGAACTTAAATTAGAAGTCAGGATAACCAATGGTTAAAAAGAAATTGCATTGGAAATTTGAATTGTGCATACAATTAAAAAGAAATCCATATAACGCGATGCTGGCTATTTGATAGGCGTACACCTTACTTGGCTAGCTTATAGCCATGAGGTGTCTGTTTGACATCTCCCTGCTGAAACTAATGGTGCAACTTTGAATGAGTTAATAAAATCCTTGAACTCAAACTTGGTAGTTTGACTCTAAGAATTATGAGCATCCTTGTTTGGAAGCTCTCTCTCTCTCTCTCTCTCTCTCTCTCTCTCTCTCTCATACAGTTTTCATCTACAAATTGAATCACATCTGGCAATACAATTTCTGCAGTCTGTATTAACTAGTTCTAGTTGACTGTATGATTGCTTTCTTGATCCAGTTTGACCTTGAGTCCTTGACCCATTAAGCGTGAATCAAAATACTGTTCTAATGTACCAATTGAACTGGATATGTCCATATCATTTCAGCAGTCTGTACTCTGTACTAACTAGTGCTAATGGACTATTTGATATGCTTGCTTAGCCAAAAGTTATGTACTCTGGAGAGGTTTATTCATCCAGCTTCTAGTTTGTAAAGAATTTGTTTTATGATTGCAGGTGGACAAGGCTCTACAGAGTATGGAGGAGGAAGCTGAACGCATATTCCAGGATGAACGAGTGTTACTTCGTGAAGATGATGCTGCTTCAGCAAGAGATACTATGTTAGTTCAATAAATTTATCTTGATTCTGTCTGAGTTTTTTTTAGTTTTACTCCAATCTAGGTGAATGTAGTATAAAAAACGTAGTTCAACTCATTTTGGAAAGAAAATCAGTAGTTTGTCTCTCAAAATGACCTCCATAGTCCATATTATTTTTGAGGGAACTGAGTTGAATATTACGTATATAAATAGCAGACAACCTCTTTATATTTGTTTGATGGCCTGTTTGCACTGGTGTTATATACTCCTTCCGTACCAAAAATAGTTGACACTTTAGCTATGAATTTGGACAAAAAATTGTGCAGATTTTGGGACAGAGGGAGTAACTACAAAAGTTTACAGAACTTGTCCTATTCCGTTAATTAGCCTACACTGTTAATTTTGTGATAGAAAATGTCAAGATTACCATCATTCATGCATAGTTTCTTTTATGTGATTGTGTCTCCAACTAAACTTGTTTTTCAATGCTAAGGTATGAACAAGCAGAAGTTGTGGAGCATGAACTGCAACATATGACAGAACAAGTAAAATCCATCATTCAGACTATGAATGCTACTCAGGTAACCGGTCATGTACTTATAGACTTGCTATTGAGTCACGATCAATCTCTTACTCCCCTTGTCTAATTCAGGGTGGTGAGCTTGAGTCCGCTGATAGTATGACACCATTTGATGTTGCTGTCCGGATACTGGATAATCAACTGCGTTCCCTGATGTGGATTGATGAAAAGGTCAGGATATTTAACTGCTTATAATTACTTTTAGTTTTGTTTCTTTCAGTTTGGCGTGTTCAAACCTGACACGTGTTCTGTAAAAACAAATTGTTTAACAAATGCTTGTTAAATTATGGACCTAGAAATATTGTAGCGTGTTTCCTGATGAGTCTGGAAGGTGGTACCTTGCTTTCTGCACAGTTATTTCGTTGTCTTATTATCGATTTTATTACTGCGCTGTTCTTACAAATCGTAAGTTTTTCAAGTGTATATAAATGTTAGCAATGATATTGGCAGGAAGTCGCATGCTATTCTCTGATTCTGTGGTACCGACAATACTTTTATACAGTGTTCTGTCAAATTCTGCCTTTTCAAAAATGATTACCTTTGATCAAAACCAGAGTAACTTGATCTATTTCATCTTTTGGTTTGCATGATGTTAGATATATTCATGATTCTTAGTACTCCCTCTGTCTGCACCTATACAAGTACCTGTCTAGCTGCACAGCCAGAAATGCATTTATTTTGGAATAGCAGTGATTATTCAGTGGAATTAATTGTCTAATCTGTTGCCATGAAACCATTATTGATATATGTTATTTTTGCCTAGGTTAACGAGTTCTCTGGCAGAATACAGAGGCTGCCCAGCAACAGCGCTTCAGCTGAACGTGACTCTGGGATTCCCAGGTTTTGGTTAAGCTGATTAATTCACGGCATTTGCTTGCTGCTCTGATCAGTTTTAGTAAGCATTCTTTGCTTGGTTATTCTGCTGCTCCACCAGCCAAGGTTTCGCATTATTTTGTACCCGTTCAAGTACTTCGGTGCCATGTAGCTCTAGCTGGTTCACTCTGGATTGATACCATCCAATGTCACTTGATGCTGTTTGATTTCAGCATAATTTCTGCTTGTTAACCTTGGATGTGAACTGATAGTTCTAACTTCTGTTTGTTTAACCTTGGAGGCGATTCGCTAGCAGGATTATGGTATGTTTGGATCTATTAGTGCTAACTGTTTTAGCAATTAAATTAGCCCTAGTGACGCACTATATCTAGTACTTGTCAATAGCTAATTAAAACTTAGTACTACTAACTACTAGACATTATTCAAACGGGACTCAACTAAGAGCACCTCCAAAAGTCTCTTGCAAACTCAATCTCTCATTCATTATTTGCAAACTCAATCTCTCATTCTATATCTTTCCACCCTTCACCAACTTCTCTACATCTGATGCGCACATTACAAGTTAGCCTCACTCACCATCTTTGGCTAGCGAGGATGGTATATTTGGAGACCTAGAATTAAATAAGCTGTTGGAAGAGGGTATTTCTCACCAAAATATCCATTCCATCAATTAGGAAGGATATATAGAGGCTCTTGTAATTGCTCTAATAGCTTGGCTAATGGCCCTGATAATGAAAAGCTATCAGCTAACTTTGCATTGCAAGCTAACTATTAGCACTAATGGATTTAAATGTGACTCAACCAAGCAGTAAGCACCAATGGATCTAAAGCCATGTTTGGGGAGCTTCTGGGAGCTTTTGCCTCCCCCAAAAGCTCTCCTAAACAGTGTTTGAACAAAAGCTCTAAAAGCTACACTATGAGCCAGGCCTGTTTGGATTGTGCCTCCCAAGCTGCTCAGCACCCAGGCAAGGCTCCTAGGCGTCCGATTTCGGACTCCTGGGGCCAGGATTGGCTGCCTGGTAGGCATCTGCCTCCCAGGGCGCCATCCAAACAGTGATACCCTCCAATTGTTAAAACCGGACAAATTTGGTCCTCATCCTGTTTTCAAAGGTGGTTTTCTATTTTGTATAAAAACAGAAAAATTGATTTACTATCTAAACATTCATAAGTAATTATTTAAAATGAGAAAAAAATGAGATTAGTACAAATTTTTTCCCCTAAAAATGCTCTATACTTGTGTATGATGTATATATAGGATTTGGGATTGGTTTATTCCCATTCCTACTGCTTTATTGCTTGTAGGTGCGCTTATTATTTGTTTAAAACAAGCAAGACCTGAATTACTCAACATATAGCATTAATAGGTAGATGGTACTTTTAGAAGAAAACTGAAACTAGTCTCATGTTTTTTCTGCTTTAAATAGTTTAAGACTTTTTAAGTTCAAACAAGAATTTTTTTTTATTTTTATTTGGAAAATAGAAAACCACTTTTGAAATCAGACAAGGACTCAAATTTGTCCGGTTTCAATGGTTGGAGGGTGTGTTATACCCAATTTCATAGTTCAAGGTTGAAATCGAACTATGCTCTGAGGTGGAGGTTAAAAAATATACTTACCCACCAGTTTATGCCCAATTTGGGTGGTACTTCCTCTGTCCTAAAATAAATGTTATTCTCATTTTTTGAGAAATCAAACACTTTTTAACTTTGACCAAATATATCTAAAAGATTATTAATATTTATAATACATAATTAATATCATTAGATAGATAGTTGAATATATTTTTATAATAAAATTATTTGAAGATATAAATATTACATATACTTTTTACAAACCTAATTAAAGTTGAGAAAAATTAACCCGCACATATCCCATGGCGGCACATATCCCATGGCGACATAGTGACGTCTATTTTGGAGGGAGTATGATCAGCATGATCTTCTAGAAGGAAAGGGAAACATTCCCAATTCCGCGTTTTGCTGGCGCCCAGGAGCTCGTTTTGCCGGAATCGTTGGCAGGCTCAGCGCCAGCTCGTTTTGCCGGGATCGACGATAGCCTCATCCAGACCATCCACGGCTATATCGAGCTCAAATTTAGCCTGGGAAGTGTATCAAATCGAAACAGGAGACGACGACCAAAACGAGCTCTCTGCCCATGGCCAAACGTGTCGAGGCGGCCAGAACGAGTTCCTCAGGCCACGCGACCCCGTGCTCCGGCTCTGACCCTTTTCTTTGCTAAGGTCCTCTGACCTCTTTCCTGTATTGTGAGATGCTATTTGTACGTGAATCAGGGTCAACTAGAGACGGGTATGATTTTCGTAGGCACTGTTAAAGATGTATAGCCTAGATAAGTTTATGCGTTCAATATGGGGCATAAACCTGAAGAACTAAGTGACGCCCTCTTTTACATGTCGATGAAGCAGTTCAGTCGACTGTAATCATGATTCCAGTCGCTTGTTATTCCATTCCATTCTCATATGAGCCCAGAGGCGATCCAATAAAATGTGGACTAATGGGCTGTCTGGGTCTGTTCCGCTTCTAATAGGCCCATCAAACTCCAAGTTCTTTTGCATTATTATTACGCAACGATTCTTGCCCGAAAGCACGCTAACCTTCTGTAAAGACGCTATATTGCTATCTCAACTCACTTTCATCCCTTCTGTGCAAAAAGCGATGTGGCAATATGCTTTCGTTTTCCATTTTATGGTTATCATGCTTGCTAGCATTCCTTTGCGTGGTTTTGATGGGCTCCGTACAATCAGGATAAGCTCCTTTGATAGAAAGCTCTCGTGTCCCGTCACCTGAAATGAGAAGCTAGCTTCATGACCGGCGAATTAGGCAAACACAGCGTGTTTCTGGCACGCTACACCCACTGCTGGTTTCTGGCAATCAATATCTTTCTGCAAATCCGTTGCAAACGGAAACCGCAAGCACTAAGCGCACAGCTCATTAACTCATCATGGGATTCCTTTCAACGGCAAGTGTGAGCTGCATGTGAACTGTGAGGTTCTCGCGGGAGGAGCGTTATTAAACCAAACCATGTGCGGAAAACCCTCCGAACTCGGAATCAAATCAAAACAAAAACCGTCATCAACGGCCACTTGATGCTAGATTAAAAACCACCTGTGAAGGAGTCGACGGCACATGGCCGCTCTGTGCCGCCACCGCCAGTGGCTAGCTCGCCGTGTTGAGAGGACTTGGACTTGGAACACAGATACAGAGATGCATGCAATGCAACTCGCAAAAGGAAATCTGGAGAGAAACCGGTCAAGGAGGCACATGCCGGGCGCCATGTGAGGCTGATGATGCCCGAGGGAAGAAGGCCAGGGAATCCATCTCATCTCCCATTCTCCACCTCCCCAGCAGCAATCAGTCACATGGGCGAATTAAAGCGCAATCTTTGGTAACCAAGGTCCGTATAGCTAGTACAGTACTAGTAGTATAGATGCTGCTGTGACCCGCCAGCCAATAATGGAGCAGTACGATGTAGTAGTAGTATTGTACGCAGCACGCTAGTGGTGGCACTGGAGTCCAATCCTTGAAAGTGAGGCTTACCCACCCGGCTCGTACGAGTATGGTATGATTAGACCTCCTGTTGCTGCTGCTAATCAGAGCTATCTGAGTGACCATTGACACGGTGTCACTATGCACAAAGCCAAGGGCTTTTACGATCCAGAAAGGCCACAAGAGTGCGTGTAATTATGGTCCGCGCCGACTCAAAGCGTCGCCGGCCATTCATCGCTTTGTGGTCCTTTCAAAGAAGCCCGGCAAAAGCGGCACGACCCAAGCAAAGGATGGCAACACATTTTACAGCCCCAACCCAAGGGGATAGATAGAGGTCCAAAGCGAGAGGTGAAGGGCAATAAACAAAGGCCACTGTGTTTTGCCTTTAGCTAGCACGAGGAATCGTCCAGTCCATTACAATTACCCACACGCTACACAACATGGACCGACCTCCATGAATCAAGGGAGGAAGAACCGAAGAAGAGAGAGAGAGAGAGAGAGAGAGAGAGAGAGAGAGAGAAAGAAAAAAAATTAACTAATAATGAAACCCTATAGGATATGTATGTCATATCATATGGATTATGGAATCGTCACTCTCCCGCTCGCTCTCACATCACGAGCCGAGAGCGAGCTAGCGAGCCTTATACGCCATGACCATCACTCACACTTAATACTGGTGGCAAGCCAAACAAAAAACAAAACGACACCAATGGCGACGGACCGATCGATCGGAGGCGGGCGGGGTGGTGCGAAAGCAACGCGAGGTGAGATCTTCTGATGGCAGGGACGACGGGGAACGAGCCGGCGGCCTTGCGTGACTCTGCTGCTGATCGAGTTCTACTACCCTAGTAGGGGAGGGAGAAGAGGAGGCTTGTATATTACAAGGCGACCAAAACCTAGAAATTAACAAGCAAGCGACGCGCCGGCCGCGGGAGACTGTGTGGGGGTGGCGTGGTGCTCTTTGCCTCGCCTCCAGCCGGCGCTCTAGTGGTGCGGCAACGGCGCCGGTGACTGCGCGGCCGCCGGCACCGGCGGCTTGGGGCACTGGTAGCACTTGGCGAACAGCCCGAACGTGTCGATCTGCCTGATGAAGTTGACCATGCTGGCCCAGCCGCCGAGCCCGAAGCCGACCACCAGCACCCACACCACGATGAACATGTTGAGCACGAACATCCCCGTCCAGCTCGGCAGGAAGAACGGTGGCTTCTCCGCGGCATTCTGTTGCATTTATTTTTCAGACAAACAGAAAACTACAGTCAGAATTCGTTCATCAGAAGCACTGATAGATATGATGAGGCAGAATACACGCGTACAGTACACTGCTGTGCAAGTGCAAAGACAGGAACAAGATAAGCATCGCGCGTGCCCCGCCTTGAGCTGTTCCTAGTACTATCTTTTTCGAGGGCATTTTCAAGGCCACTGCTGCTCGATTTCCTTTCGGAAATAAAGCTGGAGGAAAAGGAGCGCGAGGAAAGGAACCCTCCAGCGCACACCGAGATCTCCATCGCCATCCCACGGAGACAGAGGAGCCATCTCTCGCGCTCCAGCCATCCCCCACACGATGCTCGGCGCGCGCGCCCAGCCACGGCATCTCCCTATCCCTACGAGCGCGAGCAGCCGAGTGCGTCCAGGCGCGCGCCAGTGCCGCGACGTCGACCAGACCACCGTCCGTCGCGCGCCTTGCCAGGAGGGGTCTTCCTCCCGTGACAGCAGGACGCCAGACATCAGCACCGCATCGGCGATACGTCAGCTATATGCCGCCACGGTTGCTTTCCACTGACCCACCGCCGGCGGACACCAGCATAGTAGCCATCGCCGCCGTGCCCTACTAGCTAAAAGGTCGCGGCGCTGCCGGTGGACCGTGCGTTCCCCCTCCGATCTCCAGTACAACGCAAGGAACGCCGGAACTGGCACAGGGAAAGGAAGGGGGGGCTGAGCTGAAGCAGCCGGCAGATCGATCTGCCATGGCCACTGGCATCCGCCGAAGCGACGGGCCCGGGTGATCACGACGTGGGGGGGTGATCCGATCACCCCGATCCATCGTCCATATCGTTGTCGGGCGCCGCGGGGGGCGGGGCCGGCTTCGAATTAATGTGGCTGTTGGCTGGATTCAATGATTGGTGATTTGCCCTTGCCCATGTAGGCCACGGGCCCCCCAAGACCGGGGCGCGGTGCTTCTGTGCATTGTGTTGTGCAGCGATCTCCACTGTCTATTCTGTGGCCAGTGCCGCGTGTGTATGTTCCAATCCTGCCACTGTTCGTGACAGGTGCACGGCTGCTGGGACTGGACTGGGAGTACTGCACTAGACAATGGGGTGAACGGATCGGGTCACTACTCGTATTCGTACCGGCCCGTCGGCAATGCGACGCACGGCCAAGCCACACGACGACGCCGTTCTTGTTGTTGGTACATCATCTGACCTGGCCTGGCATCAAACAGCCATTTCGATGCTGGTACGTGAACTCGATCGAAACACATGCGTTCGATCGATCACTTTTTTAAAGAAGCGAAACGACGGGATGCAAATGCCGGAAAGCACGTACGAAAATGAACGAACGAACGAACGAATTGAAACAGGGCTTACCATGCGCGCGGACGCCGTGCGGTAGGTGAGGATGTGCGCCAGCGCCGGGATGATGTAGACGGTGAAGCTGACGAGCAGCGCGCCGACGGCGGAGTTGATGGGCCCGAAGAAGGGGAAGATGATGGCCAGGAACCAGATGGGCACCACGATGGGCAGCCGCGCCAGCGCGCGCTTGAAGATGCTCTTGGTGTCGTGCATCCCGATCACCTTCTCCCACACGAAGTAGAGCGGCGTGCACGCGAACCCGAACGTGATGAACTGGTGGATCAGCATCAGGATCACCGCCGCGTCGCGCCACCCGGTCTTGGGCAGCAGCGAGAAGGCGTTCGAGTGGGTCAGCAGCTCGTCGCCGAACGCCCAGTACATGGCCGCAGCAGACGGCAGCGTCAGCGTGAACACGTACAGCGTCGCCAGCAGGTAGATGTACTTGAACTTGGCGGGCTTCCACATCGCGTGCATGATCTCCCTGTCAAACACAACCAAACAAGAAGTATTAGCTTGTTTTCGTTCGTCAGACAAAAGTTCCGCTACCTGCATTCAGTAAAGTTGTTGTTCATCTGTGTATGTATAGAGAAACAAATACTAGTAGGAGAAATTATAACTGACAAAACGGCCTTGCACATGCGAGTCAATGATGCTGCGACTTTAGTAGTTGATGAAATGATACGCGACGACGGGAAAAGGAAAACCGGAGCGGCTAGTGCTTCTCCCAGTCACGCACCGGCACAGCAGGGATAGTTGCAAAGATCTCGGCGGCAGGAGGAATCTTGCAAGCTCTCGCCAACACATGCAAGCAGCGCCTCCAGTCAAATGATGGAGTGGAGTACCCGTCAAATGCGGCCAAATAAGGCCGTTACCAGTAAACTAATCATCTGCTGCTGCCAACACACTCAGCTCCAGCTTAGGAAGACCTCGTGATGCATGTTAAGCTGCTAGTAGTACTACTCTAATTGTCACATCACTCTCATGTCTCATAGTCTCCGGAGCAGTAACAGCCTAACTGGCATAAGCTCTGAAGCAATTGCTTGAATCCAGCAAGGGTGAAGCGCACTGTGACTGTGAGTCAAGATGGACAGAGACACTCACCACCTTCTTTTTTTAGGAGATGCATTACTCAAAGTGGGCATGTGTCGCCACGGCTCCACCAAGCAAGGCTTTTTTCCCTAGCTAGCCTACAGCCCTAAATACCAAATGTCCCAATCCATGGATGGTTGCAAGCTTATCATCATCATTTCGCCCCTTGCATGAGGGCAACAAGGAATGAATTGCGCCTGCAGGGCATGATGTGAACTCCCCGCTAGCTGAATTCAATGAAGCGTGGTCTCCATTCCCATTTCCCTTGCACTGTCTAGAACAAGCAGTGAAACAAGCACCCAGATGCCGGAGCTGGGGAGATAGAAAATTCCCAGATCTCCCGACCCAACGGCACCCACTAAAGACTGGGGCGTTTGAACACCGCACTAGAGCAGCGCGCCGCTGCTAATTATTCCTCGCATGGCCTCTAATCATGCTGCAGCGACAGCCATCGATCGATGACAATTGACAATAATCCAGGCAGCAATAGAATAGATGAAGCTCGGCGAAGCAATAAACGGACGACTAATGGGAATAAAGGGATCATCATCAAGCCGCCTATTCTAATGCAAAGTGGCTAACACTGCATCTCTTTTCTCTTCGCCTCTCGTAGGCTATATCTTGTACTGGTAGGGGGGCCCTTTTGGATGCATCACTCCACACACAGATGCACATGAGCGCACTGAGCTTTAGCGGCTGCATCACTGCATTTTGCATCGCCGGATGCCTGCAGGCAGCTAACCCGCAGGCCGCAGCGGGTTCCCACCACGCACAACTGCGCAAGAACAGCCGGCCTACAAGTTATTTTTTTATATATGTTTATATATATATATATGTATAAGTGGGTGGCCCTGACTGTTCATGGGGATCTGCACGTCGTGGAGCAAGCTAAGCTAAGCTAGCTGCAAATAAAGCCACAATCATGCATGTAGTTAGGATTAACTACAATGTTGCAGTGTGGTACTGCTGCTGGTCTGGTACTCGCCCACCATGGATGGAGAGGGGAGGGAGGGGGACCATTGGAATGGAAACCAGGCCAGAGGCAGGCAAGTTTCCGATCCGGAGATGTCCTCCCCGGAGCCAGGCAAAAGCTGCAGCTGGTGAAAAGCTCACTTGAGCTCTGCAGCTCTCTCTGCTTCAGGCAGGGTAACTTCACTAATTCAGAGTATTCTTTTAATAATAACTAAGCAACGAACTTACTAGTAGTATTAGTTAACTAACATTCTGCTAAAGCTGAAGTAGAAGAGTACTAGCACGTACAGTACTGTACTTGTTACAAGTAATTAGAGTTCAATTTGGGAAAGAAGAAAAGACTTACACTGTGACGGCGTGGCCGCCGAAGGTGTAGAGGATGTTGGTGGCGCCGGTGAAGTAGAGCACGAGCTTGGTCGGGCCGGTGTGCTCCACGCCTTCGACCTGCATGCGTTCGTCGGCACGGACGACGGCGACGGTCAATCATTCGTAGATGATAGCATAGCATAGCCTGCTTGTGTGTGCGTGTGCGTGCGGTGGGATGGCGCTCTCGTGGATCGGTGGCGGTGCCGCTGGGGGCTCACCTGGCCGTTGATGAGCGCGGCGATGGCGAGGTACCACGCGGTGTAGGTGGTCATGCCGAGCCCCAGGAAGGACCAGATCCGGTAGTTGTGGAAGGAGGGGATGAACACCGTTGTGGCGCAGCAGGCGCCGAAGATGTACGTCCATGTCCGCTTGTCCAGCCGGTCGTTGATGTAGTAGATGTTGCTGCACATACAGAGAAAGAGATGTTCAGTCTCACCACGGTTCGTTCAGCTCCCATGTCACGCACGCTATGGATGCATGCGCAGTAGCAAGCAGAGAACGCGGGCTAACCCACCTCGCGCAGGCGATCAGCTGGATGACGGAGCCGAAGAGCAGGAACGTGCAGTTGAAGGCCAGACCGGCCGCCTTCCAGTAGGGGCCCAGCAGCCCGTCCAGCACTTCGAACCACTGGTCAACATCACATTCACAACGCACAAGATTATTACTCCATCAGGGACGCAACAATTTACCAACAAGTACGTTTTTATCTTCTTTCTAGCAGAGTATTAGGTTAGCTTTGTTTTACTAAACATATACATACGACTGCTTAATTAAACCATCACACTTAAATCCCAGTCTGCTTAATTAAACTTCGCCGGAGATAAGGATCATGGAATGGCTCCCTTTTCTTTCGGCAAAATGGCAAGCACGCAGCACAACATAAGCATGTATATCATCGGCGCGTGATGAGGGGCCGGGGGATCAATACCCTCTTCTCCCGTTTACACAAAAAGGCGGCATTTTGCAGCCACGGCGGATCGATAACGACCAAACGGAACCCCAAAAAAAGAAAAAAAAATCTTTGTGGCAAAAAAAAAGCCGGAGCCCGGATGGAAAGGGACGAAACTGTAGTCAGTTACACATGTTATGGCGGGGAGGAGAAAGTGGAGCGGAGACGACGACGAAGCAAGCAGGAGGAGGCGAGGCGCCATACCTGGATGACGTGGTTCTTGAAGCTGACGCCTTCCTTCTCCTTGCGGGAGCGGTACTCGACGTAGAGGACACTGATGAGGTAGGCGGTCCAGCTGCCCAAGAAGCCGTAGAAGATCTGCAGCAGGATGCCGGACAGCATCCCCAGCTGCGAGAAGGAGTACGGCAGCGTGAGGAGCACCTGCGCCACCTGCACGACCACGACCGAGAGGCAAATTCACAGTGTCAGTCGGTTGCTCTGTCCATCTGCGCGGCTCCGCCATGAGATGAGTGAGGTGAAGGTGAGGCCAGGCCAACCTGGTTGGAGGCGCAGCTGAACCATGCGTCCCAGACAGAGCCGCCGTGCCACAGCAGGCTCGTCATGCTGAGCTTGCCGCCGCCGCCGCGGCCGTGCTGGTCGTCGGCGCCGTCCGCGGCGCCGATGCCCATGACCCCGACCTCTTCCTCCTTGCCGTTGCCGTCGGCCACGATGGACTCCTCCAGCTGCTCGCGCGCCATCCTGAAACGCCCGGCCTTCCCGTCTGTGTCTCCGGCCGCTGCGGGAGAAGCACGTATTCAGCCGACCAGATCAAGATCCAAACAACAATAAAAAAACACACCGCCCGTACAAGAACAGAACACAGAGGAAGGAAGGAAGGAACCAGCCGATGAGGCGCGAACGCGAACGAACGGAAAAAGTAACAAGAACACCACACCACCACCACCAACGCCAAGACGAACCTTTTGACAGGGGAAAGATTTGGAGATCGCGGGTGCTCCGGACGGAAGGCGAGGCGAGCGACGTGGAGGAGTAAATGCAGGGTGCGTTTCGAAAGGGAAGAGGAATGGAATGCCGCGGAATTTACTGTGCTATCGACTGCAGTCTGCAGGCTCTGTTCACCTACGAGGGGCTAGCGTGGTGGCCGCGCCGCGCGGTTGGCAGAGGGAGGCAGGCAGGCGGCGAGCCGGAGTTGCAGAGAGTCTCAGAGCTGTGAGGGGCCTCCTCTTTCTCCGGCCCGCTTCTTCCTCTCCGTTTGCTCTGTTCTTCCTTTATGGGGGAGTAATGGCGAGGGGCTAGTGAGAGAGAGGGAGCGCGCGCCTATCACTCGTAGGTGAGGCGATGGGGAAGAGGAGACGGAGCCCCTGCCTGCCCGTGTGTGTGATTCGGGGGAGAGAGAGAGAGAGAGAGGGTGAGGGAGAAACGATACCACTTGCGGCTTTATAACAAGCGGCTTGCAGACTGGCGAGGCGAGCCTTCTTCTCCCTCGGCCTTTTCACATTTTGCTCTTCTGTTTTGTTTGTTTTTTTTATTTATTATTATAGTTTCTCTCTCCTCTCTAGTACTTCCTTCTTATGGATATAAATAAATAAATTTTCAGATAAATGCTTGCTCTTTATTTGTGGACTGATCTTTTTGGTAAAAGCCTGTAAGATTTACAATATTCCATTCTATGTAAACCAGTTGGTCTTGAGATATGAAAACAGTTGTTCTGATAGAGAAGTTAAATGCTCAGTTCACGAAAAAAAAGAAACATAGTGGAGATTGATATAAATTTTAACATTAACTTATTTTTCTTCCATAGCAAGAATACATGGTGGATGAATCCAAAAGCGATTGGATGTGAATCTCGATCATAACAAAAAAAAAGTGGCAGATTTTTTTTTTGAGCAATGGTAAACTTACAACAGATATACAGATGGACCTTCGCTTGCAAAAACGACATATTTATATTACCAAAGTACTATACGGGCATGTTTGGTACAGCTCACAACAACTTCATGAGCTGTTGTGAGCTGTTTTTTTTTGCCAAACATTTATTTCCAAAACAGCTTCATGGTTGAAGCTGTTTTTCCCCTCCTCTCACAAAGACATAAGTTTGATGAAGCTGGAAAAAAGTAGCTTATTGCAACTTCTCCCTCATTTCTCTCTCTCAACTATGCATGAAATAGTTGGTGAAGTTATTTTGCCAAATACTTTTTCCAAAACAGCTCAACTTCATCTAGAAAGTCACTCATGAAGCTATTTTCTAAAAAAACAGTTTCACTAGTAAAGTTGAGCTGTGCCAAACAAGCCCTACGTGATTGTCAATATTATGTTGTGAACATTTCTTTTATATTAATACCTCCATCTAAAAAAGATTGCAACTATCCTTTACGTGTCAGATAGTGGCTCACGTTTAAACAAATTTCCGTAGAATGATATTTGGTCCCAAATTTATTTATTATAAAAATACATTTGTAATTAATCTAAAGTTATTTATTTGGTATCATAAATATCAATATACGCTGTGTTAGATTTCTTTTTGGCAGAGGTAGTACTCTACCTTGTTCAGTTTGCGAAAAATTTTTGTTTTAGCTACTGTAGCACTTTCGTTTGTATGTGATAATTATTATCTAATTATGGAGTAACTAGGATTAGAATATTCATCTCACAAATTAAGGCAAACTATATAATTAATTTTAATTTTAATTTATATTTAATGCTTATACATGCATACAAAGATTCTGATTTAAGTTAGAACACATTTGACTGGTAATCACATACTCACAGTCACAGGCGACGAATAAAACGGACTCCAAGTATTTTGATGAGATATGGTGGCAGTCAAACATGCCCTTAAACTATTTTAGGTTTTACTCACTTTATAAAAACCAGTATGAGTAGTTATGATTTTAAATAATATATAAAAATATATATTTTATAATAAATCAACAACATATATTTGATATCATAAATTATTAGTATTTTTATATTCATAATGATAATGAAACTAATAGTATTTTTATATTCGTACACATGATTTTTATTTTTAGATAATTTTTGGTGTGCCACTTGATAACTAAAGGAAATTAACATTCACCTAATAGAAGTGGTATCTTGAAAAATAGGGATCAACCACGGAAGTACCAGTACTAAGGCCTTGTTTACTTCCCAATAAATTTGTAAAAATTTTCAGGCCATCGCATCGAATCTTTAGACGTATGCATAATATTAAATATGGACGAAAATAAAAACTAATTGCACAGTTTGGACGGAAATGAGGAGACGAATCTTTTGAACCTATAATATTTGTCAAATAAGTACAAACGGAAATGCTACAGTGTAAATTTCTCAAAAAAAATTTAACTAAACAAGGCCTAACCATAGCATTGCGTGGGTCCAAAAAGTAACTAAGAAATACGACCTTGCTATAGGGATACACTGGTAGTACTTGATAATTATTATCTAATCAGGGATTAAAAATACAAAATAGGCTAGCCATTTTGTTTTCATTCCCGACGCCTATCATCCTGTTTTGAGTCTTCGTATGTACAGTGCCGTCGACCTCGTCTCCCCTCTGATTTACTCCTGCCTTGTTAGATGCACTCAAAAACTCAACACTTTACAAGATTTCTCATCACATCAAATCTTACGGCACTTGCATAGAATATTAAATATAGATAAAAAAAGATAACTAATTACACAGTTTACTTATAAATCACGATACGAATCTTTTAAGTCTAGTTACTTCATGATTGGATAATGTTTGTCAAATAAAAACGAAAATGCTACAATGTCAAAATCTAAAAAGCTTTTAGATCTAAACAAGGCCTCAATCTATCTCAAATTATAAAATTTTTGACTTTTTTTACACTAAATTTGGCAACTCGTCTTATTAAAAAATTTATAAAAAATATCGCTTCTTTTTGTCCTAGTTTGGTTTATTAATTAAAATTCTTAAAAAATAACTTAGATTTGATTATTTTTGTATAAGTTTTTTAAATAAAACGAATGATCAAATTTAGTGTCAAAAAGTTAACGTCTTATAATTTGACATGAAGGTAGAGGTAGTACATTGCAGGTCCAGGTAGTTTGGAGCTGCCTAGGCATCGGTCTCCACCCCACACGTCCACGTCCAGGGGAGCTCTCGTCACCACGCAATTTTGCTAGGGTAGTAAAGGCTATTCTTAGTAGAGTTTTATAAGTATTAAATATGCTAATATGACATCCTTTTAATTAAAAGAGGTAATAAAAGTTTTATAGGAGTAGATAGAGTTTTATGGAAATAACCCCAAAACAAAAAACTTTTCAAGATTCCTCGTCACATCGAATCTTACGACACATGTATGAAGCATTAAATATAGATGAAAATAAAAACAAATTGCACAGTTTGCCTGTAAATCGCGAGACGGATCTTTTAAGCCTAGCTACTCCATGATTAAACAATGTTTATCAAAGAAAAACGAAAGTCCTACAGTGTCAAAATCCAAAAAACTTTTTGGATCTAAACAATGCCTAAAACTCTTCTACACACTTTTTGAAATATGAATATGTTGAAAACTGAATTATGAAACTCCCACTTAGAATGGTCTAAGGCCAGTTTTAGTGGGGAGTTTCATAGCGTTGTTTCTAAGACTTCTATGTCATGTGAAATAAAATAAAACTTGGATGAAACACCCACTCTCGACGCAGAATTTCATTTCATAGTTTCATAGGTATTTATTTCCAAGACTCATAGAGAGTTGTTAATCATGCCACAAGAGTTTCATCTAGATGATACTCATTTCTTCTCTCTCTTTTCTTAAATACACCGCAATATCATAAAAAAGCCTATGTGGCGACGTATTTAATGCAAATAAAATGCAAATAAAATTTCCATTGAGACTGGCCTATGGGCACCCCCAATGCATATTCGTCTTGCGATTTACAGACAAAATATGCAATTAGTTTTTATTTTTGTCTATATTTAATGCTTCATGTATGTGCTGCAAGATTCGTTGTGACGAGAAATCTTGAAAAGTTTTTTGTTTTTTGAAGTGAACTAGGCCTAGTCAGCCTTAAATTATGGCCTTGTTTAGTTCACCTCGAAATCTAAAAAGTTTTCAAGATTTCCTGTCACATCGAATCTTACGACATATGCATGAAGCATTAAATATAGACAAAAATAAAAACTAATCATACAGTTTGACTGTAAATCACGAGATGAATATTTTAAACCAAGTTAGTCCATAATTGGATAATATTTGTCAAATAAAAATAAAATGCTACAGTACCGAAATCCGAAATCTTTTCGGAAGGCCCTCTTTAGTTCCCCACCTAAATTTTTTTTATCCATCCCATCGATTCTTTAGACACGTACATAAAATATTAAATGTAAATAAAAAATAAACTAATTATAGAGTTTGTTTGAAAATCGCGAGACGAATCTTAAAGGCCCAACGAGACTATTTTATCCCGCTGAGAGCGGTAAACTCGGAGAAACCCTTTACGGTCACGGGTTGATTGGATTGCAAAAATGACTGACAGAAGCAACGGCCGGATGTCAGAGAGAGTATCGCTGGATCGTCACAAGTCTCCGCTTGCTCCTCACAAGACCCGGATACTCAGGCCTTGTTTAGTTGTGAAAAGTAAAAAGTTTTCGATATTGTAGCAATTTCGTTTGTTTGTGACAAATATTATCCAATCATGGACTAACTAGAATCAAAAGATTCGTCTCGTGATTTCCAACTAAACTGTATAATTAGTTTTTATTTTCGTCTATATTTAATGTTTCATGCATGTGTCATAAGATTCGATGTGACGGGGAATCTTGAAAATTTTTTGAGGCCAGAACCCGGCATCCCCACCAAGAGGTTGCTTGGCACAGTTGAAGATGTGACTGAAAAAACGTGTGTACCAGTGCCAATGATGCAACACTGAACGATGGTGAGGCGACTGTTGAAACCAGGGCCCAGCCACCGGCACCGGCAGAGGAATCATCTGCTCATGTGCCATTGCGATCCCAGGCCGTTGGATCGGAGCTTGGAAGGCACAGCCAAACCCACTGCGACGTGCCACCGGTAGCCCCTTGCAAGCAACGAAACCACCAGCCATTGTGACCGTGCGCGAATTTTATGATTCTCGCTTCCATTTTACAGTCTGGTTGACACTGCGTCGTCCTGCCGGTTGTTGCTACACATGCTGCATGCTTGGCGACCCATGCAAGTGTTTCTCGTTTTACAGTCTCCATTGCCAAAATGCCACCATGATGACACACGCCTAGCCTCCCTCCCCCCCCC
>Ga0182004_10000512_pt1 | contig 23914 bp, 18 predicted proteins | sample Sormic07211540_1_FD_120479 | JGI IMG/M metagenome (GOLD analysis project Ga0182004, IMG submission 120479) | Endophyte microbial communities from Sorghum bicolor roots, Mead, Nebraska, USA - 072115-40_1 MetaG | ecosystem: Host-associated > Plants > Roots > Unclassified | place: USA: Nebraska...
CCTTTGCAGCGTGCAGCCTTTCCACTTTCGGGGCACCCACCGTCACGTGGGCGGAGCATGCCGCATTGACATGCTGCTCGATGCTCATGGTGGCGGACCGGCAGCAGGACCAGCAATAGCCCCGGCTAGCGTTTAACACTAGCAGAGTGCGTGCTGTCTTCGCTGCTAGTATTTCTGAGCAGTCGGTGGTCACTGGTCAATGCAAGTAGCTCCTGGGATCGAGCACTAAGCGCGGCTTCCAACCTCCTAATTAAACACCTGTCCGGAGGTAAAAATCAGCAAAGATTTGTTTGCGTGCGCCAAGATAGACTGTTGCCCCTTGGAAGTTGGAACCAGGAGATCGAAACTGGCGGGTGGCGTCCTTGCTGTTGGTTGCCATCACCCTCCTCTCCGTTCGTCACCCGTTGCTTGGAAGCATTGCCGTCCAGTCCAGACCTCCAACGTGTAGCGTACAGTGGCAGTTCGGTAGTCGCCAGCTGACAGCCGTTGCATTGCAGAGGCGGTTCAGGGGAGCTGTGCGATCCAGACAAACAGGCAAGCAGCGAATTCGATCTGGAAAACTGCCTCACAGTGCTGTGCACCAGCCAGGCCTGCTGCGTCGTTGATTGTCCTATTGCACGTACAGTACGCGGTGGCGGAGACACGCAATAATTTCACTGTGCTGCGCCAACCAGCGGCGGAGACACTGGGAAAGCCAACATGTCATGAGTTACACTCTACGTATTTCATCATTGTATACAAGAACTACTAATAATGATGGAGCTGACAAGATCACTTAAAACACTCATCACTGGTAACAACCTTAGTTTTGTGATTAGGTTTTCATCCACACACACACAGGCTTTAATGCCAATCACACAGATAAGGTGACCCACGAGGACCGGGACAGTGTGGTGGGGTTTGCACTGAAATATTGAATGGACGGAGGGAGGACGAAGCTAAGCTCACATGTTTGCCATTAAGAAACAGCAGGGTACACTCATCAGTGACTCTACGGTATTGTATAGAACAAGAGAGAGAAGACACGCACACGCTGGGCCATGCTTTCTGCGAATCAGCACCGACCACCGCGTCCAACGGCTGAGGGCGCCCGGCGGACCCCTCCTCCCCCGCTCTTCCGTATTCACCTTGCGAGCATTCCATTTCCCTGGACTGGAATTAGCACATGCTATGGCCTCTAAAATCAAAAAACTTTTTAAAATTTTTCGTCACATTAAATCTTACGGCATATATATAGAACACTAAATATAGATAAACAAATATTCAATTACACAGTTTGACTGTAATTTGCGACATAAAATCTTTTGAGTCTAGTTACTCAATGGTTAGACAATAATTATCAAATACAAACAAAGTGTTATGGTGTGAAAATCTAGAATCATTTTGAATTTAAACAAGGCCTATGTTAGGGTGACACTGTGACAAGGGTCCATCATCTTTTAGTGACGATGTTTGACAAATATTCAGACATCACAGTATGATGGTTAGTTTTTTTTAAGATAATGGATATAAGATCCGGCCTCTACATAAGGATGTACACAGCCCAGTATGATGGTTAGTTGACGCAACTCTATTGTTTATATTGTTTTGTGCATCATCGATCAACTCTTTTTGTGTAAATTCTCTGCAAATCTCGGCCGATGTGTACAAAGTTTATTTATAAAAGCACCTGGTTTTCCATCCTATACCAAGTTACGCAGTCCATGCGATGATTAATGAAGCAACACTTTTTTTAAACATACTTGATGATTTATGTAGTTTTATTAGACGACTCATGTTTCTTGCTCAAGTAAAGAATTCAAGATTAAAGGGAAAGAGTAGCAGCCAAATTAATTCATATAGGAGCAAAAAAAATTCCAAGAATTTACCTCAGTAGTACCTCTGTCCTAGAATCGATACGTGCAATACAACTCTAGTTTTGGTCCAAGTCAAACTATTTAAATTTTATCTAATTTTATAGAAAATAATAACAACATTTATAACCATATAAAGAAATATACTACAAAAATATATCTCATGGTAATCAACCTAATTATATATATTTACTTAAAGCAAATATTAGTATCTCTTACATGAATTTGGTCAAATTTAAAGAAAGTTTAACTTAACACTATGCTAAAAATGTATATTCTAGGATGGAGGAGGTAATTTATTAGGCTCCAAGCTAGCTTCAGGCTATGCCAGCTTTGGGTTGGTCCTTATCTTTCACCGGACACCAGGGGGAAGATCCTATTGGTTCTATATTTCAATTAAATTAAAAGGTTTATAACAATAGAAAAAATAAGAAATACAATTATACAAGTGAATCTAGCCACTCCAAAATTTGAGAAGGTATTTTTATTTGTTATCATAAATAACCAATGCAAATACATGAATAAAGAAACCCTTGAAAGCTTGTACTGAACAACCTTGGGGATGGAATATGACCATTTCAAATTCACCAAATATTGCAACTAACGATAACAGTATGTTCGAGCCATTAGTAATAATAGTTAGCACCTGGGTTTGGTAGGTGAAGATCTTAACACACCAAATTCTTTTGCGGGTGGAGGGAGTATTAGCTAAGGGGGCTGCTAATGAACAGTTTTAGCTAGTGGAGGGGTGTTAATAGTCCACCTGCAACCAACTATCCAACCACTGTGAATCCAAACAACTCTTACTAATAGTTCAATTAGTTAGCTAATAGAAAAATAAATCTAGCTAATAAAAAGATGGCTAATAGAGAACCACTTAGGTTATAGCTAGTTAGGTGAGTTATTGGTTATTATTAATGTAAATGTCCCTATTAGCTGCTATTAGCTAGTTAGAGACAACTAATGGATTACTGCTTTGGTTAGTTGTTGGTTTTTTATTAGTTCAGCAATAAGCTGGCTTGTTGGATCTGCTACAATTTTTATTAGCAACTTAGGCCTTGTTTAGTTTTCCACCCAAAAACTATTCACCCATCCCATCGATTCTTTCGGCACATGCATAAAGCATTAAATGTAGAGGGAAAAAACTAATTGTACAATTTGGTTGTAAATCAAGAGACGAATCTTTTAAACCTAATTAGTTCATAATTAGTCATAATTGCTACAATAACCAATATGTGCTAATAACGAATTAATTCATCTCGCATTTTCCCGGCGAGCCATATAATTTGGTTTTTGATTAGTCTACGTAATCTTTAAATGTGTGCTAGCATATTCGATGTGACATAAAAAAATTTTCTTTTCGCGAACTAAACAAGGCCTTAACAGTGTTAGTTGATCCAAATATGCTTGAACTATTTACACTAATAGGTCTAACACAAAGTGTGACATCTATAAACAAAAAGTCACAGAACCTGAAAGGTTAGTCCGGTCCTTGATGTCCTTTACCATGGTACTCTACTCTTGCCAAACTTAAAGGAGAAAATATATTTCTTTATACAATGTTGCATACAGTATACCTTAAGGATCCTCTAGCTCTAGGCCAAGCAATTCAACAGGCCTAAGCAAAAGTCAACTCGAAGCGAGGGTACCCGATGCGTCATGTATACTTAGGCGAAGAATTATCCTTAACGGCTTAACCTGCTAGGATATGTAAAATCTTTCAAGTTCCTTTCCAAGTGAATGGCAAATAAAAAAAATACAGGGGCTAAAAAGGGAGAATGCTCTCCCCCTTCAAATTCCAAACCTAACCTGATCCGAGCGCAAAACAGAGCGTGCCAAAAAAAACTCGAGGGCCACAGAACAGCAACCCGCCCGCAAAAACGAACAAATCCCCGCCTCTCCCCCTCGTCCCCATCTCCGGCCTCCGCTCGCCCATCTCCTCCCATGTGGTTGCCCTGGGTGAAGACGCGCCCTTCATCCGCCTCCCCCTCCTCCGCCACCTCCACCTCTTCCTCCTCCACCGCGCTCATCGCCGCCGCCTCACCGCGCCTGTCCTTCTCCTCGCCCTCACTCAAGGACCTCCAGGCGCTGCTCCTGTCCGACGCCGCCACGCCCTCCCCGCCGCCCGCCGCGCCCTGCTCCCCGTCCTCCTCCGTCCGCGTCTTCCACCGGGTCCGCGTCGCCGCCTCGGCCCTCCGCGCGCTCCGCACCCTCCAGGCGCCGCCGTCCGCCGCCGACGGCGGCGGCGGCGGCGGCGCCTCCGAGGCCGACCGCCGCGTAGTGCTCTACTTCACCTCGCTCCACGTGGTCCGCAGCACGTACGAGGACTGCCGCGCCGTGCGCGCCATCCTGCGCGGGCTCCGCGTCGCCGTCGACGAGCGCGACCTCGCCATGGACCCGCGCTACCTCCAGGAGCTGGCGGCGCTGCTCCCGCGCCTCGCGTCCCCGCGGCGCGTCACGCTGCCCCAGGTCTTCGTCGGGGGCCGCCACCTCGGCGGCGCCGACGAGGTCCGGCGCCTCCACGAGGCCGGCGAGCTCCGCCGCGTCGTGGCCGGCGCCGTCGCCGCCTCCTCCCTCGCCGTCTGCGGCCGGTGCGGCGGCGAGCGGTACGTGCTCTGCGGCAGCTGCAATGGCAGCCACAAGCGGTACAGCGTCAAGGGCGGCGGCGGCTTCCGCACCTGCGCCGGCTGTAACGAGAACGGCCTCGTCCGATGCCCCGACTGCTCGCCGCCGGACGTCTGACGGCCCAGATCCAAGAGGTCACGACCTGATAACCTTATTAGATGCTTTCCAAACTTGAGATAAGAAACGAACCGTGTGTGTAGTTGTTAATCTTAATTGGTAGCTAGGGTTAATTTGTCGCTAAATATGAATGTGGCCATTTGCAGTTTTTCTAGCATTTGCTAATCAACGCCTCCAACGGTGGCTGTTGCAGTAGGATTTAGAACAGCTGTTTGTTCCTTACATCTTTGCCTTTTTCGTTCCTAAGCTACTCCGTACGCTGGAGGCAGATCTGAAGTGTGTTTGATAAAATAACTTTTTTGGGTAAAAGGATGCGACTAGCCTAAGTTGAGATTTAATTGAAGTGTATGTATCGGTCCCGTAGTTGCGTGCAATTTTAAACAAGCTAATTGCATAGTATCTTTGGCCGTGTTTAGTTCCTCAACGAAAAAATTTAGCATAGCACTTTCGTTTGTTTGTGGTAATTATTATCCAACCATAGACTAAGGCCAGTCTCAATGCATAGTTTCATGACACAATTGACAAGAAATAAACTAGGTAACCGAGCCACAGGAGTTTCATGGTGATAAAACTCCTCTCTCATCTCATGAAACTCCTTCATTTAATGACCATGCCAAGTCAGCAATTTTGCTTACGTGGCACTCTATTTAATGTGCATGACACTCTTATGAAACATGCATTGAGACTGGCCTAAGGGCACTCACAATGCAAGACTCTATCACAGAGTCCAAGACAATTAATTACATATTATTTATGGTATGTTGCTGATGTGGCAACATATTTATTGAAGAAAGAGATAGAAAAAATAAGACTCCAAGTCTTATTTAGACTCCAAGTCTACATCGTTTGAGGTAATAAATAACTTTAGACTCTATGGTAGAGTCTGCAGTGTGAGTGCCCTAATTAGACTCAAAAGATTGTCTCGTCAATTTTGACTAAACTGTACAATTAGTTTTTATTTTTGTCTATATTTAATACTCCATACATACGTCTAAAAATTTGATGCGACGAGAAATCTTGAAAAATTTTGGGTGGAAGTAAACAGGGCAAAAATTGACCGTTAGGATTGTAGTATGCGTGCATTTGTGTGAAATTGGAATGGTTGGTGACCTGCTGTGATGTTGCCTGGTTAAGAGTGCTGCCAAAGTTTAAGAAAGCTGCCGCTAGGTGTTCGCCAAACGCCCATCGCGCAACGGCGAATAGGCGAGGCAAGAAATTCTTCGTTTCCCCTGGCCGTTTGAATGCGATACGGAATACAGTGGGCAAAGTTGCCGTTGAAGGTTTGAAGGTCAGTATGGATAGTACACTCTCGCTCTGCACATAATGGCAATGGCGCCTCTTCTTTTTTCCCGAGCGGCAGATTTCAGGTTGGTTGGAGCTCCCCCGGAAAGCTCCAAACCGGAGATTGGACCGATGCTTTGTACTGTAGTAGCATAATTCTTCTACTGTTACCCCTGCTCTACGCTTCCATGCTCTGACTACTCAAAAAAAAAAAAATCAAAATGACAGTGACTGTTTTCTTTGTCGAGTTTAAGGCCGAAATGGCTGTTTGGTGTCACATAAGTTTACAGTCGTCCACGTAAACCTAAACTTTAGTTGAAGTGTTGAACTAATGACTACTACTAGTTCAGTTCATCTACGTCCGACGGGTGCGAGCTATGATGACGACGATAACGAGAAGGCAGGGCAGACTGTTCATGTAGCGTACGGCACTTTGCCACTTGGTTGTCGGCAGGCGCTACGTGTGCGCCACGGGAGGAGGCCAAGCCGGGGAGCAACGCGCGGCGACACCCTGCCGCGGTCGCCACTCGGCACTCCCAGAGAGTCCTCTCAGTCCCAGTACCCAACGGCGCTAGCGAGCAGAAAAAGGGTCGCTAGCACGTTGCGGATGGAACCTTGCGGTTTGGCTTGAGACGCGAGCTGCGGGGAGGTTGCGCCGCGACCGCGAGGGCGCAAGACACACGTGGTGGGACTCGGCGATCTCTCGCGACGAGGGATCCGCTGCTCCGGTGCCCCCACAAGGCCCGCCCAAGTCCAGTCTCCACCTGTAGAAGGGGTAGCGTTGCCGCGGGCCTGCAGCACCCGGCTGCATCGTAGTAGTCGCGTAAGAGCGTGATGATTGGTTGGGTCACCAGGAGAGCTTGGCTCGTTCCTACGGACCACGCTGAGTTGAGACATGCCTGATGCACGGAACACGTTTTTATCTGTTTGATTGATGATTGACTCAATGAGTAGATATATACTAGACTAACACATCAGTTGTCCGTTCGCTGGCTCGCATTTGTGCTCACTCTCAGCTGAGCCACAGGTGTGCGCCCGGGGAGTCGGCTCCGAAGAAACGAAAACGAGATTAACCCGTCTCGGTGGGGTTGTTTGCATGTCACGACTCACGAGCTAAGGTTCTGGCGCTCGCCGAGCCATCCAATCGCGGATGCACGGATGCACCCATGACTCATGGCTGCTCGGAAGCAGGTAACCAAACGCGCCCTAGCCCCCTTTGTCAGTGCTTGGGTCCAGCCGTTCAGCATATCTAACCAACTTGAACCAGCAGCAGTTTGTAGTCGAGACAAAATGACACAGCAGGTTGTCGTGGTGCAGGAGAAACGGCACAGTGGCGCTTATGTGCCTCACATCTTGGGCCCGAGTTTAAGGCTACGTACAACCTCCAGCAAAACTTTATAATAGCACATACTTACTTGATCGGAATAGATCCATGGATACAACATCAGTAGCTGAAAACTTACAAGAGCACGTACGTACTGACTTTGGATCTCGGAATGAATCCATGAACACTAGCAGCATCGATGATAGCTGAACAAGGAAGAAGCATCTATTGGTACGTTACCGTACCGTACGTGCCTGTGGCCGACACGTACGTACGTCGACGCACAGATCGATCGGATCAGGCGGCGGCACGTCGTCGCGGCGTCGTGACGGCCGGCGAGGCAACCAGGACGCCATGCATGCGACGCAGCTTTTCCCCCGTCTATTGGCAGTCCGCCAACAGGCACTGGCAATACGGCCTCCATGACCATTGCCAGGAGCATCGGCCGTCCACGTGGCCGTGATCCAGGCAGGTCTCCTTGCAGTCACTGCTTACGCAGATAGGGTGGTGGTCGTCGTCCTTCCAGCATTTCTCGTCGTAGCCCGCAGTCGACATCGACACCGCCGCGCCTGCATGCATGCGAGGGAAACGACAGCACGAAAATTACCACATGAAAAACCGAGCTCGCTCTCGCTCGCCATGGCGACAGGGAGCTAGCTAGCAATGGAAGAGCCAGGGATGGACGACAGCGACGCTCACTGGAGGCAACGATGAGCAGCACAAGAAGGGCACGGCACACCGCGGGCTTCCTCCGATAATCCATGGCCGTAAGAACAAACAAGCTAGTGTGGACAACGGGACGACGGGTCCAAGGAACACCAGCGGCCTCGTAACAATAATGCTCTCTGTTTCTAGGAGCATTTTGTTGGTGTGGACTTGTAAGGTAGTAGCGCTCCAAAAATGGCAGAGGTCGTGAGGTCTAGAGAGAATGTAGGCGCTGAAAGAAACCAAAGGTCAAGCGGGTAAACCGGCCACAACCCTACGGTAGTCATTTCCTAGTTTAATTGTTTCAACAATGGCAGTCGGCCGCTAGATTTTCAAGCACAGAATCGGTTCTCAGGTCCACGAGCGCCCTGAGCTGGACATGGCCAAAACAAGAGTGCACAATGGCACAAGTCCGAATCAGAAGGTTCCGTCTTCAATCAAGAAACAAGAAAAAAAACTGCTATCCACATGTTTTTAAGGATTATTAAGTCCACATTTTGATCCTCAACTTTTCGTCTCTTTGGTCCATCTAATTTTCACTCTACTTACAGAATCATGTGAAAATAGCACCCTATCTTTTCCAATCGTTCAGCATTAGGACCTGGGCTCCGCAACAGTTATTTCGTCTGACATGAAGTGGGGTTTGGACCATGTCATGTTTGCGTTGACTCTACGTCAAACGTGCGCTTAGATCAAAACACACTGCCTCCTCTCTTTCTCGTCACTTTCCCCTCCCACAGTGGTGTAACCAGGGGAGCTAGCAGGGGCCAAGGCCCCCCTATGGTCTACAACTTTTGTATATACTTCTACTTTAGCCATTAGTATAAGTAGTTATTTTAAAGAAAATAAGTTATTGAAGGTCATATTTTCATATATTTTCTTTGTCTTGCCCTCCTCCCTCCCTTAATTTGTTTCTCTGGCTCCGTCTCTTCCTCCCACCATTGTGTACCCTAATTGTCACCACATCCTACCTCACCTACTCCATTTGTATCTGCTCCCTCCACCGCAAGTTGCTCTCTGCAAGCGGTCGAATCTTGTTCTCTTTCACCACCGCAGCAAGCTCCCATGCATGGCTTGAAATTGAAAGTGGATAATTGAAATGTGAAGGGTGAAGCAGATCAAGTATACATGTATGTTTTCCCTCTCCTTGTGCTTCTATTGGTACGATTGTAGCCGTTTGCATCCTCAGAGACCAAACTTTAGATTATGTTGTTGCTCGATTTCACTGTGTTTTTCGATATGACAAGCAACTTCATTACTTCAGATATCTCTTTCTGCTCACGCATTGCAATGAGACACACATCATGTTCTGTGGCCCTAAAGCTCACAATTACCTAGCTATCTTGTTAGATTTAATTAAGCTTGACCTAACCTTATTTTAATTTAATCCTAATAAGGTCCATAACAAATGCTGATTACAATAAAGGATTAATCATATATGAAAAAATGATCAAGCTTAAATAAGTGGCTATTGTATATATTTGTTGTGAGGTTATTAAAAAATGTGGAAGTCTAGCTACACGTGTGCGTGCCAAGTCGTGCATTGGCTCGAGTTTGGTCGACTAGGCAACCACACAAGCAGTGCGATGCAAATGAAGATTTTGCAACTCCAAACTAAATGAGAAATGATGAATCAAGGTCAACCAGACCATCACATGAGTGTTGTGGTGATAGTGAAAGTTTTGCAATTCTAAACTAAATGAGAAATGTCGAACCAAGGGACGGAAGAAAAGGGATGGAGGCGAAGGACAACCATGAAAGGGAGAAAGATCAAAGTGAGTGGCAAAATAAGAGAGGTGGAAGTGAGGTTTAATGGACTGAGTGACAAAAGAAGAACTTTTGTACGTAATTAATATTATATTACAAATATATATATCGACTTCACCATAAGATGGTTTTTTTGCCAAAACCTAGTTGTTCTGACCTACCACCTCTATTTTTTTTTCTTGATCGAGTGTTTAACCCGTTTTCATTAAGAGGAAGTAGGCAAAGTGTCCAAGTTACACAAGCGATCCACAGCGGTGGCGAGGAGCCATTGTTAGCGAATCACAACAGCTACCACTTCTATCAATATATCAATGATCATTGTACTGTACAAAAGAGGTAGAAACCATGTATCCCCTTACATTTTTTTATGATCGGAGAACTAATAACATGCTAAAATGACAGTTTGTGCACATTATCCCAACAGTAATAGGATTACCCACAAGACTTCACAAAAATATACAGTATACTCCTTATTTATTCTATCTATCAGGACATCAGATCATATAGAATGTGCATACCTATAAGTGCAGATAATTTCTGCACTCAAGCCACCTCAGTTTCTGTTAGCCTTCAGCTGCGTCAACTTTGCGGGCGGCGTCGCCGGCGTTGACGAGAAACCACCGTGCAGCTTGCCGCTCCTGTTCTCGCCGCTAATCCTGGGGCTGCCGCCGTCCGCTCCTAGTCCGATGGAGAGCTTGCTCAGAGCCTTCCGGGCGTCAGTGCAGTACTTCTTGCTCGTGTCAAGCAACGACGACACGCCCCATCGACGGCTCGGCAAGTCGTCGCGGTCGCGGCCCCTCTTCTTCTCTCCACGCGGCGGCGGCGGCGGCATGTCGCTGCTATCGGCTTGGCTATCTTCCTTGATGACGTCGCGCAGGGTGGTGGTGACCCTGCGACTGTGCGAAGGTGAAGGCACCTCGGCTCTGGCGCGAGTCGTCGTCGTCGCGTGCTGCGCCGCCGGGCTCCTGAACCCACAGACCGCTGGCTTTGCGCTCCAAGGGAAGAACACCATGAGGCCACAGGCTCTTGGGGTCATCTCCTCGGCGTCCGCGTCCATTTTGATCCGCTGCATCAGCTGCATGGGGACGCTGTCGTTGACGATCCTAGGCGTCCACCGACGGTCACGGTCCTCGTCGTGACCGCGGCGCGTGCTGCCCCGACGCGGCTGTCTCGGATGCCTGCCCGACGCCGACGAGTCGGTGGCCTCCGCGCCAGGGTGTCGGGTTCGCGTCCGGTCCTTGGCGAAGCTCGAGGTGCGGCCGACGAAGATGTCCTCGAAGCGCTTCGACGTGACGCGGTCGAACGAGCCGGTCCGCTCGGGCGAGGAGATCCTGTCGAGCGCGTCGGAGAAGGACCTGTCGTCATCGTCGTCGTCGCTGCTCGCCTCGCTGGTGTTGCCGTAGTACAAGTTCCTGGCGAGGTACGGCTGCAGCAGGCGCCCGGGCGGCGGCCTCGGCGGCGGCGGCATCATCGCCTGCGCCTTCTTGTGCATGTCGTCCCTGCCGCACGCGCTGTTCTTGGGCACGCCCGGGGAGCTCTCCCAGGAGAACGGCACCTGCGTCCGCAGCGGCGACGCGTCGCGGCGGCAGCGCGTGCGTAGCGCCTCGACAGAGACGCACGACCGGCGAGGCGTGGGCAGCGGCGAGTCGAGCAGCGGTGGCGGCGGCGGCGGCTGCCCGTCGGCATTGTTGCGATCGCTCTCCGTGGCGCGCTTGGTGATGATATGATCCATGGATCACGACGCGGCCCGGGCCAGACAGAGCACAACTGTAACTACTGTGCGTGAGTGTGCGTCGCCGGCGTATACTAGGTGGCGGCCGGGGACGTTTAAGAGTGCACGCGAAGACTGTAGCCAAGCCGTTGAGACGATGCCGCCGACGCATGCTTTTTCTGCGGAAAAGTAGAAGAGTAGAGGAGCGGTTGGGCTGTAGCGTCGTGGATGGTGGCGTGTCAGAGCTCCTTTGCTCTCGCTGCCCGTGAGTGTGTGCTCTAGAGCTTCTTAATGGCGGAGGTTGCCGGCCGAAAGGAAGGAGACGATCGTGCCAATTGGATCTCACGCCGGCCTCGTGGACTGGGCTGGCGTCCCCCCAGCTAGTTCGTCTCTTCCCGTGTCAACAATTGTTGAGACTGTTATTTTTTTCCTCTTGATTGATGTTATTTGAAATTCCAACGACTGTCATGTTTAACCTTCTCCTAGATTTTTATTTTTGTTGGAACTTTGAATTCTTCCAAATTTCAGCGGGCTCCTCTATTTCAAAAAAAAATGGACGAAAAGATTCAAAGTTCATGGTAGAGCCAGGAGAGTTTAAACCATCTCTAACAGCAGGAGAAAAACTGCAACCCCAAAAACTTATTATTGGAGGAGATACAAAACATGTTTTGCGATTTTAAAGATCTTTTAATCCAATCCCAATGAGAAAAATAGTGGATTGGGAGAGGAGAGGTGTCCCTTTTAGGGCATGTACAACCCAGAGACGGGTGGTCGTCTCTGAGAGGCTAAAATTTATTATACAAACAACTAAAAAGACAAGTCATACAACCCAAAGACAGTAAGTCGTCTATAAACAATTTAATGCTTTATATGTTGCCAAGATCAATTGTGAACATTATTGTGTACACCATTATGTTGCGGTTTGGTTGAAACAAACAACCCTTCGCACTAATTAAGTAGACCCATCAAACTTCGTAATGTAAAGAATGAATGTTAGGGGAAAATAAACAAGGGATGATGCAAACTTTCCACTTTCAGGAAAAAAAACTCCAAACACACACACTAGCGTGCTACTCCTAATCATATAGCCGTCGACGGAGAGGCGAACACGTAGATAAACATGTAGTCTGTAGAAACTGAAAAGCTGCATGATACTCTTTGCACTTCACATGCCCCTGGCTCCTCCTTTTGCTCACCGCAGTACTACGCTCATACGCTGCTTATCCTTTGAAGCTCACACGAAGCTCATGGCGCAGCTCATCGGTGTGTTTTGCGGCGGCCAAGGTGGACTGGCCCAAGTGCAGCCGGCTCCCGGCGGTCGGGCGGGCTCGCCGGCGCAGCTCGCATCAGCCAGAGCACTCGTGTCTTCATCTATTCTATGCAACAGATGAGCGTCTATTTGAGGTGAGAGAAAATTGATTTGATGGAGAAGAAGCTTGGCAATAGGCTCATAGGCTGTGGAAAGGAGATGAGAAAAGAATAGTTTGGCGCCATCGTCGCTCCCTCTTGCCGCACGGGATTGAGGGCTTTCACTCTAGGCGGTAATTTCTTCTGGGAGCACGAGCTCGGGTCGTCCCTTCATGAGACGACGAGCTCCCCGTCTCTTGCCTCTGCTAAGGGTTTTTTTTGCAAAATTATGGGTATACAGACGGTACGAAGAGACACGCTGTACATGCCCTTAGCGGTGGTGATTTGAGGGACTAAGAAACAAATTTTCTCATTGGGGTTGGGTTTCGTGAATTGCTGGAGCTACAAGACCTCTAAAATAATAGTTTTTTTCTTATTAGGGGTTAGAGAAGGGGGATTGTTGAATATGCTCTGTTGCTAGTGGTAGTTATTTTATTTGGGGGGATGTTTCATTTCCATCCTTGATTTTGAGCGTACTGAACTTCGGGCCATAATGGGCCAAATGGTTATCTAACAGAAGAGGCCCATAAGCAAATGCAAATGGGCCTTCTAGTAGTAGTACAGAGCAACAAGAACCTAAAACCCGCATTCCATCCCCTGCCGAGGAACGATTCCCTTCGCAGAATCGTACTGTTCCCCTCTAACCCCAGCCAGCCATGGTGATCGCGGCGGATTCTGCCGCCGATCAGGACCCAAACCCTGTACCCGACGAGGCCGCGGGCGAATCCGTCGAGGCACCCGCGTACCCTGACCACGGGGAACCCAATGCGGATGCTGCTGACGTGGAGTATGAGGATGAAGAGGAGGAGCTGGACGGGGAGGCGGCGGAAGCAGCGGCGAGAGAGAAGGTGGAGGCGGTGTTCCGGCGGCTGTCGGAAGCCCCCGTTGGCATCCGCGTCCATGAAGTTATCATCAAGGGCAACACCAAGACCCGCGACGCGCTCATCGAGGCGGAGGTCGTGGGGCTCATCCGCTCCGCCGCCACCGTGCAGGACCTGGTGCGCACCGCCAGCATCGCCAACGCGCGGCTCAGGCGCCTCGACGTGTTCGACTCCGTCCACGTCCTCCTGGATGCTGGCCCTCCCGAGCTGCCCGGCACCACTAACGTCGTAATTGAAGTCGTCGAGGCCGCTAACCCCATCCATGGAAGCGTCGGCTGCTTCTCCAAGCCTGAGGTCAGTGAGCTCTCGGAAATATTGAAGTGCTTGGGCAGACTCTAAGAATTAGATGAAATGAAGAGCATCACTTTGTTTAGAGACAATTTGATATTGCATTGTGCCATTGTTGATTGTTTACCTATAAATGTAATTTGGTATTACATTCTTCAAATTTGCAAAATGTGTGCTCAGCTCTTTTCTTCAGCTAGTAATGTGTTGGAGAAGAAAATAGTCGGAAAAAAATCGTAACCCAGGAATGCTATGATTTGGATTCTGTACTATGCACATGCTTCAGCTATTCTTTTATGTACATCTTACATCTTACCATGATTACTATATGGTGTTCTAAAACAATGACGCTTGAACTGGATATGTTGCCATCCAATACCTTACAGCGGTAGGTCCATGGCCCTATGCAGCTATTTGGTGGCTGATCTGTTGGTTAGCAGTAGGCCCATTTGCTGCCACTCCACTAAGCTGCTTGATTGTGGCAGCCGAGAGCCATTGTTGCACAGTGCTCACTGCTTATGTGTTGTTCATATTGAAAGTATATTAGTTTTAGTTGAGCAGAAAAGGTTTCGAAGGCTTTTGTTCTGTCTGATTAGGACATCAAGGTCATTACAATAATATGGTATAGTCATTTGGATAATCTTATGATCTTCAAAAGTTGAATCTGTTTTGCTGATTCATGAGGTTTCTGCTGTGCTTGATTTTCCAATTAATAACAACAAGGTAATGTTCAGAGAGAAAAAGCATGCAATCTTGACTGTAGATAGTGATCTTTTTAAATGGTCTGAGTTGATTAATGCATCTCAACTGTTTCTGTAAATTTAGGATTTATTTGAAAGGTTCACCTTTCCTTTTACAGAAGTAGGATTTGTATTCATCCTATCCTTTTGCAATAGAATCCTGCAGTTAAGTTGTTTACTATATTCTACTCTTTGTACTTCTCTACACCGAATCTAAACTTGAGGGTTTAAATTGTAGGTATTTTAAAGGACCAAATAACCTTACAGGCACAATTCCCTTCTGAATCGTACATAACAATATAGCTGGCATTTTATCTTCAAGCTAACATCTTTTCTTTAACTTTGCTTTGACAAGCACAATTCCCATCTGAACATAACAATATAGCTGGCATTTTTACTTCAAGCTAGCCTCTTTTCTTTAACTTTGCTTAAGCCTTTTATGCATGCCATGCTAAAGTTGAGCATATTAAACTCGTACCGTTGACAACCTAACAGATGAAGGATTGATTGAAAGGCTTTGGTTTTGTCTTCAGGCAAGGTCATGGACAGTTGAAGGATCAGTCAGATGGAAGAACATATTTGGTTATGGTGACATCTGGGATGCTTCCGGAGCATATGGGTGGGACCAGTCATCAGAGATAGGCATTGGAGTATCCTTGCCAAGATTTAGATCGATAACAACCCCCTTGACTGCTCGGGCATCACTGTTGTCTCATGACTGGCTGAAATTCTCATCATACAAGGAACGTTTGCTTGGCCTTTCCTTTGGTTTGTTTTCAGACGTGCACCATGATTTATCTTACAGTCTGACTTGGCGTACCTTGACTGATCCTTCACAAGAGGCATCAAAATCAATAAGAAGACAATTAGGACATAACCTTCTTTCTGCATTAAGATATACATATACAATAGATCAAAGGGATTCCCATCTCAGGCCAACCAAAGGATATGCATTTGTCTCAACTTCACAAGTTGGTGGTCTATGGGGCAGCAAAGGATTGAGATTCTTCCGCCAGGTTCTTTCCGAACCAGCTTTTTTGATTTATATTTCTGAAAGTTTGTCTAGTCCTTTGTATCCTTGCTTTTTAGTTTATGAATTTTTACTACCTATCAGTTTGTCCTGTTTATTTTCTATACTGTTGCTACTTGCTAGTGAGGTATCTGCGAAGTAAAGCATGAAGTTGAAGGAATATATTTTGCACTTCCATACCAGCATTGTTGTTTGATCAAACTGCATTCCTAGATCAAAGTATACAAGTTTCTCTATGGAGATCTTTAACACCCTTGTTAAGTACTTTGTGATTTGGAGAAGAGCAAGCAATCTAGTATTTAATGGGGTTCAGTTAGACTGGCAATATAGAATTGTAAATTTGTAATTATCTATATTACCCAATACTCTAATTCTGAAACAAACCTTTTGTGTAATGATTTGGGAGGGGGTGGGGGGGGGGGGGTCATCATTAAACTTAGTCCCCCATATCCTAACAGAGCCATTTCTTAGCACTTAGGTGCTGTTTGGTTCCCATGTTTTACAGGCTCAACCTATCACAGCGTAAACCAATTACATTAGTTTCTGTTTGTTTAGTATTCAACGTATTCTGCTGCCGGGGCAACAGATACCGCGACTGCTGAAATCCGTTCCCACTCGATTTGTGCTGTAAAGGGTTGCAGTATCGATTTGATTGACTGCCTGCTCAACCAAACAGAACAAGCAAGCAACTGTTCCACTCCCATTACCATCATTTATGCATTCCCTTTGCGTTACTGTTGTTGTTTGTGACCAAACGGCACCTAGTAGTTAGTCACTGATCCTGATATATTCCTAGTTTTGGTTCCTCGTGCCTATGAACCGTAAGAGTGTTTTTGTAATAAGTTGGATACTATTTGATTGTTTTCTACTTAATCTATTAATTCTAATGAATCATATATGATACTATGCATGGTTAAATACTTAAATATTTTTAGATGGAAAAGGTTCATTCTCATGTCAAATAATATATACAATAAAATAAAGGCTAAAGTTGCCCAACAAGATCTAAGAGTCTAAAGCATGGATGGTTATTGGTATTTTAGATGATGCACATCTACTTCTAAACTTTAATTACCGAAATCATGTAGGGCTGTGCACTGTTGAGCAACGTCACCTCCTTTTTTTTTCCCAGGAGTTCGATATTCGTGGGGCTGTTCCATTGGGCTTTTACAATGCTGCCCTAAATGCTGGCATCTCAGCAGGGGTGCTTTTACCATTGGGGAGGGGGTTTATGGAATCACCTTCATCTGTACCTGATAGATTTTTCATGGGAGGGCATTCTTCTCCAGTAATCAGTCTTGGTAGTTTAACTTCTCTACTGGGTTTCAAAACAAGAGGAGTTGGGCCAACAGAGCTACGGAGATTTGTCCCAAGTGAATCTGTTACAGATGAATCTGCAGCCTCTCCAGGATGGGATTATTTGGGAGGTGATTTTGCAGTCTCTGCATTTGCTGATCTATCCTTTAATTTGCCCTTAAAGTTATTCCAGGATGCTGGCATACATGGCCATGCATTCCTAACTGCTGGAAATCTTGCCAAGTTGTCCGAGGGTGAGTTCAGGAATTTCTCATTTTCCAAGTTTGGGCGCACATTTAGGAGCTCAGCTGGTGTTGGCATTATCTTACCCACTAAGCTTCTCCGTGTGGAGGTATGTTTTTAGGTCCTATCAAACTTTCCTATATAAAATAATAATCATGGATGCAACTGATTCATTCTCTTGGTCTTGTGTTTCCCAGATAAACTACTGTTATATACTGAAACAGTTTGAGCACGATCGTGGAAAGACCGGGATTCAGTTCAGTTTCTCGTCTCCAACTCCAATGTAGATGTATGTGGTACAAATGTGTTTCTACAGCGGTTCCTATGAACAATGCCCTGCCTAGTTGTGCTCAGCATTTCCGCTCGTTTTTTTTCCCTGGCTGAATCGTCTTTTTGACAAGTAGGAGTCCAGCAAATCCATATCCATATGATTTGATCTTTTGTATCATGCTTGTTCTTGGCCATTAGAACTGGAAGAGTTACCTTGCTAACGGTTATTGTGAACTGTGATGGTTTCATGGTCGATGAAACGATGCGTATATGTTGGCAGCAATAATGTTTGCACTATGGGAAGTTTGCATATATATGATATATGACCATGTTTATCAAGGTGGTAAAGCGAGGTGTGGCCACTTATATCGCCTTATAGGCAATCCCATACAAAGGTAAGGAAATGCAAGACATCAGCATGAAGGAGGAATACTTTATGAAAAAAAGAAAAAAAAAAGGAGTTGAAGAGTAGAGATATGCAAAGAGTACTCATCGAATGGCTCTTGGAATTGCTCTTTAAGAAAACTGTCATGGGTGATTCCTTTTTCATTGCAGTATAGTACTAGGTTAGCTTTTTAATAACTGTCAAAAATTTACAGAAGATATCGTAGTCACTCTCCATAAAAACGATCTCTTCCTGCAAAACATTTTTTTTACTTCACAGGCTATGACTAAAACCTGACAGCAGGAAAGAATGTACAGGCCAAGCATGTTGAGAGGGCCGCCGGGCGTTCATCGGGATGCTGCGGCCTTCTCCATGTAGCTGTCCAGCATCTTGTTCTGCACTCTGCCGATGAACCTGACGCAGATGGGCGGCGTGACGTCGTACCTGGCGAGCAGCGCGTAGGGTATGGAGAAGAGCCCGTCCCCGCATATGAGCCCGGACGCAAACACGGGCGCGAACACCTGCGCGTCCTCCCTGTCCGCCCTGTTCCACATGTAGAGGATCAGGCTCCCCACGCACATGTCGATGGACACGGCCGGCACCAGCAGGAACGAGACGGCCATGCCGGTGACGCTCGGGATGTAATGCTGCGCCTCCCACTTGTTGTGCGTGGCCAGCTCCCGGACCGCACTCACGACCAGCGCCAGCGCGAACAAGGCGGCGCTGATGGCGAGGCAGTGCTGGGGCAGCTCGTGGTCCCCGGCGCCCAGCACGGCGATGGCGCGGTACACCTTGGCCATGGGCGCCTCGTACACCTGCTTCTTGCCGTTGGACTCGTAGAAGTGGTGGAACACGGTGAAGACGAGCGGGTTGACGACGCAGCCCATGGCCGTGCCGATCACCTGGCTCAGCAGCGTGGCCCGCGGCGAGGTGAGGGTGAGGTAGCCGGTCTTGAAGTCGGACATGAAGTCGGAGGCGGTGGAGACGACGGACGACACGACGCCGCAGATGACGAGGCTCCCCACGATGCCGCCGTTCCGGGCCCCGATCCACGACGCGAACAGCAGGATCACCAGCTTGTTGTACTGCGCCGAGAAGTTGGTCTCGGCGACGCCCGTGCCGTAGGCGTTGCAGAAGGCCAGGAGCGGCGCGAACGCGTACGCGGCCGCGACGTGGTAGAACCGGACCTGCCTGTAGATGAGCGGGATGGCGGCGGAGGAGAGCGCCGCCAGCACGACGTAGCCGCTGATGGCGAACGTGCTGGGTATGTGCTCCCGGAGGAACACCTGCGTCCTGCGCCGGTCGTCGAAGCTGAGCGTCGGCCGGGGCATCGAGTCCACGTTGGAGAAGGACCTGATCGTCTCGGCGGCTAGCTGGTGGTGGCGCATGGTGTGTATGGTCCTCAGCGAGATCACGATAAGCTGGAAGATGCCGTCGCCGAGAATCATAGCTATGGCGCCAAACACCTGTGCTATCACACAACACACAGTCAGTCGTCAGAGCTAATCATCAATCATCATGCCTCTGGCTCCAGAGAGAGTTGAGGTTGTCACCTTGTAGCCGTTGAGGCCTTTTAGGCTGGTCTCCTGGAGATTGGCGTCGTACCATATGCCTCTTTTGGTTTGGAGGTAGGGCCACATGATCCCCCAGGAGATGATGGAGCCGACGAGCATCGAGATGTTTATCAGGTAAGGGCTGATCATCCCCACACCAACGTAAGTTCCATTCATGTTGATGTAGAATCTGCAGGCATCAGAAACAGTGCATGCATTCCGTGAAATGAAATGTGTGAATTCATGGAATCGATTTTCCGACCGATCCTTACCCGCGTTTGTACGCGGTGAGCCCGAACGTCGGGAACGCAGTGAAGCCACAGTTGGGTCCTCCGGTGTAGAACCACTGGAAGATGGACCAGAGCAAGCTCCCCAGGCACGACCGGACAACGAGCGACACCTGCTTCCTGTGATCAGAAGCAGAATCGGATGCAGAAACATCTATCCATCAGCTCCAAGAAATCGCCAAGAACGTCACCACCAGCAGGCTAGCGATCGATTCATGTGCATGCCATCAGTGTCACTCACTTTGCCTGCATGACACCGTGGGGGCTGTGGAAGCTGTTGATGAGGTGCGCCGTGGCCGAGCCGCTCGGGAACGTCAGCCGGTGGCGGATGATCATGGTCTGTTCACCGGTGGGATCGGACGTCAGGACGCGGTGATCTCGTCGATCGCCTGATGGTTGGTGGGTCGGTCAGAGCCTACGTACCTTCCTCATGGGCACGATGACGAGGAGGCCGACGAAGCTGACGAGGAAGAAGAAGGCCATCATCCGGCCGAGCGTCGGCTCGCTGATGTTGGCGCCGGGGATGGTCGCGGTGCTCGTCTTCTCCGCCGTCTCCCGGTCCATCCCGAGAAGATACGACCCGAACCCGCCTGCAGATTACACGCAGCGCCATCGACGACGATGTCACGCATGGCGACGCCAGCGACGACGATGACATACACAGCACAGGAACGAGACGAGATCACCAAGGGGGGGAGCATATACCGCTGTACGTCATGCTGGCGCAGGCGACGACGCAGGTCTGGACGACGGCGTTCTCCTGGCGGGTGAAGGGGCGGTGCGTGACGCCCATCTGGCCGAGCATGCCCGTCCACGCCTTGAGGAGGAAGAACCCCAGCAGGGCGGCCGAGATGTTGAGCGACGGGATGATCCCCGACGTGAACACCAGGTTCATCATGACGCTGCTGAGCGCCACGCCCAGCGCGAGGCTCGCCGCCAGGGCGCGCCCCGTCACCTGCTCCGGCCACGGCGGGATGGGCTTCACCTCGAACGCCCGCTCCGTCGACGGGCCCTCCCGCGGGTCGCCCACCGACTCCATCCTCCACCCTCGCGGCGGTGCCGTTCCCTCGCTGTCGGTGCGAGACGGTGACGGGTAATAATTATGCATGGACGTTCGACGGCCGTGCAGCTCGCGCGGACGCTTGGAAAGAATGAGAGGCAGATTGGTTGCGTGCTTTTGGCTTGTCCACTTACTATTCTTATCATCGAGCTAACGGTGTGTCGGAGATGTATAGCACTCCTAAAGGACATCATGGGTACTCTCGCCGCTAGTGCGCTGGAAGGAAGAGTAGTTCAACGAAACGGTAATCTCGCAGTTTCGCTATGCCTTTGTTTCTGTTTCTTAGTAAAATGAATGAAAAGATCATCGTGCTTGTATATGTATCTGCATGATTTTCGTGAGATTAAAGGTGTCACGATTTGTTTTATTTCTATCTTTTGAAACTAACTTGTTTTATTTCTTACAAACCTACATACCTAATCTATAGGCAATAACCTTTTATTTCTCACTGACTTTGTCTGTTCGTTTGGCTGATAAGTCATAAGTGAAAAACACCGTTGAATTGCTGACAAATTCAACAGATAACCTCAAGCGAACAAGCAAAATTTATATAAAAGAAGATTAAATTTATATAACAAATTAAAAAACATTAATGCTACAAAATAAGTAAATTAATAAACATTAATCCTCACGTAACCTGACACAAAATGATAGTACTTCCTCAGTCCAAAGAATGCAATCTTGCTCTTTGGGGAGTAAAACAGATGACCTTTGATCGAATTTACATAAAAAATTAATAAACATTAATGCTACAAAATAAGTACATTAAATTATTTATAGAATATATTTTTATAATAAAATTATTTAGAGACATAAATGTTAATACTATTTACTATAAACTTGGCTAAATTTGAACTAGCAAAATTGCATTCTTTTGTGGCTAAATTTGAACTAGCAAAATTGCATTCTTTTGTGGATGGAGGAAGTACGCATAAACGCTGGTAATTGTTCCCGTCGGCACAAATGACTCCCCAAACCAAGAAGAGGATCAGAAATGATGCATGGTACGAGTCCAGAGGAACACAAACAGAAATAGTTCTATAAAGCCAACACATTGATTTCCATTCTTGTATGGGCGAGCCATGTGAGCTCGCTTACAGCAGTAGCAAAAACTGGGCAAACAGAAGACAAGCAGGCACTACTGCTATCTTCGTTGCCAATTGCTATAGTCACCATCAACATTCAGTATACAACAAGCCAGGAAATGTATATCTATCGTGCACTTTATTCTTCTCGTACTGCTGTACACATGGATTTTCTAGGTAACTGGTTGTCATGTTCATGGAGTATTACACGCAGTCGCTGAGCCAACAAATTAGCCAACTGATCCCTCAAGTTTCAGGTTCATGAGTGCGTCCACCTCCTGTGCGAATTCATAGGGAAGGTGCTCGAAAACAGATCTGCAGAATCCACCAATCATGGCGGCAACAGCCTTTTCATGATCTACCCCTCTTTGCTGGAAATAAAATAGCTGATCCTCTCCGATTTTGGAAGTGCTTGCCTCATGCTCAACACGGCCACTAGTGCAACCCACCTGTTATCAACAAAGTTTTGTCACATTGATAGGGCAGAAGGTGGAAAAAACTATGAAGTTATGTCCAGCATGGACACTGAATCCATGCTAGGATGAAATTCAAGGACTAATGGTACTAGAGGATGTCATGTTCTGAGTGTTTGGTTCATTAGAACGCTAGAGAGAAACACCGCTAGCTTGCCAGTGATAAGATAACTTGTGTTTGCCATCAAATTACATATAATTACTCATGAAGCGCAGATTCATAGGATATGAGAGACAGAACACAAGCATCTTGTTCCATCTCCATGGTGATTTTTTTATATAACTATCTCCATCGGTCAAAAAAACGAACTCCACGGTCATTGAACCTTCCTTAAAACTAAACTTCAGTTCGACCCATTAATCTTAGTTGCAATTGCATTTTCCAACCATGCATCTTAGTTGCAATTGCATTTTCCAACCATGCATCTTAGTTGCAATTGCATTTTCCAAAAAAAACATATATTTTTTATCACTTGCTTTTTTTAAGTGGTATCAGAGAGAGATACTATAACTAAAATCTGACACTGAATCAACTGAATACAGATTCACCCATCAAATCTTGAAGTACATGCCTTTGATACTACTGACTACGGCCAAATGGTCATGTATTTCACTGCTAGATGAGTACTAACTGAAAACCCTATACTTCATAATTATCATCAAGTATCTCAAATCCTAATAATTAGCTAAGAAGTCATCTATTCTTGTTTTTTCCACACAAACAGTATTCATGAACAATCCAGCTGTATTACTTGCCGCAAAGGCGCAAACCATACTACAACAGCACACAAGTACAATCCTTGATTTTCAAGAGTCATATCAAAGTTTGCACTATGTCTACCTAAAAGAAAGAATCTGGAGGTATGAAGACAATATGATCTAAGTTGCAAACATCAAAATAAATATATCCTGATTATATAGCATTATAATATCACATCAATTTTCCAATTAAATTTAACATCAAACCAATGTTTATGTTTCTCCGTTAACAAATGCAAACATTTCTAGCTCTCCCTTCTTTCCTTACTACTGCAAAAATTTATAAGGCTAGATGTACAGTTTGCTAGTAGGTAAGGACCATCTTAGAAGAGGGCAGCATTAACATGGTAAATATGTGTCAACGTAATCCTTGTAGAAATATAATTAAATTCAATTTAGTTCATGCTAAGGTGATTATACAGTACCCTCGAATTAATCAGACCATCAGATTTTTTTCCTAAGTGCCAATTTTAAGCCGAGTCTATATGCTTCATAACATATGCATGGAAGGTAATTATTTACACGTAGAATAACAGAGCATTGAAAGCTTGTCATATCAGTATAGACACTGTAATTGAACCTTCTATGCAGCACGGATACGGATACGCGTATCGGTATCGGAAGGATACGGATACGCGGATACGGCAATTTCTCAAAAAACACGATACGTGGATACGTTTTACTATTTTTATTAAAATAAATAATAATGCAAATTGAAATTGTGGAAGTGTAATCACTAATATTAGTTAGTACATACAATCATATATGATACATCAC
>Ga0182004_10000513_pt1 | contig 23901 bp, 28 predicted proteins | sample Sormic07211540_1_FD_120479 | JGI IMG/M metagenome (GOLD analysis project Ga0182004, IMG submission 120479) | Endophyte microbial communities from Sorghum bicolor roots, Mead, Nebraska, USA - 072115-40_1 MetaG | ecosystem: Host-associated > Plants > Roots > Unclassified | place: USA: Nebraska...
AAAAAAAAAAAAAAAAAAAAAAAAAAAACGTGTCCTCATGATGTTCCCGTGACCGTGAGTTGCAGGCAGTGTTCCCGCCAAAATTTTGCATCAGAGCGGGAGCCGTCCGTCTAGAACTCCAAGAGCCCGAGACCTACGGGCGAGCAATTGCGCCAAGTTGGGCCAGTGGGCTATGGACTGTCACAGACCAAAGTGGCCCAATGAGGCCCACATAACGTAAGCTGAAGAGGACGAGCCCACGTTCCCGCTGATGCCGAGAGCATACCGATTGCCGTCGGATCTTGGTCGATCGGGAATTCGGGATGGTGTTCATGTCTGTTGCACTGTTACGGCCTTGTAGCAACTTGTCGTTCATTTCAGGTTTGTTGTTACTCTACTTGTCTAGGCTGCACTCAGATCCATAGCTGCGTGTGTGTGTCTCTATCTGTTCACGTCGAATCATACAAGCTGGTTTCACAGTATCCAAGTACTAAATTCCATACACTTTGTTACTAGTACTCTTGTTTTGTCCACTGATATATAATCATGTCTATTTTGTCCCGACTTGTGCAATTTTTTTTTTTCAGGAAGCGTTAGGCATTAATGTTGTGCATGCTGTTTCCACTAACACCCTGAAACTGATCGTGACTTAGTGAGTATCGAAGAAATAATGATGCTCAAACTTCTCTGATCCTGATCAAATCAAAGTCATCGAGTATATTCTAAGAGGAGACGAATGGACTAATAACTGAATGTATTCGTGTTTCTGCACAGATGACTGAAAAAACATGTATACTCACCCCACATGAGCCCTGTATGGCTGTATCACCTATTTCTCAAAAAAGAAAAAAGAAAAAAATGACGTGCTCCAGTAGCTTCTTCCTGTATCAGACATGCATGCCTCCCTTCTCTGAACTTCCTTTGTGCATACCAACGCGAGTCTCTTCTAGGAACACAAGGCAGCTATGGCCTGCACACACAAACGTGTGTGTGTGTGTTTTCTTTGTATATATACACCCAAACAATGGAGCCTCGTGATCATTCCCTCTTCATCCTGAAAGCCCTTAACATCATCTTTGTCAGAACGAGGCACTCCAAATTGCATCCTCCCCTTCGCTGCATCTCGAGTGCACGTATTTTAGCCTCTCAACTGGATTGCAGACCCCACTACACTGCCAGTCAAACGACGCAACACAAACGTTCCCGGCTTGTGCTTTCCACTCACAATCTGAAAGGAAATTTCAGAGAGCAAAGATTGGTCAGAACTTAGAAGTGCCACAGTGACTTCCATATTCAGGAAATGGTGCTGTTATACAGAGGGTGCTGAAGATACAGACCTGGAGGTGTGCCACAGCACATGTCCCTGTCGTCGATGTGCTCCACATCTAGGCCGATAAACCATGCGCCGAGAGACACATCTTCATTCGCGTATTTATGCAATATGGGCCTGGGCGATACGATGAACATACATAGCTGCATCAGCTGCCACTCAAGAAAAAGAAGAAAATTTTGTCTGAGTGAGCACAAACCGTGCTCCGATCTTACTGGTTGATCGAGATGTAGGTGGCAAGATCCTTGGAGATGGCATAGAGCTGCCCTGTGGCATGTCTGAAGTACTTGTTCCCGTCTTCTCCGAACTTCCAGAACTCAGGCTCGTGGTATTTTGCATTTCTGATGAGAAAACCATCAGTGAAGTGGAATGTTAGAGTTTGGAGAATTCAATGTATTGGAACTTCAATTTTCTAGGCTGTTTTTCAGAAGAATTACTTGTCAGAAAGGACCGGTCCCGACTTCATACAACCAATATACACCCGTGGTTTCAATTTATGCCGACCAAGGGTTGCGATGAGCATCCCTGCACATTTTACACCAGTTAATAAATAATAAATAGACCTCTCCACTATCGTCGGTGATTTTAGAGGTGTATATACTAATAGTCTAAAGAGTAATACCTAGGTTTAGGTGAACATCGTCGTCCACCTTGACATAGAAATCTGCATCCCATAAGGCCACAGCAGTGGAGAAGAATATCTTGGTCTTTGCAGATAGCTTGTGGTACCCTTCAACATGATCCTGTAATCATGTACAGTTGTATCAGAACAATGTTTAACACAGATGACAGTCCATCAATCAGCGGCAGAACAAAGATTTGGAAGTTTGTGCTTCAACGGAATGGACAAAACACTGGTAAAGTTATATAGTTAGTGAAGATCATCATTCATACCAGCCTAAGAAAGTCGTGATGCATTTCATCCTCTGCGTCTATAGCTTTATCAAGGACGTTGTTTGATGTAGCACTGCAACGCATAAAAACCAGTTTTTTTTTACCTCAGTAAATGCATAAACTATTGAATATGTACAGCTTCTTAAATACACGTTGTAACGTATTCGCAAACGTTAAACTGAAAGACAATACAGCTAAGCATACCTATGTCCTATCGTAAATCGGATGATGATTCCCTTGTCCTCCAGTTTCTTGAGTTTCTCACCTAATATAAACAGCAGGTCAGTATGCAAGAGACAGCAAGCAGAATAAACTAGAAATAGCAACCAGCCCTAATGAAAATTTCCTGCGGCATTGGATCTTTAAAAAAAATACAGAGAGAATCCTGCATCATTTCCTCTAGCTAAGAGCCTAGGAACAATTAACACAATAAACAATCTCTAACCAGCATCATCAGTAGGAAAAAAATTCAAGTCGCAGTGCACAACGCGAACCTTGAGGCATCCAAGTCTCCCTCACAGAATCCCGACGCTTCCTGCTACTGAAGGCGGTGTTGACCCCAATCACTACAAACGCCTTTCTCCTCTGCTTACTTATGCCGCCTGTACTTTCCCCAAGAAGCTCATTGCTGCTGCGCTTTGCTGCCAGCTCCATCTGTAGTGTGTCAATTGACTTTTCTAAGGATCTGAAAACAAAATGATATTATGATACTCAAATTAGCCCCGAATTGACAGTCCGAGAGACACTGATAGACGAGAAACAGTTTCTATGAACATTCTTCAAGATAGACGCTGACTTACTGTATAGCCTCATGAGTCTTCGACACCTCCCCCATAATGTCACTATCTTCAGCTGGTTTCTGAAACCAAGAAAGGGAGATTATACAATCAGTTAACAGAATTGTTACTCCTTGGAAGGATTACCGAAGAATTTGAGGGCACACGGTTTGGAAATCCATGTAAAAGAACATACTTGACCTTGAACATACTATTGCGAAAACGTAAAGCAAGCTTTTCAAGCGGTGCCAAAAACTACAGTGGGTACTTTATTAGTGCATAAATGGTACATATTCATTTCCTCGTGTTCCCTAAACCGCCATAGTCTTTAATCTAAGTTTTCCTACCTGATAAATACTGCCATAGTTCATAAACAAGATATAAATACAATTTTTTCGAGAGAACAAGATGTAAGTATAATGCCTGTAGCAATGTCAAATTCAACAATGTGAAGTAGCAAGCTGATTAAGGTTCAGGGATTTGTAGTGCAGAACAAAAAAGGATAATAAACAAAAGAAGTTTCCAAAAAAAAAACAGAAAAAGTTTTAGGGGTTAGGCAGGCCTACCGGCTTTGCAACAAAATCTTCAGAAAGGCTCTGCAGCTCCCTGTCGCGCTCGTGCCACCGGCTCTGCACCACGACCGGGCTCGGCACCGATCCACCAAACCTGCCACGGAAACCATCGCCGCCGCAGAAGGCAGCAGAAGCCGTAAGCCTTGCAGCACGCGGTGACACGCACAGAAGAGAAGACGCAACTCCCCGGGCATGGCTCTCCAACAAAGAAGCAAGAAGAACCGAAACCAATCTATTGACTCACAGGTCCGTGACGAGCATGCCGAGGAAGAAGCTGAGGAAGCAGAGGATCAGTATCCGGCGCGAGAGCATCCTCCTTTCCGAGGCGGGGCCGCCGTTCTTGGGCTTCATCTCCGATGGCTCCGCCTCTGCTCCGTCGCCGCCGTGGTCCGTGTCTATCCTGGGACTCGTGCTATGCCTATGCGTTTTCGTGAGCCACACCGTGGGCGGAGCAAGGGGAGGGCGACCCCCGGCTTTATGCAGGTCCGACGTAACCGAAGCAGAGGAGGGGAGGGAAACACCAAGAGGGAGAGGGAGAGGGAGACGACGACTAGTTTAATGGTGGACTCGGAGCAAATGCTACGTTCACGGCGAAAGGGTGGGAACGCTGTTTTTCTAGACGGAGACATATGGTGGGGAACGGGGATGTGCCTGCCTCTGGTTTAGAGGAAGGCTGTTACGGGGCTCCATTTTCTTTTTTTTTTCTCTTAAATCTTAAAATACTTAACTGCATCATCAGTTACTTCAAAATCAGTTTGCCTTTTAAGGCACATGGAGGAACTATTGATCAAGTCATACGTGGTACTAAATTTGTTTTTCAATCCTAATGTAGAAGGGATTCTTTTAACTGTAGGGAGGAAAGTTAATAGGATTTTATAATATAGATGTCATTTGACAACTTTATGTTTTCTGAATGAGATTCATAAAACCTTAAAAAGCAAGTTAGTAATACTATCCGAAGGGTTCAGAATTTGAAGAAAAGCCACCGTGCGCCAATAACCGAGGCCTAAAAAAGTGGCATCATTTTTGGGCGCCGGCCTGCCGCGTTGGCACCGGCACGGCGAGTTCCGTATCACTTCCGGTTCCGGGTCCGCGAGGGACGCGGCACGGGACACGTGAGAATTGGCTGCCTGTCCCTCTCAGACGGGAACGGGACGCGCCATCGAGGGCGCCGCCGGCGACGGCAAGGTGCGCCAGAGTTTTGCTGGAACTGGAAGGGGCAAGAGGGGCACGTTACGTTCTCGTAGATTCACACCGTACTACGCGACTCTCGCCGGGGAATCCACGTACGTACCGTGACCCACCGTGCCACCGTGTCAGTTAGCAGCCTGAGTCGGACCATTTGCCTGAGATCCCTAGGTTGCGTTGCAGTAGTTGTGTGACCCAAACGCGATTACTTGAATCGAGCCGTGGACCGACGTCTCTCTCACCGCCATCAGTGCCCCCTAGAGAAATGGCTGCAGATACGACCGGTAATTCCAAAGCATGTGTTGGTGTTGCCCCGGTCTAACGCTGCACGCTTCCGGGGAAAGCGACGAAGCTGAACCAGGCAACCAGCGCCGCGAACAACGCGCCACACGCCAACGGAATATTGTTACTTTCGACGGAACGGCAATACGGCATCGGCGGCTCTGCATGCCTTTTAACTAAAACTCCTACGTTCCCATCGACCGGAACATATTATTACATATGGATTAAGAAGCTCTCAGGGGCAACACTGGTCATCGGAGCATGGCCTTTGTTTTTGTGATCGTGCGCAGCCGGCAATGGGGGCCCTACACCGTCTTCAACAAACACATAAAGAAAAAAAAAAAACTGGAACGCCGGCAGTTCAGAAGTGGCGTTCTCCAACTTTTGAAGCAAAAAAATGGTGTTTTCAATACGTGCTTCCATCGCTGGACACTGGCTTCGATGCCTCCAAAAAACTAGTGTTTTCTGCTTCGATGCCTCCAAGACCGTATACCAATCATCAGCGGCAACGATGAATCGGGACTGTTTGGATCACCGGACTAAAATTTAGTCCGTCTCTTTTAGTTTTTGTTAGACTATGATTAGTGGCAACGATGAATCGGGCTTTCTTCTAATGAATTCTACTCATCAATTCGTCTCTTTTAGTTTTTGTTAGACTATGACTAGTGTAGTTTAGACCTTCTATTTAGGCCTTTCTCAGTTCTTAATTTTTTTTTATTTTGACTTTTGAGTACTGTAACACTTTCGTTTTTATTTGATAATTATTGTCCAATCATGGACTAACTAGGCTCAAAAAATTTATCTCACGATTTACAAGTAAACTGTACAATTAGTTTTTATTTTCGTCTATATTTAATGTCTCATGCATATGCCTGTGACGGAGTTTCGTTTTTATATGATAATTATTGTCCAATCATGGACTAACTAGGCTCAAAAGATTTATCTCACGATTTACAAGCAAACTGTACAATTAGTTTTTATTTTCATCTATATTTAATGTCTCATGCATATGCCTGTGACGGAGTTTCGTTTTTATTTGATAATTATTGTCCAATCATGGACTAACTAGGCTCAAAAGATTTATCTCACGATTTACAAGCAAACTGTACAATTAGTTTTTATTTTCGTCTATATTTAATGTCTCATGCATATGCCTGTGACGGAGAATCTTCAAAAGTTTTTGGTTTTTAGAGTGAACTAAACAAGACCTTGGTATCCAAAACATGGACTAGACTAAACTTAGGGGCTGTTTTCCCAAAAAAATTTGTAATTTTTTTCAAGATTTTCCGTCATATCAAATCTTGCAGCACATACATAGAGCAATAAATATATATATAAAAAATTACTAATTACACAGTTTGTTTATAATTTGTGAGATGAATCTTTTAAATCTAGTTAGTCCATAATTAGATAATAATTATCAAATACGTACAAATGAAGGTACAAACGAAGGTGCTACAGTATCTATTTTGCAAAATTTTCTGCAACTAAGCAAGGCTTTAGTTTAGTCCATCCAAATAAGTCTAGTTAGAGCATATTTGGACAATATTTACCACAAACAAAAAGCCGAAAACTTTTTATTTTGGTAACTAAGGCCTTGTTTAGTTCCAAATTTTTTTGCAAAATAAGAATAGTAGCACTTTTGTTTGTATTTGACAAATATTGTCCAATTATGAACTAACTAGTCTCAAAAGATTCGTCTCGTCAATTCCGACCAAATTGTGCAATTAATTTTTATTTTCATCCATATTTAATACTCCATGCAAGTGTCTAAAGATTTGATGTGACGGGAAATCTAAAAAATTTTGCAAAATTTTTTGGGAACTAAACAAGACCTAAACAAGGCCTCAATTTGCTGCAGACGAGGCGTGATGTAAATAGTAGCACTGGAACAGACGAAATGAAACAGGTCAAAGTCAACTGGAACAGACGAGGCGTGATGTAAGGCCTTGTTTAGTCCCAAAAATTTACAAAATTCTCCATCACATCGAATCTTGCGGCACATACATGATGCATTAAATATACATGAAAACAAAAACTATGCTGCAGGTTCATCAATTGCGATATCGAGCTGTATTCATTGCCAGTTTCAGTTTTAACCACAAGATTTGCATGATCATGATTGCATCACAGATTCACAACTCGCAAGAAGCTGGGGTAAAAACGTGCAACGGTGTTAAGAAGCATCATTTAATCATTTTTCAAAAGTCAGATATACACAGATGGAACGTCTAGTCATCCCATTCAGCAGTGAACAGTGCACGCCATTTCCATCACACAAAATCATATGCTACCAGAAATAATTTTCTTCACGCGATTGTGACCAACTTTGCAAGCCTGCGCATGACATTAAGCCCTTTAATCTTCTGAATGGCATGTCCAATACACCAGTCCGCTGCAAGGGTGATGGGAAGTCAATACACAAATTGGACAAGTGTATGAGGGAGTGAAATATTTATTATATTATATTATAGTAGTAGATGGAAAATTGCAGGCATACCTTATCAACACGAGAACACATTGCAGAACGCCAGCAACACCAGTCCAGACAGAAGGGCCCTTGTTGGTCAGTGCGTCTTGCACCAGTAAACCCACAGATCCAGCTAGGCAGACAAAAGAAACGACATATGCCACGAAAAGCCAGAGCTTCACTCTGCAAGATAAAAGAAACCAATGTTAGAAAACTTCTATGCAAGTATCACAGGAAAAAAGTTCTTACACCTTAAATTCAATTTGAGCACATTCCAGCACCCTGAAATCGGTCTATCAAACTCTTGACATAGAATCAATGAGGGAGTTTTCAGGTGTGCAAAAGATAAGTCCTTTTGATTAAGGATTAGAGGGACCACCATGACTTACTGAACCTGATGATGCATCGCACAACACAATGCTAGAAACTTGAGGTTCTTCTGTTAGAAAGCACAGAGTTAGCAAAGGAAACTTCAGAGCATCTCCTGCAGTCCCCCAATACAACTCCCCCAATAAGTTAGTATTGGGGTGGCCCAATATTATTTTTTGAACTATTGGGTGAGATGCTATAGCAGATCACCAATTCTCCCGCAAAGTGTGGTACCCACCTATCAGTAACAATTTATTTATTTATTTATTTTTATTTTCTCTCCCTTCTCTCGTATCAGACCGCATCAACGCCAAGGCTCTCGGGTCTTCATGCTCGTCTCCGCCAAGGCCCCAAGATCTGCCACTTGGTCTTCATGCCCGCCTCTGCCAGCATCCTCGCGTTGTGCGTGTAGTTGGGTGACAACCAGTCAAGCACGCTGCCGAGGTGCTCCGCAGCGGTGGTAGCCTTCTTCTTGCCAGGGACGGTGGCGGCCTCCTTGCTGGGCAAGATCTACCCATGTGTTTTTTTTTTGTGCTCTGCGTGTTTCTTGCCAGTCGAGCACGCTGGCGAGGTGCTCCACGGCAGCCTCCTCCTCGACCGCGGCCCCGGCTCCTCCGTCGCGCTCAGCCATGGCGCCTATCCACCTAGCCAGTGGTGAGGGGAGGAAGAAGAAGACAGTTATGATGGGGTGCACTATATTGGCGGAGATGGAACTCCCCCTTCATTTGAGGGGAGAAGGGGTGTTTTTTGGTGGCCACCAAAAAAAAGGGAGGGCTATTGGGAAACTTGAAACTGCTGGAGATGAAAAAATGAGCCATCTCCCCCCGACATGACAGTTTTATGGGGATGGGGGGTGGGATTGGGGGACTGCTGGAGATGCTCTCAGCTAGCTGGCACATGTTTGCCACTGGATGTAAGGACGATTGGAAGACAAGTCTATAGTCTTTACTACTCATGTTGATGATCCGCTTTGAAAAATTTCCAATTCCATCTATCAAATTCTTGAAGCAGATTGACCCTGAGAGGCATGGCCTGTATGATGCACACAATATTATCTCATTTTGTAGGATATATGCTAAGGCAATCCAGGCACTGTTTTGTTTACCAACATATGGTTTTCTACTAACAACTTTCCTTGGTTTTGACATTTTGAAATCATTTTAAAAGTGCAAACGATTTATGTTACACGCTTTATGTTGCTGCAGACGTCTTTAAAATCTAGAGCCATAAAACTTACCTGACCAGGATATCAATCACTATAGTTGTTCAAACAAGAAAAAAGACTTCCTGTAAATAGTTCCATAAGGAATCAACTGTGGGAAAAAGTCAACCAACTCTATTTGACCTATTGTATATTGGTTCTGCAGCATCAAGATCAATGATATGACAGTATTTGAAAAACAAATGTATGCAACCCCATTGTGCAGGCTCAACAGCACAACAAATGGGGTGAGAAACCATGAAAACAGTGCCCTGGGCAGGAGAGGACAACCCTACTAACATGGAGTAACACTTAAAGTCATTGTTATACCTAAATACAAAAGTTATATTAGACAGACAGAGATGCTATACCTGGATTGCATTACCTTAATAAACATATAGGAGGATAAAAGCATTATGATCCATGATCCTGGAAACTACCACACTCCCGAAAGATACGAAAATTCATAAATTTGAAAGATTACCAAAAGAGAAGTGTAACCACTTGTCTTAGTTGTCTAAGTAGTTCCATAACTCACCTAGAAAAAAAAATCTTATGACTTTCCATATGGTAATCCAACTAGATCCCACATACAACAGCCTCCTCCTTGCTAAGTCCATAGCAGAGTTAGCAGAGTGGGATGGCTCATGGCAGTTGTTCAAAATATGTGAGTTAGTACAATGGAGGCGATAGCATGCAGAGATGCCTTGGTTTTAGCGCAACAACACGGTGTGCAAAGAGTGATTTTGGAGACAGACTGCTTGGACCTAGTGAACCTGTGGGGGAAGGAGTCACAGCGGTCTGTCATCGATCCAATATTAAAGCAGATAGAGGATCTCAGTCTTGCCTTTCATGAGTTTTCTTTTTCCTATGTTAATCGTGTATGTAATAAGGTTGCTCATGTGTTAGCTAAACAGGTCTCGAGCACACAATGCTTGGAGGTGTGGCATGTAACTCCAGCGTGTGTCTCTGACCTGGTGCTGTACGAGGCCTCGGCCGGTTGATTCTATTGAAAGCCAAGCTATTCACAAAAAAAAAATGTGAGTTAGTAAGTAATCACTCATAAAGTTGGGAGACTCCCTACAAGGCCACAACTTTACAAAAATGTTTTCACCTCATAACCACAATGCTACCATAGCAGCTGTTTGGGAGTGCTCCCAGAGATTCTGTGAGATCACTCCTAGACAGCCAAATGAATAAAACACTAGATTTTGGTAGGATGACAAAAATCGCTTCCCTCCATTTACGCTGCGAGTTGGGAGCTGAAAGAACGCGCTCTCCACCACTCCCCTTCAATCCCCACAAGAACCACTCCAAAATCCCTTTCCACCTCAGAATCACTCCATCATAGAATTAGGGAGCTAGAACAAAGAATTAAGAGTGGAGTTCTACCAAACAGTCCCTTAGTTTCCTAATTACAATTATAAGTCCAGACTCCAGAGTCCAGTGCCTACTTAGGAAGACAGAGACTGACCAAATCCAAAGTCTGACATCATTGTAAAATTAGTTATTTACATTGCATGCAAATTCACGTGATTTCCTGAACCTGTGCTTATCTTCAATCGTACAGATAAATATCAAAACCCGGGCTCGACTGAATCATCTGGATTTCAAAACCCTAAATTCATCCGCCAATCCCATCAGCCTTTAATAAAATAAGCAGTAGCCTCACCTCCACTCGGAATCGTCACCGTAGGGCGAGTAATAGTCGTATCCGATCTCATCCTTGTTCACGCAATTGAACATGAGCGCCGCCAGCGAAGCGAAGATCCCTGCAAAACCGGCACGCCCAACGAAATCACAACGATCAGTCGGACCCCAAAACTCGCACGAGAGAAAAAAAAAGATGGGGGCTACTCCCCGAATCTTAGGGCTCCTGCTCTCACCTGGAAGGTAGTGGAGGAAGGAGACCTGGACGGCGCTGCAAACGACCGCGTCCACCCAGAACCACCATCCCGCCCCGAAGATGGCGCCGGACACGCCCGGGCCGATGATCCCCCAAAGCAGAGCAAGGTTCTCCATGGCCGCGACCTCTCCTCACCAACTCCTCCCACCAAGCAATCTCCTCGTCGGGTCGTTCCGCCCTTCTCCCTTCGCCGAGCTTCTTTTTCCCAACTGGAGGAGGTGGGTGGAGTAACGCTGGGCCAAACAATTTCCGTCCAATAAAAGAAAGCCCAACTCGGGATTTCTTTGGGCCCTATTGCGCCACGCATGTTTATGGGCCTGGCGAATCGCGTTGAGATGGACGGGGTGGCGGCGCTTGCAACTTGCTGTAAGTGCTGAGGCAGAGGCAGGTGGTGGTGCGGCAGGAGAATAGAGTCGAAGAGACGATGGCGAGGGGTGGCGCGTGGGCCGCGGCGGCGGCGGTGTGGTGGATGGTGACAGGGGCCGGGGCGGTGTGGCTGGAGATTGCGCCGTCAGGGACTAAGTGTGTGTCGGAGGAGATCCAATCCAACGTTGTCGTCATCGGCGACTACTCCGTCCTCTACGAGCACCACCACGCCCACCCTACCATCGCCGTCAAGGTAACCAATCGTTTGGACCTACAGATGCAATGCAATATCTAAAATAGACTAAAACTTCATTGCCACGTAATGATGAACTAAAGTAGTTGATACCGTAATGATTAATAATTAATTAATTAATTAGCCCACCTAGAAAACACTGCACCCACCAGATCGGGATTCAGCGTCGGATCGGAGGAGTTAGGCCAAAAAAAAAGTTATATACAGTACATTGTAGACCCGAGACGTTTGTTTCAAAAAAAAAATGTGGATTGGTTGGTACTCCTATATTTTCTATGCTTTTGTGTACACTGGAAATGGAAAGGAAGTGCATAGGCCAAAAAAATGTTATATACTGTAAATTTTGTGGATTGGTTGGTACTCCTATATTTTCTATGCTTTTGTGTACACTGGAAATGGAATGGAAGTGCATTATGTGTAGTAGTAGCTGTTATTTTGGAAGGGAAGTGCATTACGTGCAGTAGCTTTTATTTCTTTGATGTTATGGATTTATGGTATATATTAGTTACTCTTATCTAGCAATCGATGGCAATTGTCAACTTGAGCGCATTGGGCATGTGATTAGCCGTTGGGATGTATCATACTATTCTGCTAGCGCAAATGCATGATAAAAATAAAAAAACAATTTTGTTCTTCATAGAAGATACATAACTCTCATTATTGTTTGAGAAAGAAAATCATTGTGTGATTTGATTCCTGTTGCGGCGCCCCGTTATCCTTAGCTTCAGTAAAATTGATCCTGAATAAGGCAAGTTGTTGATTCCTTTTGTCCTAGACCTTCTCCATTTTTTCTACAGTATTGTTTGTGGTACATCAAATGGATCACGGTTACACTGTTAGTTCTTCAATGATGAAACTGGAAGGCGCTGTCCAAAACCTTGCTTATCTTGTATGGGCCATAAACTCACCCTTCAATTAGAGAGAACTACAAATAGGCAACATTGTGTTGGATAGAGTTGTGATTATGAATCAGGAGACATGGATTCCACGCCCATACTGTCATATGTATCTGCAAATAAGTTTGCAATTTGCATTTACGATATTACATTTTGTGAATAGGGTGTGGGTGTATGGGTTGCAACAATTTTATCTACAAAAGCTTTTGACTTATTTGCACATGGTAGTAGTAGTGGATAAATCTATTGCCATTTTCACTTCATTGAAAACATACTAATAACTTTGCTGGGAGAGGAACAGGACATTGACTGGGAGTTGTCTGATTGAAGATTGTTAAATCTTCAACCTTTTTATGTTCCGCTAACATGCTTACATTTCTTTCGGGAATCATTATTTCAGGTTACATCCCCTTTTGGAGACATTGTTCATAAGAAAGAAAAGGTTTCAATGGAGCAATTTGCATTTACCACAGCAGAAGCAGGGAACTACCTTGCCTGCTTCTCGATTGATGGTGAGGACAGAGGGTTAGCGGTGAAACTAAATCTTGATTGGAAAGTTGGGATAGCTACTAGAGACTGGAATTCTGTTGCTAAAAAGGAAAAGATCGAGGTAAAGTATATGAAAATGAGGTGTTACCCTGCCAGTTGTTGTTTTGTTTTATTCCCCTTCCATATGACATCAAGTTTCATAATCAGGGAGTCGAACTGGAGTTACTCAAGCTTGAAGTTGCTGTCCAATCAATCCAAGACAACCTGCTTCTTCTAAAATCCAAGTCTGTGCATCCACTTATTTTCCCAGCTTCATGTTTTAGTTGTTCATGTACCTGGCTGATACCCAGGGTATAATAACAATCTATTTAACAAAATTGTTCTCGGTGCAGAGAAGCTAACATGAGGGATGTCAGTGAAAAGACGAATTCTAGAGTCACGTGGTTGAGCATGCTTTCTCTTAGTGTTTGCATTGCAGTCTCTGTTTCACAGTTGTGGCATCTACAACAGTACTTCCGGAAGAAGAAGCTCATCTAACTAATGCCCGTAATACAGTCCTCTACTCTGTAATAAGCCTATCTTTATGCTTTGTGTTTTTGCATACTGAGGTCTGATAGTTTCGCCGTTGAGTCTGGCAATTTGTAAATAAACTGGTAACAACCTGAAATCCCAAGTCAGATGACATGAGACTGCTGTTTCTCTTGTTCAACTTACTATTGCAGCATGCAAAACAGTATTTTTTTTCTTCCATTAATCCATTCCATGAACAGCTCAAGGATACCTCTACTACAAACATCCAACAACCTCATGGTGCCACTGACCCTCTTGCCACAGCCACAAGAAAGTCTTTGTAATCACTCTCAGGCAAGTTTTCTTGGATGTAGTCTGCAAGGTTCCTTCCATAACTACTCTTGAACGCTGATCTGATCTCATCTATACCGACATCATCGCTGCCCAAGATAGCTCTTGTTACCATCCTTTTATCAGTTGCTGCAGATAGCATACTTCTCTGCAGTAACTGGAAATATCAAGAGCAGAAGAATGAATTAGAACAGGTACAAAACAATCTGTCTTTTGATACTGATCCAATGGTTTCCTGGAGTTTATTACCTTAGAGTAATACTTGGAAGGGTTGTAGATGCACTTGACAACAACTCTCAGAGATTCTTCAAATTTACCAGACCCATTAATCTTCAGTGCCTGCATACATACACATTGTTACAAGGTAGCCAGAACAGAGTCATTGAGCAGGGCTGCCTGCATGACGTGGATGGCACGAAGTAAGTAGCTGATGAGTCCGCTCGCCTTGGTATAGTCATGCCCGTATATGTGCTTGTAGCTGCAGAAGGCCAGCCTGAGCTGTGGGATGCTCCTCTTGCTGAACATCTCGAGGATCACAGCCTCGTCGACGACGGAGCCAGCACCACTGTTCTTGGTGTCGTGCAGCCTCCTCGCGTCGCATTTGGCTACGTGCTGGCTGAGGTCGTCGTGGTGCGACCTGCGGGAGGCCGCCAGAGCCAGCAGCAGCTGTTGAAACAAACAAACAACAATGACGGTAGTCAGAGGTCATGTTCAGGTGGTTTAACACCATCACAATTCACATCAGAGAAGAGAAGTGAAGAAGGATGGGGCACATGCCCTCTGGTAAGGGTGAGACGGCTCGGTGACCATGATGTCCTGGTCCAGGTTCCTCCTGAACCTGGCCATGTATGCCTGCTTGGTGAAGAAGAGCTGGTCCTGCTTCCGGCGCGTGAACACCTCGACGAGGGCGCGGTAGCCGGCGACGGTGACGCCGCCCTCGACCGCCTCCCGCGCCACGACGGCGTCCCGCTCCGCCGGTTCCAGCGCCCCCCACAGGTAGAGCAGCTTGCAGAGCTGCAGGGAGGGAGGGAGGAAACCGCTCGCACCTGGTGAGCTGAGACTGAGAACTCGGTCGGTCGCCGTCACTGCGGCTGAGACGACACCTGTGCCTCTGCGATGATATTACCTCGTCGTCCTGGTTGCCGTGCAGCGTCGCGGCGAGGTCCTCGCCGAACGTCGCGCGGTACGCCGCCCTGATCTGCTGCCTCTCGGCGGGGCTCCGCGGAGCCAGGAGGAGGCCCAGGCGACGCGGCGTGCCGGACGCGCCCCGGATCTCCCTGCACGCCTCCTCCTCCTCCTCCTCCTCGGATGACCCCGCAGAGGCCATGGTCGCCATGGTCGTGGTCGCCGCCGCCTGAATGAAGTGCTGGATGTAGAGAACTCTCGTTTGGACTGGCCCTGGCCCGTCCAGTCCAGAACGCGCTGGCGCGGCCGTATAAATACCAGGCATTGCTCGCGGTCGCGGCGGTTTCCTTTCCCTTGGAGGTGGAAAGGTATCTTCTTCTCGAATGGAAACGGGCGGACGCAAATCCCGGGTCGCACTCGGTGCGGGCACTGTGAGGGCAAAGCAGCAGGATTTTCAGAGATGCAGATGCTGATCTCGGGATCAGCCTTTTTTTTCAGCTTCTCGTAATCTGCTTCCTTCTTTGAACACACATGGATCACGTACGAGATCGTACGATGTTTAATTACCATCCTAATCGTAGGTACGATCAGGATAAAACATGGCGTGATTCCTTTTGTTGTGCAATGAAATGTACTATACTAGTAGCATTTTGCAGGTGTGGTGATTCCTTTGCGTTTCACAGCCAGAGGCTCGTACGTCAGTGGTTGCCACGCGAAACGACGGTACTCTATAGGATAGGAGTATATACTACAACGTACAGTACGAGCCAAATAATAGGACTAGTACGAGTAACAAACGTGCGCAGCCCACTGATGAACTGCAATGTAAAAGGGGATCCATAAAGCTGGCCCTTTTCGTGGCGAATTCACTCTACATTCACCTACTTTTGCGGCTGGTGGTGGTAATGTGATGTGAGTGGCGCCCGCTTCGTGGATTCCCCGTAGACGCCGAGTCAAGTCCGCCTCCGCGCTCTCTGGTCGGTGCCTTTGCCTTCCCGTTGCGTCGCTGGCCAGGCGTTGTTCCCTTTCACTGATGAACCCGAGAAAGAACTCGGTGGCCTTTCTTTCCTCGCCGAGCGCCGAGCCTTTTCAGTTGTGCCGTTCTGGACTTGGTATGTGCGCGCTGGTGGATTATATTTGGTATGTGAGTGCAATGCAGCTGGGACATGTGTGCGCATGGCACGGATGCTTTGCTTGTGCGCTGCCCAATCCGCAACGGTTTCTCCCTCCTACGCAGCACGCATGGCCGTGTGGAAAGTGTGTGGTCTCGCAAACGCAAACACTTCGGCGCAGTGGGGCATTCCGTGCTTTGCATAGTTGCATGTTTCCGATGAGGGCGTGCTGCTACTGCCAGTGCCTGGTGTCTGGTGAGTGGCCTTCTTTTTCGTTTTTTTTTTTACGAAAGATTCTCACCGTTACATCTTTGGTAGATTGATTATTGAACCCAAGGCTTGACGTCATTATTATTGGCGTCAAGCTAATACTACTTGGTGCCGGTAGTAATATTGCTTGGCGTTTAGCTAACACTGCTTGACGCCATCCACCATGGCGCCAATCTTGGCGCCACCACCGATATCTTTTGTCTTTTTTTTGTCTTTTTTATGAAAGCTTCTCACATAATGGCGCCAAAAAGTGCTACAGTATCATAATCTAAAAATTTTTTGGATTTAAACCAGGTCGTTTAATGGACACTTTTGTTAGTCAAGATTATGTACATGCAAGTGTTCACCGGCTAGAGAGAAGATGAAGCAAAAGCAAGCCACAAGGCAAAAGTATATGATAGGGCTTTGCTTTTGTCAAACAAGATACAACAAAAAGTTAGGTTTACAATAGATAGTCATACTATAAAGAGTGAAAATCTTTAGTTGTAACTATTGTCTAGTGCCACTAAGTTTGATGCAAGAGAAACCCCTTTGAAAAATATTTGTGAAAGGTTAGCTTAGATGCACAAGTTGTTATAACACTTGACGAGTTGACACATTTAAAAAAAGATCAAAAACAAGTTGTTCACAACCTTTTTGTAGAGGACATCAGACCAAGTGCTACACAGAGTGGACTTAACTGAGGTTAGGCTTAAACCGGATTAATCCATGCTCAACCTTAGGAGGTCACCTGACCATGAGCTAGCCTATTCCTAACACAGGGTTTCTCAATAGAGGTCATCGGACTGGCAGTGCTAGGCACCAGAGCAACCTGGTGGCCCAAAAACCTCTCTACTTGATTTCTAGAAGGAACCTGATTAGTCCGGTGGTTAGGTTAACCTAACACCAGACTATGCCTAACACTAGCCGAGGGGCAAACAACTAGTTCTCTAAAGATGCAAGCGCTGAAGGCACTAGATTGGTCATCGGACCAATCCGGAGAGTGCGCCAAAGCTATTGCTAGTTTTCAGTGTCTAGTTTGTTGGTGGGCTCTATATATATACATGTTTGGCTGGCTCTTTTGAGTCTATTGGAACCCTTGGCTCATATTGTAGCATACATAGAGCTCAAGAAACCACTCCAACTCAGTTGCTAACTTCGTGGTCGCATTTATGTGTGATTGTGAGTGATCTAGTGCATTGCAAGTTGAGATATTGTAATTGGTGGCACTAGGTGATCTTTGTGACTCAAGATTTCTTGTTCCTCTTGGTGATTACTGTCATATCTAGCTGGCTTGGTGCTTGGTGATTGTTGTTGCCTCCGATCATTGGCTATTTTGAGGGGTTTTGTGCTCATCCACATGGGAGACTCGCAAAGAGTAGCTATAGTGAAATCAATCGAGGTTTGGAGAGGTCCTTGATGATCTACCATCTTCTAAGTGAAGTGGTGATCTAAGAATCCACCTCAACGAGGACGTAGATTGTTGGCAAGCAACCGAACCTCAGGGGAAAAAATCTTTGTGTCACTTGCCCTTGTTGGTTCACTCCCTCAACACTTGCATTTACATTTCATATCTTGTGTTTGTGTTGTTGCTTGGTGTCCTAGCTTAGCTCTAGTAAGTAGTGTAGTTTAGTTTCTCTTTTTGTTAGCTCACTAGTTGCTAGGTGGTAGTTCTACATGTTTGTGTGATTGAGTGCTTAATTACTTGTTCTTGCAACTATAATTTTGTAGGGTGCTTTCTTTGTATTGACTAGGCTAGGCAAGTAGTAGATATTAGGATTATCTCTCTTACTAACACATTTTGCCTAGTATTTTGAGTTTATAGATTTTTTTTATTAGGCTATTCACCCCCTCTAGCCATCCATAGATCATTTCAATTGGTATAAAAGTCAACTCACAATATTTGTAAAGGTTTAACCACCCATGGTGCAAATGATCGCCGCTCAACACACCGCTAGTAGTTGTGCTCCACACTTTGATGGCACCGGCTATGACAATTGGAAGAGAAAAATGTCTCAACATGTCAAATCAAGGGGTAGAAAGACAGGGTGTTGTGGAAATGAGTTTGTTGTGCTCAATCCCATGAATCCCACACCAAGAGAATAAGAGCTTTTCCAACTCACCGATCAAACACTTGACATGCTATATGAGATGCTAGATGACAATTGATAAGATGTTTGAAAGCATAAAAAATCTTGAGTATACTTTCCATGTTTGGTCAAGTCTAGAAGAGGCATATGAGGGCACTTCAACGGTAAATGTGTCAAGCTATTCATCTACAAAGAGAAGTATGCCAATTTCACCATGAAGGATGATAAGAGTGCACCCAAAATGTTTCATAGGCTCAACATGATTGTCTATGAGTTGAGAGCTTTAGGGCACAAGGTTGATAATGAGGATTTCTCACACAAGTTCCTAAGGTGCTTGCCATCTCGGTTTGACACCTCAGTGACCATTATAGTAAGAGGTCGATTTGAGAACCTCGCTCCCACACAAGTCCTTAGAGAGGTTGTCACACAAGACACATTTCACCAAGAAAAGGTGGAAAACAAGAAGGAAGAAGAAAGATATTTTTTTTACTTCACTAATAGACGTAATACCTATGATAATCGAACTAACTTTCTGCAAGTTTGATTTTAAGTTCAGAATTAATTTTAAGAGAAGAAATCATTTTAAAACATAAGGAACATAGTAAATAATAGAATTATCTCAAACTTTATCTTTGAGTCAATAGTCTGATGTTTTTTAGTAATTTTTCTTCGATTTTTTTTGTTTGTCTTGCCTTTTGTATCTTTCTTGAAGACGTGTTTGTTGAAATAGGAGAAGAGCTTCAATCAATTTTATAGTGGCTATGGCACTATTATTTGATTACAATGCGAACACATGTATTGGTCCTTTTTGCATTAGACGTAACACTGTTTAATTTACATCATCGTAGGCATAGAAAAATATTTAAAGTGCACTAGCGATGCAGGCCGGATGAGGGGTGTCGAGTGATCAACTGAGCAGAGACTGTTCAAAAATCAACATAAGTGACAACGGGCTAAACCTCACAGGCTCTAAAGATTTCTAGAGATCAGGCCCAACAAGGCAAATAGCATCATTAAAAACTAAACCCAATGCCACAATTTAACAATGCGTCAATCATAAATCTGCATACAACAGCTGCAAAAGAAAAGCAACAACAACGCAGTGCAGACAAATCGATATAAGAGTTTCATTAAAAAAACAAATCGATATAAGACGAAATTTGAGCTTCACAAATTCACAACATGACCCCGAGTTTACGATCGTTCCATGCAACCCATAAGGAAGACCATAAGACTATCTCTAACAATATTGGGTAGTTTGGGTCACGCACAGGAAAATGGTTAGGGACATAAAACGTTACCTATTCCAATAGCGAACCCAAAAAAAGACCCTAAAAAGCATGCGGTCTAGTTTAGACGACCTTCTCTTCTTACACCTAGTGCCGCCTGCTCCTCCGTCTTCGTCTTCCCCGTGGCTAGCCACCGAGCTGCAAGATCCAGAGAGGTGTGTCCCCAGCGACCCCCCCTCCCCTCCGCCCCTTGTCCGCCGCCACGGGCAAGCACCACCACGGGTGAGAGCCGCCGCGCACGAACCGCTTCCGTCCCCACCACCTACGACCACCTTCCTCAGCGTGAGATCCGGTTGCCTCTCCTCCCTTCGCCGGTGGAGCGGCACCGACGGCGTGGCCCTGCGGTCCGCTGGAGTGGCACTTGCGCCCTTTTCCTCAGCTTCGGTCCACGTTGAGCCAGCTCCGGTGCGCCAACCCTGAGGTGCTGCTCTCACTGGACCAGGCTTCGGTGCAGATCCCAGGCTCTGGTCATCTTCTTCCTTCGTAGTGGTGGGCCTAGCGCCTGCGTGGAGACGCAAAATGACAAAGAGAGGACACTTATTTGGGTTCCGCGTCGCGTCCCACGCAAAATGGGTCACTTGTTTGCCTACTCTATTAGAGCTTGTTTTGTCACCGCTAAAATACTATGAACAACACATTTTGGGTTTAGGTCACGTTATACCTACACGGTTAGTCAGTCTAAGAACCGTGATTTTTTTTAGATGATTTTTGTTTACATGTAAATGGAAGCTCTTTACAGCATCGGAAGACAGAAGCTCACGACGATATCAAGATCTGCAGTGCAAGAACGCTGAATTCGAAATTTCAAATGTTCATTCAGCAACTGCTCTATATAGAGTTATAGACTTTACAAAGGAACCGGTTTAATTAGCTTGCAAAATGCAAGGTGCTGCACTATTCCGTGCTTTGAACAAGCATCTGCCAACCGGCAGGGAAAACAAATCGGTCAGCCAAAAGGAATTTACAGGCAAAACTCAGGAAATAAATATTCTGAGAGAATTGAAACCGGAGCTCAGCTCATCAAAGAAGCTCCACGAAATATAAGGTTATTGTACACGCTTGCTATCCACCATCACTTGAGCGCGACTACTATCAGGACGGCACCGCGAATCGGGTTGCATCAGGATCATAAATTGTATCACTAATCTTCGATGGCGGCCAATACCGGAGAATAGATCTACCAACAATATTCCTCACTGGAAGTGGGCCCCTGAAATGGCAAGACATTCGATACAGTTCAGGCATATGTGCATCAAGTGCAATTCTAGTGTAACAGATCGAATTATAGTAGTTTGCAACGTACCAGTTATGGGAATCAAAGCTGTTGTTGCGGTTGTCTCCCAGCACAAACACAAAACCTTCCGGTACAAGCTGCAGCAACAATCAACAAATATGAAATGCGTCAGGAGTCAGGACCCAGCCACCCAGGTACCACACGACGAACCATCATGCTTACAGAAATGCAAGAATGCTAAGCAGTATGGCTAAGGGAATAGGAACTGTGGCTATATAATGCATTCGATAGTTCAGCTATCAGTCAAATAGTGGAAATGCAACAACTGATACTTCTTTATCGCACAATTTAGAGATTGGAGTTTACCATGTCAATTACTTAGACCAGCAAAAGCAAGCATTTCAACGAAAATATGTCTAATGTCTCTAACCTAAGTAAAAAGGCACAGTTCCTAGTGGTATGGAGCATATATCATACCACTGGTTCCAGCTCGTAGTTGTGTGGCTCCAGCACATAATCCTCATCCTGAACTACTCCATTAACGAACAGCTTGCCATCATGCACCTGTTAAAGAGCCAAGATTATCAGAGTTACAACTCAAGTAAAAAAATAATCGAGCTGTTCGCGGCATAATGACACCTCGAAACAAAAGCAAGGCTGCACTAGCATTGGAGTAAAAGCTTACTTCGACATAGTCTCCTCCCTTGGCCACAACTCTCTTGATGAACACATCACCTGAGCTGTAACCATAAGCCTGCAATGAAAACGTTCAATTCAGACATCATGAGAAGAACAATCCAGGGGGGCAGGAAATAGCACCTGAAGTCCTGGGGGAGCCCGGAAGATCACAATGTCCGAAATTTCCGGATCCCGGAATATGTACGAGACCTGCAGAAAACATCGCCACCAAATCATTATTAACAAACATAAAATTGGCATGGTACATCTCTCAAAAGCAAAATGTTCGTCAGACAAAGCTCTACCTTCTCGGCAAGGATCCGATCACCGATATCGAAGGTCGGGTACATGGACTTGGACGGGATGGACTTGGGCTCAGCCAGGGACGAGCCGTAGAGAAGTGGCACGGTCACAGCTGCAAACGCCGTCTTGGCGTCATCGGAGCAGGAGCTCACCCATCTCGACAGCCAGTTGCTCCTGCTCATCGCTGCACCAGCACCACTGCTCGTCGCAATTCCGGCAGAACCAGACGCACCAGCAGTAACAGTACCACTATCACCAGCAATCAACGCCTGCCTGGGGGGAGCCGAAGGCGCCAGCGAGCGGGGAGGGGAAGAGGGTGCCGAAGACGACGAGGTGGCAAGGTCGCTGCACGGGAGCCACTTCGCTGTCTGCAAGAACGGGAGGAAGGACGTAGGGTTGAAACCGAGCGAAATCGGAGACGAGCCTGCAAGAGAAGCCGCCGATCCGGTGGCCCCAGGCGTCGGTCCCGTCCTCTGCGCGAGCACCGAGAGCAGCCCCACGGCAAGAGACGGCGGCGGCGACTTGGACGATAAGCACGCACGCGTGAGCAGCAACGAGTGAGCTCCGGCGGCGATGGCCTGGGGCTTCGGGTGGTTGTGGTCGCCTCCGTCATGGCGGTCGCTGCCGCTGCCGCTGTTGCGGTGCTGCTCGGGCTGGCGGGTGGAGGTGAAGATGCAGAAGGGGCGCCAGGCGCCGTCGTGGAGGAGGCGGCTGCCAGAGGCGGAGGCGGAGGCGGAGGAGAAGCGGTGGCCGAGCGACGCGGCGAGGTTCTGCGCCACGTAGCCGGAGTAGGAGACGGTGATGCGGATCGCCATGGCGAACAGGCAGAGGAGCCGTAGCGAGAGCGAGAAGAGGCGGATTGGGCTGTCGAGGAAGCAACCGGAGATTGGGGCGCCGACGAGTTAGAGGCAGGCGAACATTCCGGAGGGTTACAGAGTGGGGGGTTGCGTCGGGGAAGTCGGGGTCAGGTCTCCCGGCGAGCTGCCTCGCCGGAAGACGACGTCAACGGTGGCGGTCAATGGAGGCGGCGAGGTGAAGGCGAATTGGGGGAGAGGAAGCGGAGGGCGAAGAGATGGGTGTGCTTTATAGACGCATCGACGACTTTTCTGAGAACGTGGACGAATGGAGGCCCCTCGGATTTTGGAGATCTTTTATGTTTCTTTTTTTTCCTGCAAAATTGTGTAATAATTTTACTCACGAATTTTCGGATACAAATACGTAACGAAAAATCTGACCAATTTAACGTTTTATTAAATTTGCTTTAAGTAAGTACAAGTAAACATGCAGGTTTGTTGCGTGATCACCTCGATGATTTGCGGCTCTAGAGATTTTCTTTCAATATTTAAACACATTTTGAAATCAGATTCTAGGTCATTATTTTCTAACTCGTATGAATATAGAAGATGAGAGTTCAGATCATGAACGAGACATAGAGGGGGCATGAGAGCACTGTGAGAAGCAAAACTACGGTTAGTAGAATCAACTTAATTTCGAGACAAACTTTAATCTTGAGTACCACAAGGTAGTGTTATTTATGTTTAGGTTTAATTCACATAATACATTCCTAAAGATAAGGGGAAAAGTGAGCATATATATTCCACCACAACATTTGATACACCTTTGTGATGAATTATTGAATTCTCGAGCGAGTGACTGACAAACGGCCAACGAACACAGCCCACTAGTCGTTAGGCAAAACAGCACCACCGTCGCTGCCCTGAAAAAGCGAGATTAGGCTGCGAAAAAAACTAGACTAATCCACAAGCCTCCGAGCTGAAAAGCAAGCGCAGCCAAAACAGAGGTCCTCACGAGCGCGCAGCACCGAGCCACGAGAGCGACTCTGTTCAGTGTTCATGAGTAGCCCGAACGTTGCTTCGTAGCAGCTTCCAACTGAGCCCATCTCTTGTCAAAAAAAAAAAAAAAAAACGGAACCCACCGGGGCGGGGACGGGAGTGCCAGAGGAGGGCACCCACACACACAAAAAACAGG
>Ga0182004_10000514_pt1 | contig 23890 bp, 17 predicted proteins | sample Sormic07211540_1_FD_120479 | JGI IMG/M metagenome (GOLD analysis project Ga0182004, IMG submission 120479) | Endophyte microbial communities from Sorghum bicolor roots, Mead, Nebraska, USA - 072115-40_1 MetaG | ecosystem: Host-associated > Plants > Roots > Unclassified | place: USA: Nebraska...
AGCACAAAAGACGATTTGTGGAGGAAACAAAGACTGACCGGCGATGCGTGCTGCTCTTCCTTCCCCCTGCTGCAGGCTCTACTACCGCTGCGCGCACAAGGACCAGGGATGCAACGCGACCCGACGGGTGCAGCAGACGCAGAACCAGCCCGCGGCGTACGAGATCGCCGGCGGCGTGCGAGACCGCTGCGGGGCCGAGGGCCGAGGGCGTCGCCCCGTTGCCTAACACTGTCGCTGTGGTGCCGTCCCAGAGCTTCCCTGCGCCGTCGTCGTCATCCTCCAACCATTGCTCGGGGACGTCGCAGTACTCAAACTCAAGCACCGGGTGTTGGCCGCCGGTGCCGGAGAAGAAGGCTGGGGACTGAGGGGTGGATGAGAAAAAGCTGCGGTCGTGCGGGGTGAGCGGTGGCGGCGCGGGGGGCAGGGGAGGGGCGGGCCAGCGGCGGCGGATCTGGTCGGCGGCGGTGGCGCAAGGCGTCCAGCGTCGGCGGGTTCGGCGCGTGTCTGCGCGTGTGTGCGGGCGGCGGCGGGTTAATGGTTGGACTTGGACGCGCGGGGGCTCGGGGGATAAGGTCGATTTATTTTTTTCTAGAAAACATCCTTTGCCGACTGCTCCATCGACAGGCAGTCGGCAAAGGCCCGACTAATATTTTAATATAATCTTTTCCGACTGCCGTAGACTAAGGCAGTCGGCAAAGATTTTATGTATTTTTCCTTTTTGTTACAGCCGCAACTTGCTTTAAATTTTTTGAAACTTTTTAACATAGACTTTACATATGATTTTATAATACCTCGACAAATTTCGTAATTCTGTGATATTTTTTGTTATATTTCGTTAATTAATTTCTTTTAATTGAATTTTTCGCCGCGTAATCCAACTTTAAACTGTAGGTGCATGAAATAATGAAACTTAGACATTAGAAAAATGATATTCATGTTGTAGAGTTTATTTTGAGGCCGTGCCCAGAAACTCATCTAAAATTTTGAAGTCCTTGTCGACGGAACATGACCATTGAGGTGTGGTATAAGTGTTTTTTAATTATATTAAATTCAAATGAAGTCGAAAAATTACGAAACTTGTTGAGGTGTCATGTTATCACATATATAGCCATTGATAAAAATTAAAAATTTAAAAAGTTTGGACAAAGTTACGACGACAGATGTATAAAACTCACACATCTCCTCATGTGTTCACAAGTGATCACATGTGGAGATGTGTGGGTTTTGGATATTCGATGTCGTAACTTAATTTAAACTTTCTCAAAAAGTTTTTATAGCCTCCACATGTGATAATATAACACCTCGACAAATTTCGTAATTTTGTGATATTTTTTGCTATATTTCATTAATTAATTTCTTTTCATTAAATTTTCCGCCGCATAATCTAACTTTGAACTGTGCATGAAATAATAAAACTTAGGCATTAGAAAAATAATATTCATGTTGGAGAATTTATTTGGAGGCCTTTTTTAGAAACTCACCCAAAATTTTGAAGTTCTTGTCCACGGAACATGACCATCGAGGTGTGGTATAAGTGTTTTTTAATTATGTTAAATTCAAATGAAGTCGGAAAATTATGAAATTTGTTGAGGTGTCATGTTATCATATATGTAGCCTATGATAAAAAATTTAAAAAGTTTGGACAAAGTTACGACGACAGATGTATAAAACCCTTGCATCTCCACATGTGTTCCCATGTGATCACATATGGAGATGTGTGGATTTTAGATATTCGACGTCGTAACATGCTCCAAACTTTCTCAAAATTTTTTGTTAGCCTCCACATGTGATAACATGACACCTCGACAAATTTTGTAATTTTATGATATTTTTTGCTATATTTTGTTAATTAATTTCTTTTAATCGAATTTTGCGCCACATAATCCAACTTTGAACTGCAGGTGCATGAAATAATGAAACTTAGGCATTATAAAAATGATATTTATGTTGGAGAGTTTATTTTGAGGCCGTGTCTAGAAATTCACCCAAAATTTTTAAGTCCTTATCCACGGAACATGACCATCGAGGTGTGGTATAAGTGCTTTTTAATTATATAAAATTCAAACGAAGTCCAAAAATTATGAAACCTGTTGAGGTGTCATATTATCACATATGCAGCCTATGACGAAAAATTTAAAAAGTTTAGACAAAGTTACAACGTCAGATGTATAAAACCCACACATGTGCGCATATGTTCACATGTGATCACATATGGAGATCTCTCGGTTTTAGATATTCGATGTCGTAACATGCTCCAAATTTTCTCAATTTTTTTTTATAACCTCCACATGTGATAACATGACATCTCGACAAAATTTGTAATTTTGAGGAATTTTTTGCTATATTTCGTTAATTAATTTCTTTTAATTAAATTTTTCGCCGCATAATAAAACTTTGAACTGCAGGTGTATGAAATAATGAAACTTAGGCATTAGAAAAATAATATTAATGTTAGAGAGTCTATTTTGAGGTCGTGTTCAGAAACTCACCCAAAATTTTGAAGTCCTTGTCCACGGAACATGACCATCTAGGTGTGGTATAAATGCTTTTTAATTATATAAAATTTAAACGAAGTCGGAAAATTACGAAACTTGTTGAGGTGTCATTTTATCACATGTGGAACCTATGATAAATTTTTTTAAAAATTTAGAGAAAGTTGTGATGTCAGATGTATAAAACCTACACATCTCCACATGTGTTCACATGTGATCACATGTGGAGGTATGTGGGTTTTGGATATTCGACATCGCAACTTGCTCCAAACTTCCTTAAACTTTTATCATAGGCTTCACATGTGATAACATGACACCTCGTTAAGTTTCGTAATTTTCCAACTTTGTTTGAACTTTATATAATTAAAAAGCACATCTACCACACTTGGATGGTCATGTTCCGTGGACAAGGACGTCAAAATTTTGGATGAGTTTCTGGACACGACCTTAAAATAGACTCTAAAAACATGAATATCATTTTTTGAACGACTAAGTTTCATTATTTGATGCACCTGCAGTTCAAATTAGGATTCTGCGGTGGAAAATACAATTAAAAAAATTAATTAACGAAATATAGCAAAAAGGGTCACAAAATCACGAAAGTTTTTAAGGTTCACTCTTATTGCATGTGGAGGCTATGAAAAAAGTTTGAGGAAGTTTGGAGCAAGTGACGACGACGAATGTCCAAAACCTAAATTCAAATTTCAAAAATAAAAATTTTCATCTTTACCAACTGTTTGACAGCCTGTGAGGTGGCAAAGGGGACGGCGATAGGCGCTGTTTAGCCCAAGCCACCTTTGCCACCAGCTTTTCTTTAACACCTGCCAGGCAGTCGGCAAAGGACGTCTTTGCTGACTGCTTAGAGTGGCCGACAGCTCAGGACATTTGGGCAGTCGGCAAAGATTATGTTTGCCGACTGCCCTACCTTTGGCAGGTGGTAAAGGATTCTAGTAGTCGGCAAAGCCCAGTTTTCATGCATATCACACACATTTCTTCTGGATAGCCGGACGTATGGACTTGCATGTCGACGATTCCATGCATGCCAAAAGGAGGTCAAATACTCAAATGTCTTAAGATCCACATCGCCAGAACACAGTCATAATCTTTTGTTCCAAATATAAAAACTCACGCGTGTCAACAGACGTGTTCTCGAAAACAAAAATTATAGAAAGTCTGACTTTGTTCTTGGTCTCACTTATCTAACTTTTGTCAAATTTACAAAGAAATGTATCTACAACAAGTTAATATGGATCTGATTGGTTACCTGCACAACTCCTTATCCAGGTAATGCGATCTAGGATTGACGGGTTCCTTATAGAAGGCCTTATGCAGGCTAGGACTTTTCTCAAATCAGTCTAAATCTGCATTCACTATTCGCTCAAAAGTTTTTAGACCAAAGGCTTTTTGACCTAGCTTATATTGAAAGCTTAAAAAGAGGTAGTGCTGAGGTTGCCAACTTACAAATCATTACAAAATATCAACCCAAACACAAAACCCTCCAGCCTCACGAAAGAAACCACACCAACACTCATACAATCATCACACCTAAGGATAAGACAAGATCCTAGCCTAAGCAAAAGTGAAAAAAAACATGGACCAAGCTGGCAAAGAAGAATAGGAGCATGAAGAAAACTCCATCCTTCTTTGCCGACTTGGTCCACTATTTTAGAAAGCCGATTGATTGTAAGCCACTTGTTTGGGAGTTTTGGTCATAATGTTAGAAAAAAACTAGATCGTTTCTAGTCTTCCACAAAGATCGCCCACCACAACAATCCATTATCCCCACTCCCCACGCTAGCTAAAAAGTTTTCCTAAAAACTGAGGATGGAAGTGGAGGAGGTAGCCCACCCTAGGCTATCTCTAACCCAACACCATGTTACCACTGCAATTGGACATTGAAACAGGAGGCGGTTTACTAATTTTTCCTATCCACAGAACTTGCACACTTTAGACCCATCTCATTTTGTTCTCCTCAACTATTGAGCCATTTAAATCCTATTATGCTAGGCCATCCAAAGGAAGATTTGAACTTTCATAGGTATCCATCATCATCCTAAGATCAATGACTACTCCAAGAATTAATACCTATACATGCCCCTTGTTGTGAACTTCCCTAGGGTCACTAATTTCCAAATTAGTATATCCACCTCCTTTGTAAGTATAACACACTCCAGCTTTGACATCAACTCCCTCCACTCGGCCATCTCTTTCCCCAAAGTTCCTTCTATAACTAAGATTCCAACTGCAACTTCCACCTCTCTCCATTGAAATATCCTGATCATGGCATATTTTGAAAAGACTAGAAAAAGTAATAATCAAGGGACACTCCTCTAACCAAATATCTTTCCAAAATCTAGTATGTTTGCCACTACCCACTATGTGCCCTTTCCCTCTCTCATACCATTCTCTAACAGAATGTAACCCTTGCCAAAATTATGAACTTCATCTGCTTTTGCTCTGACAGAAGCCTACTCCTTTATATTAAGGTATTTCTTTCTCAGAGTTCCATACACAGACTACCCACATTTATTGATCTTCACATGTGTTCAGTTCATTGATTCCAGTAATGGGGAATGACTCATTGATTGGTCGTTACTTATTTCTTTTTTTCTCCAAGCATTTTTAATTGATTGGTTTTGTTTCATACTGCAACTGATCATCATCAAAACAAAATAGATACTAAGAAATCGATATGAATGGGATCATGACTTCTTATTACATGATACCTTGCCTTTGGTATTGCATCCATTTCAGGCATTCTTGAAATTTTTCAGTAAATAAAATTTCCTCGCTATACCTTTTTCTTATCTAGCAAGTCGGGACCAATCACGCTTATAACATTGAGTGGCCTTCTGATCTTTATGTTTTTCCTATTGATTGTCACTACTAATGCCATCATTGTCTCAGTCTTGATGTCACTGGACAATGCCACATGATTCTTGGTTATCTTCTCTGCTTGCTCGGTTGCAGTGTATATATATCGAAGCAGTATTAGTTGCTATATTTGCCATTTCTGCTGTTGTCATCTCACCAGTTGTTGGAGTTATGATTGCTACCCGTAAATCATCTCTTTGCATGCATAAAAATTTGAGTATGTTTTAAATGATTTTCAGTCGTGGTTTAATCTTTACATGTGTACAACTTTGACAAGGCACAATTAGCAAAATACTTCAAATTTGATAGAATTAACTTTGAACTTACTTGATCAGTGTAGACTCCATGATGCTTTCTATGATAGATTGAGCTTCTGGTTTTTCTTTTTTTTAGCATAGATTGAGCTTCTGGTATGCAATGGATTGTTGCCTGCTTTGTGAATAGATGCAATATGCCTCTTTGTAATGGACCTATTAGGTAGCCATGTTTACAGAGCTTTGTTTTTCCCATATGTCCTTTTCTACCAATGGATCCCTTTTCTAAAGTGCTCTTATCAGTAGTTCTAACATTATTTGTTAGGGAGCTCACCCCACACTCCGGTCCGCCAGTTGATTCCATGGTTATCAAGTGCTGATTTTAAGTGGTCTCACAATTAAGTTCTCAAATCTCAAATCCCTCATTTTTTCTCTACAGCCTTTGCAGATGGACTACTCAGTTGTATATCAATTTTCAGTTTTAATAGCTACTTGACTTCAGTTGTTGATTATATTGTCAATGTTCATATACGGATGACATATTGTAGTTGTCAAAACATATTAAGGAAACAATGATAGAAGTAGATGGCTTAGTTTTGATGTGGTAATTGTTTTCCTATTTTGCTGCAAGTTGCCCTCTTGCTTGATACTTTTATCAAGGACAGAGCTTCATTCTCAAGACATGATTGAAAAGCTTAAGAAAGCTCTAAAGCTTGGTATGGAAAGTTTATCCTGTCCTCTTGGGTTGCTATTGGACAATTTCTAATTCATGGACGATTAATATGTTTTTGCTATTGGATTGAACTCTAATTACCCAAAGATGTTTCAGATTACATTTTGGAATCTGATTGTAGTGCTAGATAGAGGTCATAGACTATTTTAAAATACAAAAACTAAATTGATTTTTGTTAAGTCACCAGATTATGCTTTCCATATTTTTTTTGCAGCAGGTCTTCCACCAGATCTTATTCTAAATTTCAATCCTGAACCTGACCGGTTATATTGTTGGTAGTTCTTCAACTGGCATGCTGTTCTGACATGTTGGTTTTCTTTACTTCAGCTTTAATTTCAATTACTAATATTTGGTCTCTTAAAATTTCAGCATCATGCAGTAAGAAAGTGGAAACAAAAAAGGAGTAGATGAGTTGGTAGAACCATTGAAAATAGCACTAGAAAAAAGAAGTTGTCTAGGAAATGAACCAAGTACTTGATAAATGAACCAAGTACTTAATATATTGTGTAATTGCAGCAAACAAGTTTTTATTGTCTTTTGAGCTTGAGGACAATGATGGATTTAGTCTATGTGTAGCCAACTTATCACTTTTGTTAGTCCAAATGAAAAGAAGAAAACAAAGTTGATTGGCAAACATGATGCCAAACATGTGAAAAAAATATATTTTCTTATCATATTCAGATCTTGTTTATTAGTAAATAAATATTAGTTAATTAGCAAACAAGTATTTTTTATAAATATTTTATTTAATTTATTCGTAGCGTAGACAGGCACCACGGCAGCGCGTGCCTTGTTTAGTTTCTAAAAAATTTTGCAAAATTTTTCAGATTCTTCGTCACATCGAATCTTTAGACGCATGCATGGAGTATTAAATATAGACGAAAATAAAAACTAATTGTATAAGTTTGGTCGGAATTGATGAGATGAATCTTTTGAGCCTAGTTAGTCCATGATTAGATAATATTTGTCACAAACAAACGAAAGTGCTACAGTATCTATTTTGCAAAATTTTTTATAACTAAACCAGGCCTAAGAGGAAAGGAGAAGACGCGAAGCAGAGGAAGGAAAGAAAAAGTAAACCAAGACCTGTCTAGCGTGTAGAACCGCCGCCACGCCTCGCCTCGCCTCGCCGTCCGAGAGAAGGGGAAAAAAATGCTCGCCAGAACCCTCGTCGGCGGCGTCCGGACCCGCCTCGCGCCGTCTCTCGCGAGCCTTCTCCTCCGCCGCGGCTACGCGTCCCCCGCCTCCTCCGCCGCTGCGGCGGCTGACGACCTTGTCATCGACGAGGACCCGCCGCGCGCCGCCTCGACGTCCGCCGCCGCCGCCGCCACCACCACCGTGGCAGCCACCGTGCCGACCGTCCTGCAGCCGCGCGTGCTCATCTACGACGGCGTCTGCCACCTCTGCCACCGCGGTGAGTGGGACAGCGATACCCTGCTCTGGCTGGGGTTTTCTGGGGGGATCATTTCGCTGGCTGGCTTCCCGATTGGGCGAACGATTGATGGGCACTCGATTGTTGGGTCCAGGGAGTTTTCGTGGTCGAGAAATTGATCTCGCCTTTGCAATGCAGGGGTGAAGTGGGTGATCAGGGCCGACAAGCACGCCAAGATCAGGTTCTGCTGCGTGCAGTCCAAGGCTGCCGAGCCATACCTCAGGCTGGTGGGCATGGACAGGGAGGACGTGCTGCGGCGTGTTCTCTTTGTCGAGGGCCCTGAGGCCTACTACGAGGGCTCTACAGGTCAGTTACTACACTTATGATGGGATCAAAAAAGTTTTTGTGTGCTATGAACAGACTAACGTTGTGATGCTGGGGTGGTGTGCAATGCATGATAGCAAGAATGCTAGTAGCAAGTTAGCAACTATGAGCTATTTGGACTATATTTCTTCTATTTGACTTGAGTTGCATGACACCATCTTGGAGGATATTTCAGTTCTTGAGTTATGTGTCCATAGTATGCTGTGCCAATGTGACATCTGTCATGATTTATGAATAGTGGGTGGATAACCTTTCGCTTCTTGTTGATGCTTATGATTTGGTCAGCTGCAGGATTCATCGTTAACAAGCATTGTGAAGGATAGTGATGTTGCAACTTGCAAGCCTTATGATGTTCAGTGGACTAATTTAAATTTCAGTTTGTTCTACCTCATGTTGCCCATTCTACTATTTCTCTCATCATGCATTCTTTACCAATGAAAAAAAAAAAGATGTTGTAGTTGTAGCTGTTATTGCAGAATTGCCCTCCTACATTGAAAGCTTGCAAAATTTTAGAAGGTGAGCTCCATGTGAATGATAAACCAAACTTTGTATTGTGACGCTGTGATAATAGTGACTTTAAACTATTAGAGGGTATGCTAAAAGAAGCTATTGTTTGTAGAATACCCATTTAGCCAAAGAAAAGGGAGAAGAAAGCATTTTTTTTTCTTTTCCTGTTAAGCGAGCGTACTTTTAAACTATGTCATGTTTCACCGCTACTTTTGTCTCTTAGTGATGTTTAATTTTGAGCTGTGTCATGTTTCACCATAACTGTTTCCCTCTTAGTGATGAGTGATGTTTAATTTTGAACTAATTAGTGCTAACATCTTCATGTTTTGGTTTCAGCTGCACTGAAAGTTGCATCATACCTGCCTCTTCCCTACTCAGTCCTTAGCTCCTTGCTGATCGTCCCCACCCCACTGCGGGATGCAGTCTATGATTACATCGCAAAGAACCGCTATGACTGGTTTGGCAAAGATGATGAGTGCATTGTCACCAAGGACAAGGAGATTCTGGAGCGCTTCATTGACCGGGAGGAAATGCTTGGTGGTGGTCCCAGCAATAGCTTCTTTTGATTGCATTTTTGGCTGTGCCGTTGCTCACACTTATACTGTAGGAAAGCGCTGTAAATAATCCTCGTCTCCATCTAGGTACTCTTCAGATAGTTTTCTTAACTCCTAGAACTTCTGCATTGCATGTTAACAACAATGCATCGAGCACCTGCAAGGTTTGTCAAATCAGGTTTATTCCAAGTTGATTGCAAAACGTGAGCTAGTTGATGTCTAAGATTAGAATTTTGCAATATGGATTGGTAGTCGGTGTAAGGCATGAAAGTTACAAGTGCCTTGATGTGACATTATATCTTTTACTATACCTGCTGTCTCGTATATGGGGTATCTCGTTCAAATAACTGCACTACATAATAATATACTCAGTTGCCACATTTATCTTATGATTTTCTTTGCGCTGAGACTTGCAATTCATGTGATACAAAGGATCTCTTTTAGAGGCTGAGGTCGTTGCTCAATTTGTATAATTCATGTTTCCTGTAAAGGCATGTTTGGTTCTCTATACCCAGCCTTGCCAGCGCTTTCCTTTCCAAAATTTGGTATGCAAGCATCTGGTTTGTGTTAAACTTTGGTAAAAATTCCTCATATTGCCAATACTTGTTTTTCTTGCCAATGTTTGGCCAGGTCGTTGGGTGGCCAAAACGGTGACCAAACTTTGGTAAGATTCGGTAGGGTAATTTGCCCCTAAATCTCTACGGCTTCTTGATTGCTTAAACGTCTTACATAACTGGATGATTATTATATGAATGATAAATAGGTCATCAGATAAAGTTTAGGACAACTAATAGCTCGTTTAGTTGAGATGCTTCAAAACGCTAAGGATAAGCTAATGAGATGTTTCACACAGTTATGCATGAGCTCAGCTGCCAGCTCAACAAATCCTTGTACTTACTGAGAAGAGGTTTTTCACTGACAGAATGCTTCTTCAACAAGGTTGGGAGAAGCATAGAAAGCGAAGCTGAAGTACAAAGGCGTTTAGTCCCCAGGAAGTCGAGGTAGGTTAGAGATACATACAGATATAGATGTACAAGATACATTCTCTACATGAACGTTCAAAAACAGCTAAGGCCTTGTTTGGATGTTATCGGATTTACCTCAATCCACATGTGTTGGAGTGGAATTTAGTTTAAGTTTCACTCCAATCCACCCCAACACATGTGGATTGATGCGAATCCGACTATATCCAAACAATGCCTAAAGGTTGCGCTCATGGGGTTCCAGCCAAGGGAATCCAAGCGTCTCAAACACATCCTTCTCGGTGTCACAGTTAACTATGGCATCCGATCTGCCAGCCTGTAAAAAATTATAACAAATCAACTGAAACTGGACAGAAAGGTTTCCCATTCGTGATGATATGAATATACGTACATGTTTTCCACCACTGCCGCGGGTAGCTAGATATAATCCAGTATCGTCAAGTACATATCCTTTAGAATCTGCTAGTAGCCTTAATCTGCATGATTTGTTGAGTTTAGATCCAAGGGAAGCGGTAGTTTTCATTCGGTGACTGTCAGATAAGAAAAGGGTATATTTTGAGTTATACCGCCGATTTAGTACATCATTTCCAGTCCATGCAAGCAGACCACATGCATATCTGTTCCTCGGGTATACCTGTCGATACACAACAATAGTCAGTTTTATAACCCAGAAACTGGTATAGTGTCAGGCTTGTGAATTCATCATTCAGTGCCAGAAGGAATAGCAAAACAGGGTTTGTTGTTACAACAGTAACTAGAAAAAGATCATGACAAGTCAGTTAATGTAATTACTACATATAATACGGGGACCACAATACTGTTCCTACTTTTCAAAAGCAACCTAACTGACGATGTACATTGGAAACTTCCATGTACCTTTAAGTCGATACGGTGCCGCAGCTCACGCCCAGGGTACGTGCAAAGACCAAAGTATGTGTCAACCCCGCTATCAGACCCCTGCATTGAATTTCAACCATTTCAGAACTCATAAAAAACTTGGATTTAGAGTTTTAAGTTAATTTATCAATTTAACACATCAGCTAAGCAGTTATTGCTATCACAGGAACTGCTAGAGAACTACAGAAGTCACAGCTCACCAGGTGGTGGAATTTAACAACTTACATCAACACTGTGTATGCTAAAGATAAGATCCTCCCTCAAAAAGTTAATTTCCTTCAACCGTTGAACAAACTTGGGTAAAAATCCTACATGGCTGAAGGAAAATTTGTAACGGTTTATGCAAACATTTATTTATGTACCAACAAAGTTCTAAAATCTTTTAGGTTTACCTTTCTCCATCAGGATGAGTTATAATAATATCCATGTCACCACAAGATGCTTTACCACGTCTATATGATCCTCCACAAACAATTATTACCTACAAACAAAAAAGAATGTACGCAAAAAGTTCAATAGTATCTAGAAATTGTACTTCAACACTGCAAAATCAGAAGCATAGAGAACTATACTAAATCGATAAGAAAGCATTTCAATTCAACCGGTAAAGAAACACCTAGAATGTTTGCAATGGATATAGCGTCAACATATGCTTCAATATTGGCATTTAAACAGCTCTTGTGTGCTGGAGAATACAGTAGTTCCCCAAAATGGTGAATTTTATGTAACTCACCCCAGGCAAGATATCAGTCCCAACATCTTTTAAAAGCTCCTCCATCTCGCTAACCTAGATATTATGAAGCAATATGTATCATATGCAAGATCCACATAAGCTAGTAACAAATACACACATAATCATACAAACTACATACTTCATGTCGGGGTATTCTTTGCTTGATATCATCAAAAAACTTCAATCCAATCCTCTGCGCATTTGTAAGTGATTCATCTTTGCGTAGATCATCAAGAGTACGGTGTCCCTTTTCGTATAACTTGAGCGCAGTTGCAGGACCAACTCCCCAAACTTCACCAAATAAACTGATGGTCCTTACCTTCAAAGTGAATTATGTTGATATTGCCAAAGGTAGCTGAACATGTCCAAATCATGTTTTGCATTACCTTTTCATCATTCTCAAAGTGTTCCAGCTTGGAGAGTTTTCCAGTGGTGACTATTTCATTTATCTGCACACAGAGATTGCTGGATTTAGCTGAGGTCATGGACACTGCAAGTCTAGTTATAAATGTAAGACTCCTAATGTTTCTGGGAATTGTACTTGTACTAGTTGGCATAGTAATGAAAACAATGTACGACATCCAGTGGTACTTTGCTACTATTTTGAACAATATGAAAGGCAAATGTCTTTGTCAGAACACAAAGATCGCACATGCCTTCTATTCGAACCAGAGTTCACAATATGATTGCTAAGTGATTCACAAGATATTGAAAAAACATGACTACTGACTACTGAGGTATGTTTCTTTCACATTATTGAGCCCAAAACATACTCATTGGCCTGTTCATTTTGTAGAAATAGTGGTAAACAGCGAGAACAATTTTAGGAAGCAATATTAACAGTAATCAATGGTAGAATTAGACATACATACATGGTCTTTCAAAGATTTCCCGATAGTAGGGAGACCTTTGACTTGGTCAGCACTTTCAATTTTGAATGGCAATTTCTCAATCACCGGTATGGCCTTGTAATAGCTAAATGATCTTCTGTCATCTCCCAGGGCTTCAAGAGGAAATATGATATGTTAAAGGCTTAAAGCAATCAGTTAATGTACGAGAGAGTTTAGTGCACTTACCCCTATAGATATCGATAAGTCTTCCGAAAATCTTGGTGATGTTCCTGTTCAAGTCTGCTGGAGCATATATGCTGGGCCCTCCAGAAGAGGCTTCCTGGTCACACAATTCATGAATTAGCACATGAATATAAATATCCACCTGAGCCATAAATAGAGAATACAGATATCATATTGAAGTTTGTGAAAGTGAGGTCCAAATTCATTAACAATGAACATCTGTCTGTTTTTATTCACATTATTTGGTATGGACACAAGAAATATGAAGAAGGATGGCATGAGAAAACAATATAGTTCAGAATAAAAGATGGAACACTAGTTTTTCAGATTGCTTTTATATACCTCTATGCCAAATGTACCATGAGAACCTACGGTATCCTTGGAATCTGCTGAGCTACTCTGGCTACTTGCATACTGGTTAGGCTGCTTTCCGGCACTTGATCCTTCAACCATATGTGCACTTGCACCAGGAGACCCTGCAGCTGCTAGTTCGCTCTCCCTGTCCCCTCCACTAACTCTCTGGCAGTCCCCAGGATACTCAGATGACATTTTGGTCCTTTTAGCCGGCTGCAGCGCACCTAAATTTTCAGTGCCAACCGCATTCTTTGGCTTTAATTCCTCTTCGTAATTGATTGCAAACTTGTGGTTGGGCAGTCTCTCCCCAGACTTGAGGCACTCCTCCATCCATTCGAAGGACACCACACTCTGCAATCAATTGTCCAATCCATAAAACGGCAATTTGGCATGACAATTGACAACACGAAGCCTCCACAGGTCAATGCAGCAACGAGATAGCCAAATACAAATGGCAGCACACACGCAGCAGCTTGCACACAGGAAGGAATAGGAGGCTAGGGCTTGTATCGCAATGGGAGGGGGGAAGAGAGCAGCGATTACCCCGCGGAAGCGGTGGAGCCAGGCGGCGTCGAGCTCCCGGAGTAGCGCCTTGGCGTCCATGGCCAGCACGTGGTTGAACCCCGCCAGCTCGCCCTTGGGGGGCTTCTCCACGACTCGGCCCCCCATCTGCACCAGCCTCTGCTTCCACACCTGCATCGACCATCCCCAAATGCCTAAGCACACAATAACGACTCGAGGCGCCAACGAGAGTGTGGGTTGGGGGAAGAGCGCGACCTCGAGGCGGCGAGCCTGGACGCCATGGGGAACGATGAAAGCGGAGACGCCGCGGAATATGCCGTCGGGGTCCCGCTCCGCCGCTACGGCAGGCTTCCGCTTCGGCGCCATCAGAAACCCCTCCCGCCTTGTCCCCTTGCGGTTGTGGCGGCGTCGTTGGGGGTTTTCTGCAGTTCCGCTGTATACAGCGACCAACTTCTTCCCCTTTTTGGTTTTCAGTTGTCCCGAGGAATGGCCTTCGGCCAAAGAAAAAACTTTGATCTTCTCTATAAATTTATTTTAAAAAGTAGCATATTTGTAACCAAACTAATCTTATTTTATCGAGTAATATGTTTTCATAACATAACTATTTAGTGTCGTGTGCATTAATATTTTTCTCTTATAAATGTAGGTCATGTTTCGATCTATTAGTCGCTACTCTCTCCGTTCCAAATTAAATATATTATTTTGTTATGCATCTAAATATATGCTATGTTTAAATACATGATAGAAGCTGTGTTAAAAAAGCCAAAACGCCATATAAGATATATTATGTGTAGGAAATGCAATACTGTGTGCAATATGCCCATGGGAAGACAGGCCTCGTGACTCTGCCGTTTACACAATGACAATAATATATGATTATAGAAAGCCTAGCCACACCATTTGCACATAAAATCTTGCTAGATCAATTTACACGCAGAAAACCAAATAATGAGCAAGCACAGTAATATTTGCACAAAATCATTTACAAAGTACACCATCCAAACAAAAATCAAAACCGCACACAAATCCTATATATTGAACTTCAATGGTATCCTCCTCCTAACATGGAGAGGAGGGGATTATTGCTTGTAAAAAATCAAATCAAATCAAAACTTATAGTTTCTTTCCCTCAAATTTTACAACTCAAGCAATGTACAAAACCCCAAAAAAAAAACAAACAGAAGGCACGCCGAACTATCACCAATAAATAGTATTCGATCCACACTCTGTTAAAAACTGTTGCTAACTAGTAACTGTAACCAGCTAACTGCTGTCTCATGCAGTTTCTGCAGTGTCAGTTGTAGCTGAGGGCTTTTCAGTGGCAGTGTCGTCCTGAGATGACGGCTCAACGACTGTGTCGGCGTCTGCCAGCTTCTCATGGACTGGGTCCTCTTCCTCTAATGGTTTCCCATTGGCTGATTTCTCAGGGGACACGTCCTCCTCTAATGCCTTGACACCATTGTCCTCTTCCTGCTGTGGCTTCTCCGTAGCTACATTGTCCTCTTCCTGCTGTGGCTTCTCCACAGCTACACTGTCCTCTGATGACTTGGCATTTGCCTCGTCGTCCTCCGATGGTTTCTCAAGAGCAGCATTGTCTTCCAATGGCTCTACACTTGCCTCACTTCCCTCCAATGACTTCTCAAGTGCCACACTGGACTCTGGCTTGGGAATCACCTCATCTTCTTCTTTTGCTTCCCCAATGGCAGCATTGTCTTCTAATCGCTCTGCAGTTGTTGAGCCTTCCTCCAGTGGCTTCTCGGGAGTTACAACATCCTTCGATGGCTTGGCAGTGACCTCTTCTTCCTTCAATGGTTTATCGAGAACAGAATTGTCTTCTGATGGTTCCACACTTGCCACACCTTCCTCCAGTGGCTTCTCAGGAGTTGCAATATCCTCTGATGGGTTGGCACTCACTTCATCGGCCTCCAACAGTTTCCCAAAGGATGCGTCACTTTCTGATGGCTCCGCACTCGTCTCGTCCTCCTCCAGTGGCTTCTCAGGAGTTACAGTATCCCCTGAAGACTTTGAGCTCTCCTCATTGGCCTCCAATGGTTTCCCCAGGGGAGCATTGTCTACTGATGGCTCTGCATTTTCCTTGTCTTCCTCTGATGACTTCTCAGAAGTCACATGGTCATCTGGCAGCTTGGCACTCACCTCTTCTGGCTCCTCAATAGCTTTGTTTTCCTCTGATGGTTTGCTGCTGGTATCTTCATGGTGTATGCAATCTTCAACAACTGTGTCACTTCCTGGTGTTGTTTCTATGGGTGCACTTCTCTGATGTGGTGTCTCATAAGAAATGTCACCCTGTACAGGTTCATCAGTGGTTATGCTGCTGTTCTGATGGCATACAGGAAGTGTTTCAGTATCTGAGCTGCTTTCCGACGGTTTATCACAAGCAGCATCACTTTCAGTTCCCATTGGCTTCTTAGCAGATGCATCATCTTGAGGTTTCACTGGCTGATCAGTTGCCTTATCAGGAAGAGCATCAATTTGGAGTTCTGGTGCCTCCATGGTAATCACATCAGTTTGAGACTCTGATGGCTTACTGACAGATGCATTGCTCTCAGGATCTGATGATGGTACTGATAGTTTATCAGCACCTGCATCACTTTGAAGCCTAGAAAGCTCATCACTAGGTGTGCTACTTTGATGCACTTCTGGCTTCTCAGTTGATTTATCGCTTTGCGGTTCTGGTGACTGCTCAACTGACTGATCTGCATTATTTTGTGATTCTGCAGTTTTTTCTGTAGCTATGTCACTTTTAGGCTCTGATGAATCTTTGGCAGCTGTATCACTAACAGGCTCTAGTGGATTCCCAGAATGATCCTCATTTTGAGGTTCCAATAGCAGCTGCATATCCGCATCCTTCTGATGTTCTGATGGTTGCTCCTTTGGAACCTCAGCAGGTGCAACGTGTTGAGATTCTGATGAGTGCTCAGCAACTGCATCATTTTTAGCTTCCATTATATTGTCAGCTTCCTTCTCAGCCACAATGCCTTTAGACTCTAATTGCTGCCCAGCATTTGGATTGCTTTGGAAGTCTGGAGGATTCGTACCAGATGAAAGCCCTTCAGGTTCTGAGTGATCCTTGTTTAATTTAGTGGCATTACTTTCAAGCTCTAGCATATTCTCAATAGATACTTCACTCCCTTTCGTCTCCGCAGCAATCTTTTCACTTTGATGTGGCTTCTCAACCTCTTCAGTTTTCAGTGGCTGCTCAGATTGTTCGTTAGTTTGAACTGGCTCCTCTGAAGCATCTTTTATTGATGGCTTCTCAGTGATTAAATTGGTTGGAGGTGGCTTCTCAACAGCCATGGCACTTTGCAATATTTTCTCAGTATCCATATTCCTCTCCAAGATCTCCTGAGGGGCTGTATCACTTTGAGATGGCTTCAATGTGGCTGCTACACTTTCTACCTTCTCAGTGATCATACTTTGAAGTGGTTTCTCAGTAGCAGTGTCAACATTTGATAACTTCTCAGCATTAAAAGCACTTTCTGATGGTTTCTCAGTGGGCTCAGGGATCTGACTAGGTGTTATGGTAGGCATGTCAGTTTGTGATGGTTTCTCTGTGGAAACATCACTTTGCAATGCGGTTGCAGCAAGTGGTGGCACTTTGGTTGTCTCACTTGTTACAGATAGCTTCATGGATGTATCATTGCTCTTCTTTGTAACTTTGATGGTCTGCGATTGGTTTTCAGTGGCCACAATGACTTTCTGTGGCTCCTCAGTAGGTACATTGCTCTGAAACATTTTCTCAACCGTGTTGCTTTGCACTAGACTCTCAACGACCACCTTGCTTGCCAATGGCTTATTGCTAGACATATTACTCTCTCGCTGGTTTTCTGGAGTTACACTTCTTTGCCATGTCTTTTTCACAGCTACGTTGCTTTGGAACGGCTTGGAGACAGCCACACTGCTTTGCAATGGTTTCACAACAGCCGTACCACTTTGTGACAGCTTCTCAGTTGCAGCACTGCGCTGCCACAACCTTTTGACAGTTCCACTAGCTTCAGTCGTCTTTGGATCAACTGCAGTGGTCAGCGGTTGCTTCCCAGTGTCTATGTTGCGTTGCCATGACTTTCTAACTACAGCTGCAGTAGTCTCTGATGGCTTTACACCATCTGTAGTCTTCGTATCATCTGCGCTCTTAGTGTCATCTGGACTGGCGACCAATAGCTTCACATCATCTGCACTCTTCACATCATCTGCACTCTTCACATCATCTGCACTCTTTGCATCATCTGCACTGGTGTCTGAAGGTTTCTCAACGTTTTCAGTTTGTTGCTGTGGCACAGGGGCTACTGTACTGGTTTCCCCTGGTCTCACATCAACCACACTGGTTGCAGACGATTTCTCAGTACCTACAGTGCTCTTTAGTGACTTATTATTGAACATCCTGCGTCCCCATGGACTTTTAACTTCTGTGGTGTTATCTAATGACTTCATGTCGGTTGTTGGTGATGGTTTATCAGTAGCTACACTTTTATGTGACTTCTCAGTTGGTGCACTGTTCTGTAATTGCTTCTCAGCAGCCATATTGCGTTGCCATGGTTTTTTGACCACTTTGCTGCTTTCTGATGGCTTTGCATCATCTACACTGGTCGCTGATGGCTTATCTGATGGTAAAACGATCTGTGGTGGATTCTCAGTTGGCACATTTTGCTGCCCTGGTTTTTTTACTAATGTGCTGCTTTCAGGCTGTCTCATATCAACCCCATTACTTGATGATGGCTTCTCAGTGGCATCACTGCTCGGTGATGGCTTTACAGTGCTTGTGCTACTCAGAAATGGTTTATCTGTTTGCAGACTTCGTTGCCAGGGTTTTCTCATGGCTGCACTGTTTCCTGATGGCTTTACATCAACCACACTGTTCTGCAGTGGCTTTTCTACACTACTTTCTGATGGCTTGTTGTTGACAACATTACTCTTTGACTCACTCTCAGTACCTCGTTCATTTTCTGCCATGGTGCTTTCAGATGGTTTTGTGACATCAACACTACTTTGCAATTGTTTCTCAGCTGCAACATCATTCTTTGAAGTTTTCTCATCTATAGGTTCATTTTCTACTGGTTTCTGTGTGACTTCATCACCTTGATTTGGATTTTTGGTGGCTTCTTCAGTTTCTGGTTGTTTCTCACTAGCAACTTTTGCATTCCCAGAATTGTCCTCGAACTGACTGAAATTCCCCTTAACCATAAACAGTTGAGAATGGTGGGTCTTGCAATAAAGTTTGCCTTCATGGGTGATATGATTGGATGGGCTGAGCGTACAACCACCATGGGTGCAGCGGAAGCATGATTTATGATAAGAATTTCCATTAAGAGCAACCTGCAAAAATGTAACAGCGTGATGTAAATGTGCCCTTAAATTATACTCTGCAAAAGAGGCTGGTTAAAATTATTCTATGACCCTTTGACAGCTATGCACTTAGTGCACTATGATTCCATTCCCAAAAAAAAGCACTTAGTGTACTATGATAGAGGTCACTGAATTCTGAAGGACATACACCATCACTTTGGCTTGTGGTGAAGAGATCGAATTTTTAATACTAAGATTTTTTTTCTACATGTTACATGCAATGGAGAATTATATTAGATGCACTATCCTGAAATTGCAATTACTATAGAATTTTTCCAATACTAATAGTCATAAAAAGTTTAATTACATTAGCAGTTGTAAAGAAACTATGCTTTCTGATTTTTCAGATAATGGAACAAAGTTCCAGCCTCTACCATCCGTGGACGGTACACAGCTGAACTATGCTTCTGATAAAATACCTCTGAGCAAGATTATGAATTTAAACAGAGGACTCCCCCCACCCCACCCCCCCACACACACCTACCACCACCACACACATACACACACACACACACACTTAGGACATGAATAGTTGTCAGCGAGTACACTTAGGAGCAAACTGTGCTTAACTGCCAAAGCATTTTTTACTCTAGTTTAGTACAAAAGAGGAAGACTGACTAATACTGACCTTCTCAAGCGGGTACACAGTCTTGTTGCAAACTACACATTTCTCTTGTGTGCCAACAAACATATTAGAGAATCTACTGCTTTGTTGGCCCTGCACATTGACAATAAAAAAAATAGAGGAAATTGGCATAAATTTGCTGTATATTGCAGTATCAGTGAAATGTATTAGGCACCAGGCATGCCCTAGAGAAGCTCAGATACCTTATGTCCATTTGATTTTTCTGACTTAGCTGATCGGGCCACACCTGACATATAACACAGTAATATTTCAGAGAACAACATTAGTTCGCTTTTTTCTCAAACACGCAGGAGAGATATGTATCATTGCATTAGTAGAAGAAGAGAGTCGTATCCCACACAAACACCACTGAAAAAGTGTTAGCTCACAAAGATGTGTTATATTATAAAAACAATGCTAAAATAAAGCACCTGGTTTACAGGATGAAAAGAGAAAACCATTGTGATCGTGTGCATAATAAGATGTGATAATATAATTTCATATTCAATTGCAGCTATAAGAACTGTAGCCAACACTCTTGTAGTGTAGCAGTAAGCTCCCCAATTGAACGAGAAACCGGCCATGGTCCAAATCCTGGTGGCAACCAAAAAAAATCCCTTTGTGTGCAACCCAAAAAGACAGTGTGCCAGGGCGCCTGTGGTGCTTGTGGTTGGTTTGGGCCCTCCTATCAGGGTAGTTGCAGTTGTCACAACCCCATAAAGTCGTGGTCGGCCCAGATTATGTTATGGCCCTATAGGGTGAATCCAGGGTTTGGGGTTTTTTCTTGGCTTGTCTGGTTGAGGCTTCTTCTTAATCATAATGCTTTGGGGAGGCTGTTCCTAGGGTTGATTTATTTTTTGGAGTTGTATAATTTCGATCAGAAACATATGCACTGTAGCATCTACTCATGCAAATTGTGAGGACAATAAGGTATTTAAAATATATATATATCACAGCATCTTAGTCCAATTGATTGTCTCTAATACCTTCAAAACTTTTCTCCAAACTGCCTGTTGATTTTAATATCTGGTCATAGTGAGGCTTGCAGTATAGGACACCTTCCACGGAAGAATAATTACTAAACTGCAGAAAGAAGAACCAGAAGAATGGGGTTAGCTCCAGTATTAGTTTGATTAGGTTTCACAGATGCACATTTTGGCTGTAAACATATGAAGATAATACCATTGTCAACTAGTTTGACGTAGCATAAGTATTATCATTATTGCTGTTGTAAAAATGTAAAGCTTCTGAATAAAGCTACAGTGTGTCAAACAATGTGCTCTAAAGTAATAGTGGTAGCATAGGCTTCTTCTGAGTTTTGTTCTGCTGTTTATGTGTGCGGGTGATCTGTATGGGGCTCTACTCCCCCTCTTTTTTTTCTTCTTAATATATTGATACACAGCTATCCTGCATGTTTGAGGGAAAACAATTATATACAAACAAATTCCAGTACACTGAACTCCCCACTTTACCAAGAACAAAAGTGCTTCAAGAATCTAGACTGTTTTTCTAGAAGAGAAAAAAATCTTCAAGCATGTCTCAAGTCTTGCGCTTTGTGATTTCTACCCAGCTCACTATCATGCAGGAACTAGTATTATTCTGGTTAGGTTTCACAAGTGTAGCTTTGGCTGCAAATAAGAAAAAATAGCACTGATGCCCACTAGTATGATTGTAGCGTAAGAGATTCACTATGATCATTATTGCTCTCAACAAAATTAGAAGTCTCTGAATTAAGGTGCAGCTGTGCCAAACAACACGTTCTCATGGAATAATGCAAGCAAGTCTAATCAGGTACCAATACTACATCCATATTGGAAAGGCATTTGTCTTGCACTGCATTATTACATGATTATATGTCAACTGACTGCAAGAATTATGACAGCTATGCCATGTGCAAGGGAAAGCAAGTACAAAGTGATCATGATATAGCAAGGCACTGTTTTAATACTTAAAGTGATAGATATGACATCTCATTACATCAGTAGCCTATTGAGATGGATTCCTCAAAAAGTTAAATGCATATTATATTCATAGAAGGACAGAAATCTTTAGATAATGACATTATTTCACACTCTACATTATCATGATTAAAAGGTAAGATCAATTGTCATTAGGTATTCATCGGGGAACAGCTGAAGATTTAAATGCGCACTTGCCATGTGGTTGCAAGAGAAAAGTTCACTGATGGCACAATCGTGCTTAAATGAAACAACAAATTCTGTACCCTGTACTGTGTACTCCCTATCCGTGATTTTGTACCCAGTTCGCTAACAAGCAAGAACCAGTACAAATTCAACGCGTAACAAGTAACTCCGTGCGCAAATCCTGCACAATCGCAGTCGACATGATCATGCAACCTATAACTGACAAACCCAGACCAAGGAAGTACAGCAATTGAAGGAAGCAGCCAAGCAATTCGAAGCAAGGACAAGAAAGCAAGACAAGACAGCCCAGCTACTCTGACTTGAGCGACGCTCGCAATAATAGCCAGAATCACAAAAGCACCAGTAACAGTGCGACTGATCCTACACGTGAACTTTCGCTTCGTAATAACAAGACTGTGCTCGACAACACCCCAAGAGTCCATGCGCGAGCCGAGCAGGGGAGGGAGGAAACGAAGGGGGCTGAAGAGAGAGGGACCTGGAGTGTGCTCTTGCAGTGGTGGCACCGGAAGCAGGGGCGGTGGTAGACGCGGCCGTCGGCGGCAAGCTCCTCGACGGGGTACACCGTCCGGCCGCACGACGCGCACTTCTGCGTGGTGCCGCCCCACGCCCCCGACATCCCCTCGCCGTCGCCGCCCTCCTGCTGCTCCGTCGTAGCGAAGGATCGAGGAGGGAGAAAAAGGAGAGAGGGAAAGAGAAGGAGGCGACGGCGACGGGTGGGGTGGATGATTGGCGGAGGTGAAAACGGAAGGAGAGGAGAGGGCAGCACAGCTCAGGCGGCCTGTGTGTCGTGGAGGGAGAGGGAGAGGCGTGGGAGAATAACGGAGGCGCGGACGGCGAGTTGGTGCGGACTGCTGCCGGTGTGCGCTCCCGCGCCTGCTTTTGTCAAAAGAGGTCGGAATTGCTACGGACACCACCGCAGGCCGCCTGCAGGGAATTTAGGGATGTGTCAGTCGTATATTTTTGAAAGGAAAAGTTTTAAAAAAAAACTTTCTTTCAAAGTCTGATCATGAAAGTGTCATCACTAATGATATTGACATTAAAATATTTATCAGGTACAAACTTAGCTAGGTCTGTAATAACATGAACTTAGAGGTTGGTTATTTAGAGCCTCTTTGGTATAGGAATTTTATAGGAATTTAGAGGTGACTACCCTATTTTTTTTAATCTAAAAATCTATTTAGAGCCTCTTTGGTATAGGAAATTTATTGGGATTTAGAGGTGAATACCTTATTTTTCTAATCTAAAAATCAATGTGCTCCAGATATGCCTCATAAATTAGAAACAAATCCCATGGAAATGTACTCCTTAGAGCAACTTGAGAGACTCTTTAAATCTTTATTGATAGGAATATATATTTTGGTGAAGAAATACCCTCTAACAACTTCTTTAATCTATATCTCCTATAAAGATAAACCCCATTACCCTAATTCTCTAGCATCTCCTTAAGCCACGTCATCCACTTCCCACCTCCACCTTCACCCCGTTCTCTAGCGTCGCCTTCCTGACTCTCGCATCTTCAGTTAAACAAAAACGGATCCCACCTCCAATTGCAGGCTGCAACCCATCTTCCAGCGCAGCCTCTTGGTGGTCAAGTGCGCCACCTCGCCGCCCTTCCCCGACCCTCCGCCTCCACCCCTCAATATTAACCATCACATTACCACAAATATCTCCTATAAAGATAAACCCCACTATCCTAATTCTCTACCATCTCCTTAAGCCACGTCATCCACTTCCCACCTCCACCTTCACCCTGTGCTCTAGCGTCGCCTTCTTGACTCTCGCATCTTCAGTTAAACAAAAACGGATCCCACCTCCACCTACAAGCTGCAACCCATCTTCTAGCGTAGCCTCTTGGTGGTCAAGTGCGCCACCTCGCCGCCCTTCCCCGACCCTCCGCCTCCACCCCTCAATATTAACCATCACATAACCACAAATATCTCCTATAAAGATAAACCCCACTACCCTAATTCTCTAGCATCTCCTTAAGCCACGCCATCCACTTCCCAC
>Ga0182004_10000515_pt1 | contig 23863 bp, 15 predicted proteins | sample Sormic07211540_1_FD_120479 | JGI IMG/M metagenome (GOLD analysis project Ga0182004, IMG submission 120479) | Endophyte microbial communities from Sorghum bicolor roots, Mead, Nebraska, USA - 072115-40_1 MetaG | ecosystem: Host-associated > Plants > Roots > Unclassified | place: USA: Nebraska...
CGTTTGACTTTTTTAATATCAAGTTTGACCACTCGTCTTATTCAAAGTTTTGTACAAAATATCACTTTTTTTGTTGTGTATTGGTTTATTAATAAAAGTTCTTCAAGAATGACTTAAATTTGATTATATTTGCACAAATTTTTTTGAATAAGACGAGTGGTCAAACTTGGGGTAAAAAAAGTCAAACGACTTACAATTTGGAATGGAGGTAGATATCATTTATATGAATCGACCAACAGATAGATTGATAGAATATTGTTAATTGTTTTTTTTTTCTGAGAACGCACGAGAGCTGTGTTTTGTTTGTATTATAGAGATGAAAAAAGGGAGATGGTTCCAATAGAATCTTTACTCATACGAGGACCAAATACGAGCCCTAACCATGCGCCAGAGGTTGTGCTTATTCTTTAGCTCACTCCAAATCATGTTAAGCGAAGCCCGGGAAGGAGAAGCCCCTCAAAAACACATGCATTCCTGCGCTTATGCATACAATTGGTTGATAGTATTCGTTTTAGCCTACGTTAGATCTTACGGAGCACAATCCTGGCTAGAACCATTATAAACATTTCATGCGCAATGGCTTAGTATTTAGTTGTTCTGTACAGGTAAGCTATATTTAGCAAAATTGTGTTCTTAAAATGTGCAATGTCTTTATTTGATTAAACTTGTCTCAGTGGTGTCATTCAAGTCTCTATATTCTTAAAATGTATTTTTAGGTACTCGAACTTGTTTTGAGGTGTCATCTAAGTTAAGTACTTTTAAAATTTCAATTTAGGTCATCAAACTTGTTACATTGTGTCATATAGGTGCAAACAAGCTCCAACCACATGTGTTATCAATGGAGCTCCATCTACGTGCCCATCTCTTATCAGCCGTATTTTTTCTGCTAGCTAACAATGTTTTTCTCTCACGATAAATCAGTAAACAATATTTTTCAGTCATGACTTTTCAGACCAGGAACAAGCATCACACGTATCTTACTCAGCACAGCTGCCACATTCTCAAATACAATCACGAGTGTATTTTTTATAAAGTAATCTGACAGTCTCTCAAATAATCCGTGCCCAACAAATATAAATTGATGCCTTCACACAGTCATGGCTGCATTCAAACACTCCACAAGCACTAAACATATTTGTGCAGATTTTTGCAAAAGTGCGACTACCGATTTCTGTAGCAACAAGTGCTACTACTGAATTTCATTTCAAGTATATAAGGCCACTTCACTACTCCTCCATACTCATAAAGAAAATCGTTTTGGATAAGATTTAGATTAACCATTAAAAATATAAATCATGAATAACTTTTAAATTATTGAGTTTAGAAATGTGAAAACCATATAAATAAATTTGTCTTGAAAAATACTTTCATAAAAATATACATATATCATATTTGATAAAATATTTTATAAAAACAAAAAGTCAAAGTTAGTCTTTGGAGACCATATTATTGTGCTAAACGACTTTCTTTATAAGTATAGAGAGAGTATAATTAGGCCGCAAAAGACTATAATTAGAACAAAAGACTATAGTTATTAGACCATAAAAGACTATGCAAAATGCTCCGTGAAAACATCAAGCTACATGGCTGGGACGTTGGATCTTCTCTGAACGGTGAACCGTAGTTCCAAAAAAAAATTGCAAAATTTTCTAGATTCTCCGTCATATTGAATCTTGAAGTACATGCATTGAACATTAAATATAGACAAAAAATAACTAATTATATAGTTTGTCTGTAATTTGCGAGACAATTTTTTTTAAGTCTATTTAGTCCATATTTGAACAATATTTGTAAAATACAAGCAAAAATACTACGGTGTCTATTTTATCAAAAATTTTGGAAATAAACAACGTCCAAGGCCTTGTTTACTTCCACCCAAAAATCCAAAATTTTTTAAGATTTCCCGTCACATCGAATTTTTATACGCATGCATGGAGTATTAAATATGAACGAAAATTAAAACTAATTACACAGTTTGGTCGGAATTGACGAGATGAATCTTTTGAGCCTAGTTATTCTATGGTAAAATGAAGTACATGCATTGAACATTAAATATAGATAAAAAATAACTAATTATATAGTTTGTCTGTAATTTGCGAGACGAATTTGTTTAAGTCTATTTAGTCCATATTTGAACAATATTTGTAAAATACTGTGTCTATTTTGTTAAAAATTTTGGAAATAAACAACGCCCAAGGCCTTGTTTACTTCCACCAAAAGTCCAAAATTTTTCAAGATTTTCCGTCACATCGAATTTTTATACGCATGCATGAAGTATTAAATATGAATGAAAATAAAAACTAATTGTACAGTTTGGTCGGAATTGGTGAGATGAATCTTTTGAGCCTAGTTAGTCTATGATTAAATAATAATTACCACAAATAAACGAAAGTACTACGGTGTCACGAAATTTTTTCCCTTTCACCAAAAACAAGGCCCAAGCGAAGTTACCAAATCTGTGTCCCGCACAGTCCCGCCTCGCGCGCCCCGCCGCCGCGCCCCCGTCCCCACGGGCCACGGCCCTACCCGAGCGATGCATCCACCGAGTGGCCCCGTGCGGTACACGTCCTCCGCTAGTTGAGTCGTCGTTCTCCGTCCCACCGCGACGCTTCTCCGCCATGGCGAGCGACAAGCTCGGCGACCGGCCTTGGCGCCAAGTGGGTGCGCCGCTGGCAGCTCGCCCCCGTCCCTTCTAATCCCTGGCCTCACCTCCATCAGTTCATCACTGGCCTCGCCCATGGTGATGGCAGATCTTCGTTCTGTACTCATATCCTCATCTCCTCGCAACTACCAAATGCGAAGAAATGGCGATGGCAGAAATCCCTCATGTCGAGCACCGCCTCTGCCCTCTACCCTCTTCGTGTTCTGTGGTAATGATTCGAGAAGGAAAAAGGCAGCATAGTCAAAGGAGTCGAAGCAGATGCATCGTCTCCGCTCGCAAGCTCATCAATGGGTCTGGACAAGTTAGCTGGTCATCAGCGTCAAAGATATGGATGCCTATACTATCTTGCATTATACTCTCTATCACATTTCTGGTTTCATTCAATCCATCTGGATGAGCAATGGTGTTTCTGCATGTATTTTGTTTTTCTGTTCGACACAGTGATGGGAACCAAAGAATCCATTCATGATTTGATCTGAATTTACTGAACTCAAATTTAAGTGTTGATATGGAATTTATTCAGTTTTGAGGTTCAAATTTATTCAGTGCAGTGGGCATGCATTGTGATGCAATGTTAAGGAAATTCGTCGTGTTGAAATAGTCCGTATAGCTATTTCCTGATTAACCAAACAAGGAAATACGTATAACATGATTAGATGTGAAAAAATCACAGGACTTCCAAACAGGGCCTCATCCTTATGTTGCGGTGGATCAAGGGCCGAATCCTTCACCAGGGCTCAACGAAGGTCATCAAACAGTGAGAACCAGGGGTCACAGACAGAATCGTCGTGAGTCTCTTCTCTGATCAAGCATAAACTTCAGGCTGTGGTGATAACTGATAAGTGCAGTGCAGGCAGAGGCAGCAAACTCTGTGCTCCAGATATAGGGACGCCAATGGCGAACAGCCTAGACTACCAAACCAATCAACTCTCGCTCATACGCGATGAGTTTTTGCAAGTGTCAGGTATGAAGCAAACATTTTTTGTGTTCTCTAACCATGCTACTGTATATTAACAGAAGCTACTTTATCTTTTAATGAAGCCAAGATGGCATTTTTGTACCAGTATAGTAAGTTACAGAAATACAAATGCCAGCCTTGTGTGACATTAAAATTAATTGTCTTAAATGTGAATTCGATCATATCACCACGATCTTTGATCGTTTAAATGGTTACAGTAACTTCCTTGTATACCTTTGTTGGAACTTGGAAATGCCAAGAAACAAAAAACAAAAGAAACTTAGGGGCAACCCCTCCTGTTTCTTAAAAAAAAACTGAAAAGGTGTTTCATTACAAGTATGATACAGGGGACTATATGATCCACAACAAATTGATTCCTATATGACTCAATGTTAGAACCTAGCGCCATAGCTCTCGGGAGAGATTTACTTTTGCAGAGAAGGGATGTTCAGATCAACATTGCTGATGTTAATCCCATTGTACGCGATTGGCGCATACATCCACGTATCGTCAGAGCTCAACAGCTGCACATAATTGTTAGACACGAAGTTAGTGTTATGTCACAATTTTAAGTATAGTATTACACATTTTTCTTTTCATATATTCAGTCTTCTGGCATGCAGATGTTGATAACCCACCTTAATTTGAAGCTGTAAAAATTTGACATACTGTGCTGCTTCCTCGAGCATCGTACTAATGTCAACCTTTCAGATCATATTTACCCAAGTTAGATATGAATTTGCATTAACCAAATTTATTGCAGATAAATGGATACAAAAAAATAATGTCTTGCAGATAAATAGAGTCCCATGAGCAACTTACTTTTGTTCCATTGGGAACCAATTTCTGCAAGATTCTCAACCTTTCATTGATCCTCTCTCTCCTCTTCTGCAGAATTGACATTTACACCCGTCAGAATTCAGATCAAGGCCCCGAGTCATTTTGCAACTTGTTTGTGTTCCCTATAACTTTTGGAAAGACCTTCTGAATTTTTTGTACTTACCCTTGCATAGAGACTCTGAGGATCAGTTGCTGCTCCACGGCTGGCCCTAGTGTAGGCCTTCTTCGTGCTTGAATTCGTATTTCCTTCAAAATTTCCGTCCTCGGAGGTGCAGCTACTGGAGCTTTGCGTGTCAACATAGGCATCGCCGCCATCATCGTCGCCGATATAATCCTTTTTGCTCACCTTCCTGGATTTCTTTGATCCCTGCATTGCATCAGTTAATGACTATTATAAGCATGGGTCAACACTGCAACTGAACTAGTCATTGACGCATAAGTATTTCTATGTTTATTACCTTGGTGGTAGCACTAGCCTTCCTCTTTTTAGCAGCAGGCGTAACGTTGGCTGCTTCTTCCTCTATGACTGATGAATGTTTGCCATGTAGGGAGATCGGATACTCAGTAAGGTAGGGGGTCTCACAATGCGAATCGAAGCCGCTTGCGGGGAACGGATCAATAACTGGAAACTCAAAGCTCTCAAAGTTCTCTGTTGGATCAAGCAAACTTGTAACACTAGAACTATGGTCTGGCTGAGGCCAGCATTGTGGAGGGACATCAAAGTTGAGACAGCTAGAGGAGTTGGAGTCAGTGTCAAGGTTAGGCAAGAACAGAGCTGCTATTGCTTCCATGGACTCATCCACATGCTCATACTCATAGGTGAAGCAGTGATCATCAGTTCCAAGAAACTGAGCCATCATGTCGATTTCCATCGATGGCGCAGATGAAGTAATGTGGGAGGGCTCAAGGCAAGGAGAGGCTAAAGCTCGGAGAACTGCTGCTGCTGCTGCTACAATGCTTGAGTGCTTCTGCCGTGTACCCCCCAAAAGGGTATTTGTAGGGTGCAGGCAGCCGTGCAGGTGGCCCCAATTGTTGACTAAGGATGGTAGCTTCACAATCAGCATCAGATTGTCTGGCTTTTTTTAGCCAACAAAAATTAATCTCCAGAGTCAACCCCGTGGGGAGGGTGTGTTAAGTCGTTGCAGCTGAACTCTTGATCTTGATGATACCGACAGAATAATGAAAGCCGCATGCGCAATTATGTCGCGATATGCGAGCCACAGTATTATATAATCTTCCAGGCAAGATTAGTAATGCTGAGATTGTTTATCTTGGGGAAGAGATTAGCTTGGCCATTTGAGCAATTACTCACCACAGATCGTGGGGAGTGGTGGTGAGCTGAAGTTAGAGGTGGAAGGCAGGAGAGATTGTGTTAATTAAGTTCCTGTGGTTGTTGTTAAGTTCATGTCACCTTGTGCTTCCCGTGGAGGTTGCAGAAACAATTGTTCCCATTTCCAGCAATTTGAAGAGTTGTCGAATCCCAAACATAGGGAGAAAGACATCTTCCGTTGCGTAGAACTGCCAGTGAGACACAAATTTCTGCCTTCATATTTGCTATTGTAAAATGCATGTGGCTTCAATTATAACCTTCAAAGTATCACTTTATGAGCAAATCGTTCCTAACCATGAATTAGGTTATTGCCAGAATTGATTAGTGGTGGCTAATCTTGGTGAACTTCACAACACCAATTCAATTAAGGCATAAGTGTTGCCTTTCTGTCTTGTCAATGATAATCAATTTTCAAGAAGCACATGCTTACCCTCTCCAAACTCGGTATGAGAGCAGTCAAAGGGGTTGCACTTGCACCAGCTGTTCGGTTCAGGCAATGTTACTGGAACAGAATTATGATTATTCATTGAAAATAACTAATCAGTTTTTGAATAGCTAAGCACTACGATTAGGCATCAGTTGCATGATTCAACTGTTTTCTCATTGTTGCATTACTTTTCGGTACTCAATCTTCAAGTACATCATACATGCAAATACTAGTAGTTAGTAGCATTCAACTTGAATCACACATATATTTGTTGACATAGTACACAATGAAACTTATGGTTATCCTACTTTTGCTCTTCTTAATTCCAGCTTTGTGGCTCTAATTGTTTCCGTACAAATCATACCATTAGAACTAGGGCCTTGTTTAGTTCGTAAAAATTTTCAAGATTTCCCGTCACGTCGAATTTTTGGTCGCATGTATGGAGCATTAAATATAGACGAAAATAAAAACTAACTACACAGTTTACCTGTAATTTGTGAGATGAATCTTTTGAACCTAGTTACTCCGTAATTGGACAATATTTGTCAAATAAAAACGAAATGCTACAGTACCCAAAAACAAAAAATTTTGCGAACTAAACAAGGCCTAGGTTATTCTGAAACATAAACGCAATCATTTGTACTGTTTTTGTTTTGCTCATTGCACACCTCTTTCTAACTGGTGTTCTGGAATTGACTTCTTGTGTACTTGAGAAACTTAAGCTCACAAGATAATGTATTTTAGTTTAGAATGTACTGTGTACAATGCAATACTCTGAACCAATCCTGAAGCTCCACTTACCTGATTGGCACCATATTTTAGCAATTAAACTTATCGTACTTTCCTTACTTAGATTCCAATAACTGTACAACTTAATTCCTTTTATGAGGAATTATCATGAGCTGCATGTACTTTGGGAATTTGTCTACAGCAGATTGCTGTTCTTAACGAAATTAAAAGTAGCTCTGAGAAGTCAATAAGCACTGTTTCAGCATTATATATGTAGCGCTGCAACTGACTTGCAAGTACTTGGGAGTATTAGTGCTTCTAGTGCTCTGTACTTAGCCAAAAGTACGCAGCAAGAGTGCAAAGACACTTGTTAATTAACTGAAACTTATTTTACTCAGATTCAAGTTCTATTCTACCATTAATCATTTAGTAGTATTATCTAATTTGGAGAAAAAGATTAAACAACCAGTTAACTTTACTAGCTGAATAGTCCCCTGATCTGATTGGCCCTACTTGTTGCCATTATTGGACCAATGGTTTGTATCATCTGTTTCTTTGCTCTAGTCTGCGTATTCCGGTCATAACTGAAAGTTATTATGCATACACTCTTAACTGGAAGGGGCAGATAGAGAAAATTCATGACGAATTCTGTCGGCAAACTGAAAACACATATAGACCTTTTGACTTCTTTGAAGTCCTGCAGAAAGATGAGTTAGAGCTAACTCAATGTCAGCTAGACCTGTTGACATTTGGTTGGCACAGTGGATCAGTTGATGAAGTCTTGAATATTTACTAATATTGTTGACTCTTGGTTCATAAAGGGAGAAGGAAGTTTCCCTAGATGTCATTAAAGTTGATTAATGGATCACACTATTTATGTGTAAAGAAAATTTACATTTTAGTTTAATTAGAGTGCCCTTCCTAGCTCATGTGTTCCTCCTGCCTTTCTCCATGCACTGAACCTACTTTGATTATAAACATTTTGCCAGTGAATTGCATAAAAAAATGGTAGGGAAGTTTACTTAGAAAAACTATGTTGAGATACATTGTACACTCCATTTTATACAGCTCTTACACAGGAGGATCATAATAGTTTTATGTTTTTTTATTTTTAATTTGTGAGGCAAGGATTAATGATAATCTGGTGTTAATGCAAGAACTAAAAATAGTTGATCTTGGCTGTCACTGTTGTCACCAATCTAGGCAGCAAATCTTGTGTCGGAATAACACCACACACTTGGAATCCGTCAGACTTAATTTGCCAGTACTCTTGGTTCACTGTATTGGGCTAAAATTACACGAATTATCTCACAAACTGTACACCACAAAACTAAGATGATTAATTTTAAACTCTAAGCAAACGTGTCTCTGCTAATAACTATTGAAGGTATATAATCACTGGGATTATCTCGCTGGATGCACTACTGTAGAGCTGAGCTTAACTTCTGCTGAAGCGTTAATGACACCGCATTATATTAACATATCGATCAGGATTATGTAAAACTAGTGGCAAATTCTTTAATGAATATTCGATCCTTGTCATGCATGTTTGACATGATTAAAGAACCTAACTACCAATCCCTAACCACCTAGCATCCATATTAACTCCTTGTCTGATGTACTATACTAGTAACTAACTGGATCAGATAAACTAAGAACTCAAGTACAAGTGTATATTACACTCCATGGAACCCAAACAGAAACACAAACTATTAATATAGAGCACTGCTACACAAGTACGACTATTCGGGTACAACTTGAGTACTACTCAAGATCCGGCGGTTAACACCACTTTGATGAAAAGCTCATCAGAAATGCATGAATGATTTAAATACATTGTTGTACATGAGTTATACTCAATTCACATTTGTTTAGTTACATGTGGAGATCAATTATAATGCTTGGTGCTGCTTGCGTAAGAAATATTTATACATTTGCATCGATTTTCTTGTTAGGGTTCTTGAGAGATGCAAATCGCACTACATTCTTAACTACAAAAGTAAATCTTGCCTTAAACAATTGTCATCATATGTACAAATTTAAAAAGATGCAAGACTCACGTTCTCATAATCCTGGTTAAAACAGAGGAAACCTAAGAAAAAAAATACTCCACCATTAGTTGATATATATATTCTCTCTCCATCTAGAAAGAATACAACTATGTGTTATGTGACAGTAAAAGTAGCTCACGTTTCACTATAATATTTATATTTATGGCCAAATCAATTTATTATAAAAGTACATTTCGTAATTAATCTAATAGTATTTGTTTGGTATCATAAATATTGATACTTTTTATCATAATTTGTGAAACTTGATATACTAAAACATGATACTGTGGTAGAATTACATTCTTTTTTAGACAGAGGAAGAAATATAAAATATTGTATATCTATGATTTGGCGCTTAACATTGGTACAAGTTAATGTTGAACATGCATATTATATTTTATTCACCTTATTGAAAGCAAATACAATTGTAACTATCAAATGTGTATGCATCAGAGTTATATATAGAGAGAATACAGCTTTGCAAATCTTCTTGTATGATTGCTCCATTAATACAGCTAGTTTAAAGAAAAGATAATGTACGGTCATTGAAGAAAACGGTCAGCATACAACGGACGTAAACTCATAATTAAGTATAATGCTGAATGCTAATTAATGCATGACAGTTTATTATTATGCACTCTAAGATATCGTAATGGTCTCATGTTTCTAGCCTAACCTACGCTTGTGTTTATAGGATATTTGACAAAGTAAAAACTCTTTGACACATTTAAGTTATTCTGAAACTATTTATTTTAGAATTAAGCAAACATGTTTTCCCCAAAAGGAGGAAATGCATGTCTATAAATATTTAAATTAAAAGTAAGCTGAATTTATGCTCAATAAACTAAGAAGAATAAGTTCATAGTTGAAACTCAACGAACTTGAAAATGTTAGTTTCAAAGGACATAAGCACGCAAAATGGTCCTTAATAACCTTCTAGAGATTTTGGATAATCTATGTTCGTATTCAATCATACGAGATTAATTAATTAATTAATTAGCACAACACGATCAAGAGCCTAATTAGTTGGCCACTAATAAACCTGCTAATAATATTTGCAAAATATTGATTACACATATAATGATTTGATTTATATTTAAAATTTGATTTTATCCATTGTTAATGTTTAGCATTTTAGAGGTGATTCATAAAAAAGGAGATTTCAAGAAATATGTAACTCAAAATTATTCATGTTAGTTCAGCGGTAGTTATAGTTGCAAGAACGTGGAAGGAGATTGTTTTGATCACATATGATCGTTTTTGTGTAGCTAATCTTCAACCTAAACCTCTATTTAATATTTAGGTGTACACGTGTAATCATGATTGGTAACAAATGACATGTTTCCAAACAAATCGGTTGATAACCTTTTGAGAAATGGATAATTTTATTTAGCGAATTTGCAAAAGTTATCTCCATTCTAACTACAGTTAGGCGCGTCAGTCAGTTTGGCATCATGTTGAATATCAAGGTAGGTAGATGTTCACTGACACATTTTCTTCATTTCTATACTGTCTTTCGTACATACAGATGCAAAAAAAAACACATCTACAATACACGAAATTGCATGTAGTCCATCTTTCATTATTACTAAACAATAGTGAAATGACCAACTTTTTAATAAATAAATAATCGAGAAACCTAGAGCTAGCTACCAGCTACAGCTAGCTTAGACCTTGAGCATTGCCAGTAGTCGGCAAGGACGGCAAAACCTAGACAGGCACGCGTTGAACTTAAGGGGGACAGATTGACAAAATCGCTTTCATCATGTACAAATATACTCATATCCAACTGGCGAAGGATGGTATTAAATTCTTATATCTGAACAAGTGAAAGCGCCAACGCTGTGTTCGCACCACCAGAATGCATGCATCCATAAACTTTTTTTAAGGGAAAAAAAGAATTCTATAGTAAATTGCTCGAAAACTTCTCGTGGAGAAGTGCTTGCTTTTAATGACTATATTAAAAAAATCCATGAAAACTGGACTTTCATGCATGTACCGCTGCTAGCTGTTTGTATTGCAGCTGGCTATATTTGATGAGTTAGATGTGAGTAAATAGAATTATTTGTGTGTTGTTTCTACGTGTGGGACAAATCAGACGTCGAGGGATGTGCTCTGCACATGAAAGGATCTGAGTTCATATCATGGAATTATATCATCTGAAATGACTACTCCAGGATTCATGGATTTGTCAATCACTTCAGCTTGATTGACTTTTGGCAGCTAAAGGAGCTTTTATGGTGATAATAATATCACATGTTCTTTGTATAAAAAACGTATAGATTATATTATTGAATTACATTAAACTTAAAAAAACATAAGCTGATGAAAAGGATTGCACAATTCACTTATACTTTAACGCCCTCACCCCTCTCTCGTGTGAAGGCTCTATCAAGACTTATTTATACCCATCATAAATACTAGAATATAGATTTTGGTAAAAAAAACTATGCTCCAACAACTTCTGTAAATTGTTTTCTAAATATAGTCATTTTCTATTTTAGATTTTATGGTAGCCAATAATAAAAGGCGAAAATAATTCTCTAGAGTGCAAATAATATAGAAAGCAATTTTTATGTAAATAGCTCTACAAATGACGATATAGAAAGTAAAATTTAGAAAGGTTTTGGAGATGCTCTTAGACGTGAAATAGGAGTGGATAATAATTATATATTTTTTAATTATACTAGCCAGAATTTGAATTAGCAACCAAATAAACTTAGCTGATGGAAAGAGGTAAACAATTTACTTAGCCTCGTTTGACATGACTTTTCCACTAGCTTCAGGAGCCGATTTATGTCAAACAGAGTAAAACAAAATAGCTTCTTCTAGGAAGCCTCTTAAGTCTTAACTCATGATGTCACAGAGGTTTTAGGTGGGATGGAGCCAAAAATAATGACTTCAGCATCTCCAACAGTTTGTTAAAGCACTTGCTATCCTAAAAAAAAATTGACAAAAAAAGGCAAAAAAAACTTGCTCCAACAGTTTGGTATTCCCACTTGCCAAATTGTTTCACTTGTCAAATTTCTCATCCGTGCGTGTAAGTATCCGCTGCGCGGACACGTTTGCTATCGTACGATTCCTCGTCTTCGCTTCCCTTCTTGCGTGCCAGGTGAAAGTTCTGGCCCGTATTCCCGCCATCCGTGCGCTCTATTTTTCTTTATCGTGCCCTATGCCGAGCTGTTACCTGTCTTGTCGCCGGTAGGAATTACTTGTCGCCGGTAGGAATTGACAGAAAAGTTTCGGTTGCCTGGAACCTGCTGCTGCTGATAGCGACTTGATCAAATCCAGATGGGACAACAAATGATTACATGAGATCACACTAGATGACACTAATATTTAACCAAATAAAATTGCAACAGTAACGAGTACAATTACAAATAAAATGTTATTTTTTGTTTACATCAAATGACAGTAAAATAAACTCGATGAGGAAGGATTTTTCAAAGATTGTACGAATACAAATCTGGGAGATGGTTCCAAAGATGCTCCATCAGGTCTTCCTTCAACTGCATATGTGTTTCTTTGTTTCTGATCTGCTAATGTGTTTGAATATATTCATCAAGTGTGCGGAGGTACAATGGATCCATTGATCTGGTAGTTGGTAGTTTAGTTGTGGGTCTGTTTTTTCATAATTTAGCAAGTTCAATTGGCAAACTATTGGAGATGACAAATTATTTCACTTGCCAAATCTTTTAGCAACTTGTCAAAACACAAATTTTGGCAAATGTTTTTTAGCAAACTGTTGGAGATGCTCATGTCATTCTCTGAGAGCATATTTTTTAGTAACTCTATGTGAAATTGTTTTGCCAAACGATTTACCAAAGCAACTCGAGCTCCACCAATAGAATTGTTCATGGAGCTAAAGGCCTCAAAAAAGATTGTCAAACGGGGTTATATACTTCAACACATTTGAATTTGCTACTTTTGCCACGGCCCAGCTAACGTCTCGTACTTACTTTTGATAAGAACTTAGAAGCCGGTAGATTTTGATTACACAAGTTAGTGTCTAGATAACTCCCGAGGCAAAATACATGCTCATATAATGACACTTCGATATTACCAATTTGGACAGTTGGATTGAACAGAAAGAAATGCATCGCATGTGTTCCTCCGAGTGTGATCGGTCTACTGACTACCTACAGGCATAAACGAACGCTGTGAACAGTTCGGGAAAATCGGCTTGACCAGTAATGACTATATAAAAATTTCCATGGCAACTGGACTTTCATGCACATGTACCACTGCTGTTTTTGTATTGCAGCTGTCCAACTTGATACTATCATATAGCTATATATATGATGAGTTAGATGTTAGTAGTAAATAGAATTATTTGTGTGTGTTGTTTCTACGTGTGGAACAAATCAGACGTCGAGGAATATCTGAGGATGTCCTCCTGCACGTGAAAGGATCTTTCATATCACCGAAACATATAATCTGAAATGACACTCCATGGATTGTCAATCACTTTAACTTGATTGCCTTTTTGGCAGCTAAGGGAGCTTTTTTATGGTGATGGTAATATCACATGATCTTTGTAAAAAAAAATGCAAGATCATCTGAATTTGATACTTTTGCCATTGTCCAACTAGGCCACTTACATCTCATACTTACGAGAGATACGGTTGATATATTAAAGTGTCTACTAGATAACTCGCGAGTCGCGACGCAAAATACATGTTTTAGACTTACTTTATAATGCCACTTTGATATTACCAATTTAGTTAGACAGTTTGATTAAAAAGAAAGCAATGCATTGCATGTGTTCTCCGATTGTGATGGGTCTACTCACTACTGGCATATTCCTAGACGTCTATACTGTTTTAACGAACGCTCTGATGATATGATTGGGGAAAATCGGATTGACCAGTAATGCTATATTACAATGTTTCCAAATTCCAACCAAGAAATCGACCCGCGGTGAATGGAACCTGACCACTTGGGTTTAAGTTCTCGACTTGACACGGGTGCTCGTATTTTTTCTGTATTTATTTTAGGATTTGATGGCGCTATGTTTTAAGTGGTAGGTAACATGTCCGTCGTCATCGAAACATCTATGGTAACTTCGTCAATCTGGGTCTCACAAAAAAGAGATCAACCCGTGGTTTGTCTTATTTTTCACACAACGGTTTGCCATTTATAAACAGGCAAGAATTCAGACATATAACAGCCAAAAAAATTCAGACAGCTAGGGGATCAGAATCCAACAGCGGTGATTAAGACAGTTCATGGGACAATAGGAACATGCTGCCGTATCTGCAGTTTGCTCTTGATAAAGGGAAGTTGCTGCAGAGTGCAGACGCAGGAGGCAATCAGGAATTCAGGATGTCATGACGACCTTCAGACTTCAGTTACGCACCACCAACGCAGACACGCAGTTGTAGTGTTTAGTGTTTTTTTTTAAAAAAAAAGAAAAACAACAACAACGCTTCTATAGCTTGTTTATTTACGTCCTGGGTATGATCCCTTGGACCTAGGAGTAAACGCGGCAGGCACCTAAGAAAACTGGGCCTTCAGAAATCAAAATAAGCCCAACTACCGCAAGAAAGGACCAGGCCCATATCGGTTTTGAGGCGGAGCCGTGCAGTGCAGTGACTGCCAGTGAACGAACGTTCCCGTCCCGTTCTGTTAGGCCTTGTTTAGTTCGCAATTTTTTTTGTTTTTGGCTACTGTAGCATTTCGTTTTTATTTGACAAACATTATCCAATTACGGAGTAACTAGGCTCAAAAGATTCATCTCACAAATTACAGATAAACTGTGCAGTTAGTTTTTATTTTTGTCTATATTTAATGCTCCATGCATGCGACCAAAGATTCGATGTGACGGGTAATCTTGAAAATTTTTGCGAACTAAACAAGGCCTTAACAAAAAAGCGCACGGCAATGCAAGCAAGGTCCAATCAGCTAAACATTTTATAAGCAAAAACATTTGGAGAAAGATGGCTAATACTTTCTTCATTTTAAATTATAATTAATATTTTTAATTTTTTCTATAGACACGTATAGCTTTTACTATGCACTTAACTATATATCTAGAAAAGCTAAAATATTATACAATTTAGAATAGAGAGAGAAAAAAACTACTAGGATGAGAAGACGATAGGAAAGATGAAGCAATGGTAAGAAGTTTGCATACAGGAAAGATCATGAGGGGATGAGTTTATTAAGCCAGTCTCAATGCATATTAAATAAAGTACTGTATTGATGAAGAGAAAGAAATAATGAAAGTTTTATGGGAGTAGAGAGAGTTTTACGGGGATGAAGTTCTTATGCATTTTTTTTTGAAAATATGTGTGTTTTAGAGACTGATGTACCGTGAAATCCTGACTGACATTGGCCTAATACACCCCATATTACTTTCAATATAAGCAGGTCATTCTACTACCTTGTTAGGGGTTATCTTGCCCACACATGTTCATGCCAAGCAACCAGCTTATTTCCCACTAGTGCACTATGAAAAGCTCTACATAGACGAAAAGAAATAGAGTACTAAGAGGGATGATTGAACTAACTCATCACAGTAGACATTTATTATACCATGTTCGTCTCTCTATTGTGCACGATATGATGTTGTATAAAACAGGATACTTATTCAGTTAAAGAGAGATATTGCCTACCAACCATTAATTTGTGTTCCTAGGATCTCAAGCGTGCAGGTAAGAAAGAGATCAGAACATATCGGCTGCAGATCCAATCCACTGGACAAGTGTTGGTTTCGATCGACCGAGATCGTGGCCTACCTCTCACTCCATCCAGTCCATCACTACCGGCAGTTCCATTAATTGCACCACCAGCGCAAAGCAAGCAAGCAAGCAACTCGTGGGGATTATTCTCCCCGGGTGCGATTAGGGAAGCAAACGCATGGATTCTGCTCCCCAACCGAACGCACTTGTGCGTATCTAGGCGAGCACATGTGCCAGCGGAAGCGGAACCGCAGCACCGGCCGGCGGCCTCCCCTTAAAAATTCCGGCCACCGGCCACGACATCGACAGCGAGTTGTTGCACAGCTAGCTGCAGCCTGTGGGCACAGCTAGCTATGCTGCTGGTACGATGATGATACCGGATCGGATCGGAAGAGGTGTAGCTAGTAGATCGATCGAGCACACGGCCGGCCGTGTGCACTATCGCAATAATGTGGCAAGTGAATCGTCGTCGATCGACAAGGGTGTGGTTCGTATGTAATTAAGATTTTGAGCGATGGAGTTGGAGCTAATCATTGACTACTTATGCTGTAATAAAGCGTCCGTCGACGAGCACGCCACTGCGTGGCCACGCTCTGCTGTGTGTCAAGCAACCTCACATGCACGTTGCCTCACGTTTGTAATTAAGTTAATTTCGCTGCTGATGAATTGATGATCGATCGATCCTCATGGCCGCAAGATAATTAATTGACTGATTGATTCGCAAAAAAATGATTAATTAATCGGTGTGTATGTACTGTAGTGCTACATTACACTCGCCAGTAATGGATAATTGATAGGTTGCTGACTGTTTGTTGAGTGCTGTATGTAATTATACTGGATGTGCGTGCGTTTGTGCGTGTGCGATGTATAGTATCTATCAGTGTAATTAAGCCACGCATGAAGAGTGTGAATTGTTATACAATTGGATCCTGGCTATCACTGAAATCTCCTCTCATTAAAGCTGCTGATCATATTCATACTCTATGGGTTCGTTGTGGCGTCGTATACTTGGCGACTTGAGTGAGTCCTTGATAATTATTGCGATAGATTCGGGCTCATATATATACACGCTATACTAATATGACATCGCGTCATGTGGGTACATGGACAAGGGCCGGGGTTAGGTAATGATAGTATATATATACCAACTCAAGAAAAGCTCTTTTTGTCGTTGCGTTGAGACGTTGACTAATAACTGTACTGATGGCACCGGATTTGGGATTTTCAGTTGTTGCATGCGTTCTAACCTCGCTGTCCTGCAAGCCGCAAATTAAGTTGTTATTAGTAGCATAAACAAATCACAGCAGATCGTTCAGATCAAATAAAAATTTATTTTCCCATTAATACAACAAAATGTACAATTAAGATGATATCTGATCCGACTAATATAATGGGTACGGTGTTGACACAAGTATGTGCAAAACATGCACCGCACACTCTCAATGGTGAGCATGATGCGCAAGACACTCTAAATAAAAGGATTTTGGAGAAATCGAAGAACATCTCGCTCCTGAGAGACCACGTTAAACACACCTGTCGTGGCTTGTCTTAGGATCGGCGGAGATAGTAGATGAACGTCAACTTGAGATCGAAAAAACATATAGTGCAAACGTGAAGCGAAAAAAGCAATATATAGTATTATAGTATACAGATTAATTAATTTGCACAGTACCATATACCGAAGCAAACAAGAGCTGTTATTTTTGCGAAGGTAGAATATATTTCAATTGTTGCTTAAAATACAAACTATATTTTTAGAATAAAAATTGTGTACGATTATCTGAAAATCTGGGTCACAGAACGCTCTCACAAAGAAACTTGGTACGGTAACAAAATAATTCAAATGGCAGAATAATAGAATGTTTTGTCCATCATTTTTTCCGAACAATATTTTGTCCATCATTATCTCACTTTTCATATTCTTTCTTCGACTTATGGAATGTAATGAGTCGATTCATTACCATGCCTTGTTCCCCATGAGAGAATAATTAGTAGGCAAATTTGCTCGGAGCATCCTTCATACAAGGTATTTGCTAATCCACAATGCCAAACCATTTTTGCACAATACCATTATAAAATTGCATTTCTTTGTTGCCGGAAACCATAGCGATTAAAGTAATCATTTAACAAACATCAGGGAGAGAAGGGGGGTATGAAAGAGTCCTCCACTTTATGTCTTCTTCTTCCCTTAATCTTCTCGGACTCAGGCTCCGACGTGTTGAAGAGGTTTCTTTACCTAGCTCCCCACCTTTTGATTAGGATCCAGCAGCTCACCAAAAAGGTCATCGTACGACGGCGTGAATTTGGCAATGTCAAAGCATCTTGAAATCTCCCCATCGTACATCCCCACTACTCACATCAGGCAAAGAAACCGCCAACATTGAGCACCTAGCAAAGTCTACAGCGCTCTGAATGGCACCACAAAGCATGGTGACCCTCCAAACTCGTCCCTTTGTGTCGCTCGTGCCACTCCTCCTCCCCTACAACCACCACCTCCCACTCCCACAGCTGTCATTGCCTTCCAATGGTGCCACATCTCCTCCATGTTGTGTCCATGGACACCACGGTGGCTCCTCCTCCCCCACAACCACCAACACCCCACCGCTCTTGTTGTCGTCATTGCTTTTCAGTGGTGTTTCCTCTCCCTTCACATCACATCCATGGTCATCCATCGCCGCTCCTCCTCCCCTACCACTAACATCTGTCACTTCCACCTCTGTCGTTGCCTTCAAATGGTGCCTCCTCTCATTATGCTCCACACCCATGGTCGCCCGCCCGTCACGGCCGCCAAGCATGCGCTAGAATTTCTTTGCCACCCCATCCCCTACACAATCGTCCACCCTCTATTTGCGCGACATCATGGCCACCTGTTCGGCATCATTAGTTTAATTCAGCCAGCCAAAATGAAAAAATAGAGAAGAAGAAGAAGAAGAAGAAGAAGAAGAAGAAGAAAGCAAAGAGATCTTTCATACCCCCTTCTCTCGTCTAATGTTAGATAAATAATTATTTTAATGGTTATGGTGTCCTGTGATAAAAACACGATTTTGTAATGATATTGGATAAATCCATGGTTCTACGTTATGAATAAGAAAAATATCACATTGATGTCCCTTAGCAAAAATTTTCCTAATTAATACTAATACGATGATGAATGAAGTCATGTTAGTAAATTTGAAAGATAACTCGTGATGCGTCATTCATTATTTAGAACTAGGAGAATACTCCGCGTATTGCTGCGGGAATATAGTGGATTACGTGGCATGATGACGTGGACAGATAAAATACTTATGTGTCTTGCTGACATGGATATTATAGTTGTATGACTAGTGGATTTTAGTTGTGTGTGTTAGTGCATTACTTAGTTGGATAACTTGCATGTTAAGAGAAATATGGTGACCTACTGGTGTGGATACTACAATTGCATGGGCTAGTAAATTTTCAATTATGTGTGATAGTGGGTTGCTTAGTTGGACAACTTGCATATTGAGAGAAATAGGTAGTGAGGTTTAGTGTTTAGAAGTATAAGATAAGATGGGTTAATTGTACAAATCATACACTTCATAAGTTCTACTACTCAATTCATCCTAAATTACAAGACATTTGATTTTTTTTGACACCATTTTGTCTTTATTCAAAATTGTGCAAAATATTATTTTATTAGCTACTTGATTTATTAATAAAAATTCTTTAAAAATGACTTAAATTTAGTTATGTTTACATAATTTTTTTAATAAAACGAGTAATCAAACTTCTTATAATTTGGAATAGGAAGAGTATCTTAGAAGCAAGCTAAGTGTATAACTCGCCGATTAGGTTCTTTACTACGTCATCTATTCGATCGAGTTCTCAGGTTAAATTAACCAGTAGATGTTTCAATCGCTCAAATAGATAAAAGATGAGAAAACTTGAAAGAATCCTGAATTCTTTTCAGACGATTGAAATTAAATGTATTTTTGGATATTATATGTTGAAGTTTATGTATTATTAATTCTGTCTGTACAGAGTTTCCACTACTCGCCAGTCGCCACCGGCCGGGAACCCACCAGCCGTACGTGGAGCTCGGTCAGGGGCGGCCGCTGGGAAGGCTCTCGTGGCAGGTGAAGTGTCTCATCCCTGAGTGTCCCCGTCCAATCACGTGCCTCCTCTGCGGCCCATCATGCACACACACTGATGATGCACCACCTGCATGGAGTATTCCGTGGCCGTGGCTTCTGTCGCTGTCCCGGCAGTTGATCACCGCGCGCCGGCCGGCTATAGCTATACTCCTAGCTCGATCGACGATCGCTAGCTCTATCCGGTGCCGCTCGCGCCGTCCGCGCTGGGCGTTGGCCGCGTGGCAGGTAGACGTCTGGCCACCTGCATGCGCCTCCGTCCTCGCCGTACGTCTCGATCGGTGCGTGCCCCTTCCCAGGCTTTGCCGCCTCGCGCGCGCGCCGCTTGGGCGTGCCGGGTGTGCCCTGACAACGCATGGTCTCGTGGAGGCAACACGTATATACGCGCATGCACAGGATTGGACGGATCGCATGCAATGGTCACGGGGAATTATTGATTGAGCCTGCAGCGCAAGCTAGAGCGACATTGACGACTGTGTGATTGATGAGCTACGACGATGACAAATGTTGGCTGCTCATCGATCGAGCTAAGCTGCTAGTAGTGTCTGCACTGCACTGCACGAGAGAGCTTAAGTCTCAGTCAGCTTCACATGTACGTACGTGTAGCTAGGTTTATTTGGATGGACCCCGAAGTCCCAAAGATCAGGGACCTCATGAAGCTCCACGTACGTGCGCCGGCCGGCCGGGCGGCCCGACGTGTTGTTGTCCAGGGCTCTCTCATGTCCTCCTTAATAAAAAGTTTTTAAAAGTGCTTTTCTGGAATAGTAGTAGCTGCAATAATGTATCTTAGCCGCTCTCTAAAGGTGTTTAGTCAGTTGCCGCATATGTCCACTATCGTTTATTATTAGGTGGTATAGACCTATAGGGATAACTCTCTATTAGTACTGTACTAGCTAGTAGTACTACTATCACTCTATGCACGCGCATCTGATCTCATCTCATTGAAGAATAATGAAGCTGTACATCTGTTTGCAATTGTAAGTATTCCTTTGTCCTCTCTGATACAAATGACATATATGCATGGCTACAGGCTAGGACGAGATAAAATTTACAGCTCTTGCATACATGCTATTCCAAGAAATAATTCAACCAGAAATCCAGAATAATAAATAAGCGCTTATTAGTGCAGACGCGTAGCGCTGCTAGTGATCACTCTTTGACCTTTGTACCATGAAAAAGTTCTATATGACACCGTCACACACACAGCCTATCTATGCGACACAGTATAATCGCGTGACGCCACCGATCTATCTCTCTAGATCACGCGGATCGGCCAATTAACCACGCGAGAAAACCGCTAATAGGACCTGTAAATCACGCGAATCGCCTTGGCTGGTGTGACCTCTAGAGCACGCAGGACTGCAAGCGGTTACACGTACGCGATGCATTGTGCGGCGGTGTCACACAGAATTTTCTTTTTCTCTTCTTGTGCCGTGCGTGTCACTGTGTCAGCCGTGCCGTGTCAGGGGTGGCGCCCGGCGGTTTGCTGCTGCTCGGTGCATATCATGCCGCGCTCCGGAACAAATCAGCTCGCAAGAAGTAGCTAGTCCGATCGATATCCATGGTGCGGTGCCTTTCTCTCCCTGAGAAATTAAACCAGAAACGGATACGCTGCGTCATTAATATTTTCTCGAAGCCAAAAGATAATACACCGTCCCCACCCACACGCGTGCCAAGCGTGTCCGTCGCAGGAACAAAAGCATCTATGCTATGCCTGCCGTAGTCCTTTTTTTACCCTCGTCCGCACCAAGCCGGAACGGACGGCGCAGGATCGCAGAATCCGGAACCCGGCGACTCCGTGAGCCGTCGGATCACGTGTCCGGGCCGGGGACGCCGCGCGCTGCCTTGACAACCAAGTCACTCTCCGTCACGCACTCTGACACATGTCACCCTGCTTGGGCTGCAACGCAGCCGTGAGCAACTGGGGCCCGCGCCCGCCAGGTTTCCGCCGCCGACTCGAACACGCGCGGCTGCGCCCGGCCCAGTCCGGTCTCCCTCCGCGACTCCGCCTCCGCCCCGCGCGCGCCGCACCACTCACTCCCCGCACCCCACCACACACAGCACACCACTACGCTACGCTAGCTGCCCCCCTTCCTTCCCCCGCAGGCCGCCCGCGCGCAGCTATATATTCGGTCACCGGCACCGAGCCCACCCACGCCTCCATCACGCCACGCTCTCAGTCACACACACACACACACACACACACACCCACCACTCTCCTACTTGTCCACCTCTCCAGCTCTCTCCGTCGTCTGCGCTCCCTGCCTCCTGGTCAACTCTGCCATCCACGGGAGATCGATCCATCCATCCATCCATCCATCGGCCTCGCCAGTCGCCATGGCGCTCGACGCGGCCATCGACGTGTCCAGCAGCAAGCCGCCGGTGCCGCCGCCGTCGCCGCCGAGGATCGACTCGTGGGCGCGCGGCGGGAGGCGGTCCAAGCGCCGCGCCGGGAGCCCCGCCAGCGACGGCGGCAGCGGAGGAGGCGACCACGACCAGTCCGAGCAGGAGTACCTCGCGCTCTGCCTCCTGATGCTCTCCCGCGGCCTCCGCGGCGACGACGCAACCGACGTCGGGGGCGGCGCGGCGCCTACGGTGGCGAAGACGACCCAGCACCATCATCAGCACGGGTACGAGTGCTCCGTGTGCGGCAAGGTGTACCCGTCGTACCAGGCGCTCGGCGGGCACAAGACGAGCCACCGGAAGCCGCCCACGCCGCCTACCCCGCCGCCAGGCGACGAGGCGTCGTCCGGTTCCGGCGGCGCCGCGCACGCGGAGGAGAAGGAGAAGGAGAAGGTGCACCAGTGCTCGCTCTGCCTCCGCACGTTCCCGTCGGGGCAGGCGCTGGGCGGGCACAAGCGGCTGCACTACGAGGGCGGCGTCGGCGACGGTGCCAAGGACAAGGACAAGGACGCGGTCACCAAGGCCAACAAGGCCAGCGCAGCCGCGGCGGCGACGACCGCCGTGCTGCGGGACTTCGACCTCAACCTGCCGGCCGACGGCGCGCCGCCGGAGGCCAAGCGGGCACGGACGACGACGATGCTGCTCGTGGTCTGATCCATCCATCGGTCGTTCCAACTACGGCGGCGCCGGCGGCGGGGGAGTTGGATGGCGGTCTAGGTTTTGATGGTGGTAGAAGTTATTTGGTTGGTTGGTTGATTGCTTTGTTAATTTCGGTTGCGTTGCGTGACGTCGGCTGCGCTTGCTCTCGATCGATGTGATAAGCACAAGCACAGCTGCGTCGGTTCGTTCGTTCGGTGGTATACTACACCTTTTTCTCTCAGTTCAGACTTTTTCGAGAGGGAGCTGATTTTCGTGGCTCCGGTGCTATTCATCTGTCCATATTTTGCGACGCAGAGACGCCGGATTAAGAACAGAAGAACGGCTGCGATGTAGCTATCTATACATAGCACTTAATTACCTGTAAATCCTGGTGGTCAAAGTCCAGATATATATACAATTATACATGCAAGGAAACTTCTGCTTGCCTTTTTCAATTTCAGTGTGAAAGTGAATGAAGAAACACTGATTGTGGTAGCGTAGTCGTACGTCGACAGTGATGATACAGTCATACAGCTAGATCAGAGCTAATATGATTTATATATATATAAATGTACAGAGATATCCTTGGTACGGTGTGCGAATAAATGGGATTAAGTCGATTGTGTGCGATCTCAGTCTTAGCTGCCACTATTCCATTAGCGGCCACAGCCGTCCACCACACCGCCGCGAAGCTGCAAGGTGCAAGTCGTGTATGTACTACATGTGTGCGCTAAAGAAATCGTGCAGGCTGCTCATGTGGATAGCGACATGCATGGACGACGCAGCTTTGACCTGACCTGCTGGAATGGCTTTGGAGAGAGAGGTTAGGGGCTCCACTCGCCATCAGACGTGCAGCGCCACGCCACGCTTGCTAATGCTTGGTCAGTCGGTCGGTCTCTCTCTCTCTCTCTCTCTCTCTCTCTCTCTCTCTCTCTCTCTCTCTCTCTCTCTCTCTCTCGATACGCGCCCCACACCACACCCCCCCCATATTTTTTCACCTCTTTGTTCTCTAGAAGATATATTCTATAG
>Ga0182004_10000516_pt1 | contig 23860 bp, 21 predicted proteins | sample Sormic07211540_1_FD_120479 | JGI IMG/M metagenome (GOLD analysis project Ga0182004, IMG submission 120479) | Endophyte microbial communities from Sorghum bicolor roots, Mead, Nebraska, USA - 072115-40_1 MetaG | ecosystem: Host-associated > Plants > Roots > Unclassified | place: USA: Nebraska...
CGCCGCCGCGGTCAACGTCGCCATGCTCATCGTCGGACGTATGCTGCTCGGCTTCGGCATCGGCTTTACCAACCAGGTGTTGCATGCCGGCAGGCACTCCATTCTTTTAATTCTTTGTTAATAACAAACAAGTACTAGCAGTGGCGGAGCTAGAGTAAATATAAGAGGAGTACGCTTGCCTTGTGGGTGCGTAGAATTTTTCTATGTGGGTGCAAATATAGTGAAAAATTGATCATAATCACTATTTTTTAATATTTTTGTGGGTGCGCCGGCACCCACAACCCTCTATATAGATCCGCCCATGAGTACTAGTATTACACTAGATGACAGTTCAGCTAGTTGTGCAGTCACTGTATCATTTTAAGGGCTGACCCTGTAGCTTAGGTTTCTTTTTAAAACTGAACCTGTAACTTATTAGGTTTCTTTTTTTTAGTTAAAAAGTTGATACTCGGTTGTACATAGGCTGAAGTACCATAATCTGGGTACCAATAACATTGAACAGAATTCCAATAACAGTATAGTCTAAATAAACTTAAGCAAACTTTAGATGATAGGCGACTTTTTGGCAGAGCATGTGTACGTAGACGGTGACACATAACCATAAGGGCAGCTGCAGTATATGCAAGTAGAGCCACCAGCACACCACCATTTGCATTTCGTTACACTGCTGAAATAGGATGGCCAAATAAAACCCATACTCTTGCCCTTAATTAGTGTGCATTGTGAAACCAATACACTTACCCTAATAAGAGCTTGTTTGGCTTCACACAAATCCACCTCAATCCACATGGTTTGGGAGGGATTGAGATGTATACAAAGCCGTATTTGTTTGGCTCAAATTGGATTCACATCAATCCATATGTGTTGGAGTAGATTGATGTGAAACTTGAACTAAATTACACCTCAATTCACCATAATATATGTGGATTGACATAAATCCGATAACATCCAAAACAAGGCCTTTACTCCACTTTGTATTATCTTGATGTGTGTTGTTACGTTGTTGTCGAACCTACCTACCCAACTCTAAAGCGGAGCCTACTTTATCAAGTTGGTCCACAGCTCCAGTTATGGTTATGTAATTATGTAAGATATTAGTACCTACAGTGGCGGAGCTAGAGCAAATATGAGGGGGGTGCGCTTGCCTTGTGGGTGCGTAGAATTTTTCTATGTGGGTGCAAATATGGTGAAAAATTGATCATAATCACTATTTTTTGATATTTTTGTGGGTGCGCCGGCACCCACAACCCTCTATATAGATCCGCCCATGAGTACCTACAAGTAGTTAGCGTTCTTCTTGACAGGAAATAGAAAAGTAAACATGTCGTTGCACAAAAATGGTAAAAAATTTGTCCCATTGTGGTTTTGACTTTTGACATGGTAGTATTTCTTTTTAGAACTGAAGTGATGCGATTATATTATGTTTCACAAAATAACAAAGCCTAGGCCTTGTTTAGTTCCGAAAAAATTTCGGATTTCGCTATTGTAGCACTTTCGTTTTTATTTGACAAATATTGTTCAATCATGAACTAACTAGAATTAAAAGATTCATCTCGCGATTTACAGACAAACTGTGTAATTAGTTTTTGTTTTTATCTATATTTAATGCTTCATGCATGTACCGCAAGATTCGATGTGACAGGAAATCTTGAAAACTTTTTGGATTTCGGGGTGAACTAAACAAGGCCCTAGCTAAAGTGTTTGTTGGTAGCAGGATACTCTCGGGTAAAATGAATTCCTGCAGAAGACACTGATAGGTGCTGTCCACCTCCAGCAAAGAAGAGTAGTTGGCCATGGCCAAAAAGAAGCAATTGACACTGTAGCACGGGGAGATCGGGAAAGGTTGTTGCGACGTGCCGTCCTGCATCGTTTGCTCACATATCCCTCGAGGTAGCTAGGGCTCGTGGTTGGTTTTGAGCCAGCACATCCCTCTCAAGTCTCAAGCCCCGACCTGATGCCTGATGGAATAGTGATGCCTCAGTCGCGTCATCCGTACATTTGATCAGTAGCTGCACTGCATTGCGACTCATGCAGACATCGTCCGGCTTTCTTGGAGTAGTTGGCTGTCACTTTCTAACATCCCGGACTCATCAGCTGTTGACTTCACACGCATGACGTACGCATGTTTTTATCTTTTGCAAGTGTGTGTAAGGCCTAGTTCCTAAAAAATGCATGCATGGCACTATGGCAGGCGGCGCCGGTGTACCTGGCGGAGACGGCGCCGCCCAAGTGGCGGGGCGCCTTCACGACGGGGTTCCAGCTCTTCCTCAGCATCGGCAACCTGGCGGCGAACCTGGTGAACTACGGCACCTCGCGGATCCCGACGTGGGGGTGGCGCCTCTCGCTGGGGCTAGCGGCGGCGCCCGCCGCCGTCATCGTGGCCGGCGCGCTGCTCATCCTGGACACCCCCAGCAGCCTCCTGGTGCGCGGGCGGCCCCTGGAGGAGGCCCGCGCCGCGCTCCGTCGCGTCAGGGGCGGCAAGGCGGACGTGGACGCGGAGCTGGAGGACGTGGCCCGCGCCGTGGACGCCGCGCGGGGCCACGAGGAGGGCGCGTTCCGGCGGATCCTCGCGCGGGAGCACCGGCACCACCTGGCGATGGCCGTGGCGGTGCCGCTGTTCCAGCAGCTCACGGGGGTCATCGTCATCGCCTTCTTCTCGCCGGTGCTGTTCCAGACGGCCGGGTTCGGCAGCGACGCCGCGCTCATGGGCGCCGTCATCCTCGGCGCCGTCAACCTGGGCTCCACGCTCCTGTCCACCGTCACCGTCGACCGGTACGGCCGCCGGCCGCTGCTCCTCACGGGCGGGTTCGTCATGATCATCTGCCAGGTCGCCGTCGCGTGGATCATGGGGTCACAGATCGGGGGCAACGGCGAGTCCGCCATGGCCAGGCCCTACTCACTGGCGGTGCTGGCGCTGACGTGCGTCTTCTCGGCGGCGTTCGGGTGGTCGTGGGGCCCGCTCGCCTGGGTGATCCCCGGCGAGATATTCCCCGTGGAGATCCGGTCGGCGGGGCAGGGCATCAGCGTGGCCGTCAACCTGGGCGCCACGTTCCTGCTCACGCAGACGTTCCTCTCCATGCTCTGCACGCTCAAGTACGCCACCTTCATCTACTACGCCGCCTGGGTCGCCGTCATGACCGCCTTCGTCGTCGCGTTCCTGCCGGAGACCAAGGGGGTGCCGCTCGAGGCAATGGGCGCCATCTGGGAGGGCCACTGGTACTGGAGACGGTTCGTGCAGCCGGCGGCGGCAAAGACGACCGCCGAGGACCCCTGATGAGCAACTGATGTGGGGATTCTTGTGGACGTGACACGCTTGTGTTGTCTTCACTTTGTCTGTGTTCGTCACGTCATATGGGAAGAGTTGTGTCGTGTGTGTGGATATTCTTGTCCGTGGGTTTTCTAATACGTCATGCAAGATTCAATAAGAGGGTTAAGCATTCGTTGTCAATGAGGTTTTATGATCATGTAGAACGTAATAATAGATTACTCAGCAATGACTCCGTGGCCCAATGGATAAGGCGCTGGTCTACGGAACCAGAGATTCTGGGTTCGATCCCCAGCGGAGTCGTTTCTCTCTTAATTTTTTTGTCCAATTTTACCCTCAACATCAACTGGAATGTTTTTCTATTTCACCCTATATTTTTGTTGATGTTTTACTATTTCGCCCTTTTTAAGAGTTTGTACATGGCTGAACATTGGCAGGCTACTAGTATCCCTATTTTACCTTTAACATCAACTGGGATGTTTAGGTCCAGAGCTAAGACAAATATAGAAAAACAACACTTTCGCATACTATATTTCACCCTTCTTTCTGTCTTACATATATATATATATATATATATATATATACTATTTTACACTTGACATCAATTGGGATGTATAAATTTTTTAGGCGCGGCGCAAAGACAGCTATAGAAAAACAACTCTGGATACTTTAATCTTCGTTTCCATGGTTTTTGTTACCAAATGATACAAATTCGGCCCACACTTTGCAATCAAATGTTAAGAGGGCAAATAGAAGACGAATATGGATCTTTTGGGTCAACAACAGCACAAGCAAAACATCCTATAATACCATAAGCCCGGAAATGAGTCCAAAATAATTATTGCACAAGTTCTAGTTCGGATGCACTAATACATAACAAAATAATGTAGCATGAATCAAAGACGAGATCACACACCGGCGTATCAGATGACACGAGCAACCGAGTCAGATTCTCCTGACTCTACATTATATTAGACTAACGATACCCAACATAAATTATGATCCCCGGCACAATTCAAGAGCCAAGAGGTCAACAGATGCACTCTCGGCGCGCTTCAGTGACGAGGGGAGCTATAGCCAGTCCGAATTAGAGCCCTCGACAGCAATCAGATCAGAGCAATGCTGCTCTCACCACCAGGGGGCTTCCGGATGCCGCCGAGGTATTCTCGGGGAGCTGGCGTTCCATCAGCAAAGATGTCACTGCCGCTCATCTCCTTCAGCTTCGCAGAGCTCAGAGACTTCTCAGCCGAGGTAGGGACATCCTCCTTGAAGATGTTGTTACCTGTCAGCTCCTGGAACTTCTGGTTGTGGATTTTCTTTGCTGTCTTCACTACAGGATCTTCACTGAATGAGATGTTGCTTGGACCTCCGGCAGGCTGCAGCATAAGTTTACATAGATTTAGAGGGTAAGATATTCATGCTAACATGATGAAAAACATCTAGCTTCTGTTCAAAGGGGTGAATACGATGGTTTTCCAAGAATATCAAGTCATATGAGAATAACATCAAGTAAAACATGAGGGATTGTTCTATGCACTGATGTTAGCCTAGCTAGTGTATTTCATATGAAAGGCTTACAAACACATTCTTTGTAACATAAACACCAAAATTTCCTTTTCATATTATCCTATAGAATTATGGTACAAATAACTATTAAGCATTTCAAATTAGGACATTATCATGCTAGAGGACAAGATTCAAGCAACAGTGACATCTTTGAATTCTTGATTTCTAGGAGACATTTTACCATAGACAGATTTGATTGTTAGTATAAAAAAAGCACCAGCATGCACTGGTAAGCTAGCGTAGTATTAGCAAGTAGGTATGCAAAAGCACAGTACCATATTCATGCAAACACATCAAATAGGGATCACTACTTATACAGTACAGTACAAATTGTATTAAAATAGCAAGCAACTCAAATATTTGCATCATTTGAACATAAAACAAATTAAATCCATACAAATAACTGTGCAAATATGGAATACTAGCCTGCCAATGTTCAGCCATGTACAAACCATATAAAGTTGGAGCTGAAATCGGTTTCCACGACATATTCCAAGATAAGAAGAGCCAAATTCTCTACATTATGCATTTGGCTGGGTAGGCATATACAGCCAAGAACTAAATAAAATGTGCATCAAAACATCAATAGGAAAGTTATCTTCTAATGTCACTTACATTAGATACTTTAACTGATGTGTGGACGCTTCGCTGTGGAAGTGAAAAATCGACATTTCCTTGTAGCTCCATGTTACGAGCAGCCAATGGCCTGGCAGGAATCTCAGGAGGCGGACCAAAGATGTCACTGCCACTAAGCTCCTTGGTCTTGGCTTCAGAAAGCTGCTTATTAATTTTAGCATCAGCATCTTCCAGGGTACCACTAAGCTCTCGCTGCTTAGCCACCTCAGGTATCGACGATGGCTTCTTCGGCGAAACACTTCCGTCAGCGCTGAATGAAATCTGGCTTATTCCAGTCACAGTTTGCTGTCATGAAAAGTCGACTCACATAGTAGGAAAACAATTCTTCTGTGACATAGAATCAATCGATGCAAGATAACTAGAGATACAAAATCTATAGTCATACATAAAAGTTACATAAACCTAAACTTAGCAAAATGTGAGAAATATAAGCTCTGGAAGATGTGGTTCCTTTTTTTTTTGACAATGGATGTGGTTCCTTTGAAATATCAGTTATAGCGCACTTCCTTAAGAGAAACGTAAGCATCAACTTGGCATGCCATCCACATAAACATATAGTAATATGTGCTGGCACAGTAATGCTTAGAAGGGGAGAATAGGTTTCAGTAGAAGGATCTGAATAAGACCAGTACCTGGTACATCCTCAAGGAAGTCTTGTTAGCAGGATTTGAAGCCTCTGAATCACCAATTTCACTCTTCTCAGCAAAAATCCCACTCCCACTCATCTCTTTCAACTTCGAGCCAGAGCAAAATTTTCTTTCACTACAATATGTCAACAGGAAGGTTAGTGTTCAGTATATTTTATCTCTGAAGAAGTGCCAAAGATAGAATTGGAAGCAATGCTAAAAATTGCATAGACTAGAACATCCCCAGCTGTTTGTCTACCATTGTCCAACGCAAGCAGTCCATCACAGAATTGTCAGGTACACATTTTCATTTAAAACACGAATTTCGAAAAGGAACATACACAAGGTTTGTCACAGTTGCCTGAAAATTTTCAACATTCTCCAATGCAAAACAGAAGTGTATACTTTCAAAAATACAAAAAGAAACAACATGTTAAACAGGCAGTGACACCACTACAGCCTACATCAAGGAGTCGGAAATATCCAAATTTCAAATTGGGGGCTTGTGTTCTGCATCCTTGAAATCACTTTCAGTCAGTGCTAAAAACTTGGAGTCTAGCCCCATCTACAATACACTACTGATACCCATGAAGTTGGACACTAGCAGCGTCACCTACTTGCACCGTACCCCACGCTCACGGCCCAGCCTTCACATGCACCAACCGCCTGCAAGCGACTGCTCCCCAGCAACCACCATGGGAAGGTGTCGCGAGCATTGAAACGTGTAGCTGCCACTACTAGCTAAACCCCACCATTATAGAATGGCCTTCTCGCCAAAACCAGAGCAACCAGGCTTGCTATGTTTGAAATGAGACATCGACTGGATCGGTCGGAGCACACATCCGAACAGAGCACGCACGCACGCGCACACACATAGATACGCATCGCTAGATCAGATCGGAACCGGATTAATAAGTAGTAGAATGCAGTAAACGACACAGATCGAGCGGATCAACACGGAATGCGGAAGGGGGACGCCCCAGATCTCACCTCTTGCTCAGATCCTCGGCCTCCTGATCGGTGACCGGCGCGCCGAACATCGCCGGCGTAATCCCCGCGGCCGGCTGCTCACACATCATCACCCCCCAAGTCAGCCGCATAGCGCATAAACAGATGAACAATCAATTCACAACACACCGACGCCGGTAGGGTATCAATAGGCAACGACAGACCTTGAGGCTGGGGCGCGAGGCCGCCGCCGGCGAGGCAGATGCGTCAGGGCCCGTGGCCGACCAGGAGAGAAGGTCGGCCGTGTTGGTGTGCGGCTTCCGAACCGGCACCGCCCTCTCCATTGCTCTCCTTCCTTCCTACCCGAGCGGCGGCGGCTGCTACGAGATCGAGGATGCTTTCGCTCGGCCACTACCGCCTGCCTGCTCAGCTCGGCACGCTCCCCTCTCGCGATTTCTTCGGGGGCGAAATGGCAGTGATAGGCTGACACACACCTCTCGGTTTCGAAAATTTTTGCCGGTGACACCGCTGCCTGCCCCTGGTTTGTACTGGTACCCATCCATGCCTGTTCCCCTCACGAAACAGTGACGCTGAAGCTACTGAAATGTGGGACCACCTAGTACTGGAGCCACCTGTCGGTGGGTGTAGGGTATTGGTTCCTAGGAGCAGGTTGGACTGGGAAGGCGTCGGGCGGGGAGCAGCGGATCCCAGATCCGTGTGTTCGAAAGGTTTTAGCGTTTCTTTGGAGTCGTGGTCGATGATGAGTGGGTGTGATGGACCAATAGATTCCAATGCTAATGTAGAGGATCCTGACCATGTGCCGGTGGGCACGTTGGCTCGCCGCTCCAGACGGTGCGCTGCGGGCTGCGGCCATCTTCGTACAGAAACTACGCTCAACCATTGACAGCTTGGGCCCACGTGGGGCCAGGCTGTTAGCACAACACAAAGGAGCATTTTCAGAGGACTGTTCTTAGGCCGTGTTTAGTCGACAAAGTGAAAAATTTCGCGACACTGTATCACTTTAGTTTGTCTGTGGTAATTATTATTCAATCATAGACTAACTAGGCTTCAAAAGATTTATCTCGTGAATTTCGAATAAACTGTGCAATTAGTTTTTATTTTCGTTTATTTTTAATATTCCATACATGCGTCTAAAGATTCGATGTGATAGGGAATCTTGAAAAATTTTGAGTTTTGAGGTGGAAATAAACAAGGCCTTAATTCACACAAATGGAGATTTTGATTGAAAAAAAAAAGTTAACATCCTCTGATCTGTATTTCTCACTAGCTAAAGATAAAAGATGAGAACAATTCTCTAGCGTGTACCAGATATACAAAAACTGTTTGAGGATAGAAAGATATAGAAAATCATTTTTCTTCAAAAGAAATCTACAAATAATAATTTAGAGAGTAAATTTTAGAAATACTCTCGCTAAGCATGTGTTAGAGTAACTCTAAGAGTCTCTTTACATGCCTCCTCATTGACAAATATAGAGATTTTGATGATAAAATGCCCTCCAACAAGTTTTTTTATTAGATCTCTAAATTTTGTCATCCTATATTTCAGATTTCTTGCTAGCCACAAGTGGAGAATGAAATTGGCTCTCTAGAAAAATATAGAAAATGATTTTATCCAAATACCTCTCCAAGCGATGATTTAGGGAACGAATTTAAGAAAGACTCTTAGATATACTCTCAGATTAGTGTGCAAATGGATTTGTCCATAAACCCGATAAAAAGATTTAATTTTGTGAGTTATGCAGGGACTATTTGACCAAGCTCCTCCTGACTTCTCTGTGCTAGAGGAGGAGGAACAAAAAAATATTAGCTTCCCCCAGCTCCTAATTCATTTGGAGAAGAGAAAGAAAAAAGATTTTAATGAACATTGCTATTAACGCTGCAAGTGTTGGAGGAGTCAGAGACACTGCTATTAGCTCTTCTAATATTCTCTTGCAGGCTAATCTAAAGGGATGTTTAGAACTGCTCTGCTCTAGTTTTTTCAGTTCCACTTCAGCTCTGCATTACCAAACACGTCTAGCTTCACGAACTCTGCTTTGCAAAAAGTGGAGCTAGAGGTCAGCTCCATGTTTTTCATGGAGTATCTCAAGGGGTACTCTAGTTTTTGGAGTATGGTACTCCCACATGGAGTTGTGAGATAATTACCCACCTTGCCACTCATTAAACATGAATTAATTCTCGTAAATGCTCCCCTTTACCTCATTTCTTCCTTTACGCCCCTCTTCTCTTCACCTTCCCGTCATCCCTGTTAATTATTTATATTTTAATTATGACCTTTGTTAATGCCCTATCATTTTATTTCTATTTGGTTAGAAAATATCAAAAACAATTTTAATCAGGGGTATAATGGACTATTTGCATAGAAACAACTCATTTCTAAAGCTAGAACAGAGCTATATGCCAAACAGTACCTCATACTCCACAAACTCCACAGTGGAGTTCGTGGAGCAGAGCTGCAAAAACTAGAGTGAAGCAGTCCTAAACACCCCTAAGACGTGAGGTACGGGTGTGAGTAATCATGATCATCCTCGGTCACGCGGACTTCAGGCATCACTACTATTAAGGCCTTGTTTAGTTCACTCCAAAAACCAAAAACTTTTCAAAATTCCTCGTCACATCGAATTTTGCGGTACATGCATGAAGCACTAAATATAAACGAAAACAAAAACTAATTACACAGTTTACCTGTAAATCGCGAGATGGATTTTTTGAATCTAGTTAGTCTATAATTGGAAAATATTTGTCAAATAAAAACGAAAGTGCTACAGTACCAAAAACTTTTCGGAACTAAACAAGGCCTAAATTCTATATTGGATACTCACTTGTACATTCATTATGAGTTATACTATAAGTGTAATTAAGCTCTAATTTTGGGTTTTGATAATAATGACCACATCATTAAAAGACTAATGAGATTTATTGAAATGACAAGTAGATAAAATAAGAATGATGATAGCACATAAGATGATGGTGGAGCCTAAATTACAAAATGACGCGGTGATGGACTCAAAACTCAAAGGAGTTTAAATTCTTTGATACTAGGAGAATACCCCGCGCGTTGCTGCGGAAATTTTAGATAATTTAAAAGAAAATTAGATTATTTATATTTATAGTTATATGAATGAAATTATCTTAAACTAATTTTGTTGAATGATTTGACACATCAATATGAACAGCTAAATTGCATGTTAGTAGATGAAGAGATGACTATCATAATTACATGTGCTAGTTGGCTATAATTGCAAGTTTTAGTGGATTGTTGATGTGGATAGCTTGCATGTTGAGAGAAATTTCTAGTGGGGTTTAGTTTTATAAGAGTATAAGATAAGATAAGATAAGATTTGAGTGCATTTGCTCGGTGATGTGCTGAGCCTTTTCGTTGTAGTCGTCGTCATGAAGGGCCATCAGAAGAGGTTTTTTGTTTGAGTGTATTAGTTTATTTTCCCTTTTAGGATATGCTATCTTTTCTCATCAGAATATCCTTCAACTCTAGCTTGATTCACAGATTTGCCAAGATACTAAGTTTGGTTTCCACCCGTGTAGATATGCTGGCATTTAGAATATTCAGGTTAGGTGTCCTATCTAATAGCTTATTCCATTTATTATTTATTTTTACTTAGTATATATTTTTGGTCTGAGTGCTGACTCAAAATCCTTGCATGGAACAGCCACCACACTAATTAAGTCATTATCATGTTGTGTGGGATGAGAAAATTTTTGCCACTGAGGGTGATTATAAAGCTAAGCCAAATTTTGTTTCCAAGTGATATTGTACAGGCAACTTTCAGCAGCTCCCTTAAGTTTTGGCCAATCGAATTGTTACTACCAACTAATAGGTGAATGCTAGTTTGTCCAGGCTTCCTGCATCGGTTGTGCCTTTGCAGAATTGTTGAAGGTGGAGCTGCAAGGCGCTCCCAGTTGGAGTTCAGATGATCAGATCAACATTCAGTGAGGCAATGTGGTGGTGTTATGCTGACATATAGTATGGGTGATTGATCCATAGGAAGGGGTCCAGAGATCTTTGAGCAAATGGTTGATTACTATCGTCTTTCAATTTCAGATCGGACTTTTTCTTCTTTGATTGATAGTGTATATTGTGCCTAGTCAGTAGTGACTCTGGTTGCTAACTGCTGGGGCGGAGTGGGAGCTGGGCACGCCGAGTCAATTCTATTTAAAAATTAATGCTATCGAATTAGCTCTGAATATCAGACTGACAGCAGATATGCAAACATTTACTCAGATTGACAGGCTGACAGCAGCTTGTTCTGCTCGTCCAATAGTATGTATGGGTCTTGTTCTATTAATTGACCGACAACAAGAGGTGATTATTGATGGCAATGGAAAAATATCTCATCTTTTATTAAAACCTAAAAGGTGGACATACAAGAAGTCAAAAAAAAAATGAGGGGATGAAAAAAATTATTTGAGCCCCCCATAATCACCACACAAACTAAAGAGACCAAAATGAAACAATGTAACTAACCAATCAATAAGCTCAATTTGATGGTACAATGCTCTTTTTTTTTTCTTTTCTCTTTTTTGCGATTGATGGTACAAGGCTCCGGGTAACACAAAATTGAACTCCTAACATAACAATCCAAGGACAATAGTCGTGTGACAAATTTGGCATATCTTCGTGTATAGTGAATGTTGCTGTTACAGTTTTAGCAAGATAGAACCACAATCCACATTCCATGAGAGCATGCTAAAAAAGCATGGAACTTTCATGTGTGCATTTGAAAAAAAAATCACAAACAAAAGTGGGCCATTGTAACTTAATGGTAATCCACAAGCATGTAAGTGGTTGATAGGCAGTTTAGTTTGTTCTAGAGGAGCATACCATATGCAGGTGGTTTTTTTTACGAACATATGCAGGTGGTTGATGTGCTTTAGTCTGTTCAGTCAGTGGCTCTGAATACACTCTCTAATGAGAAACAGTTCAAAAAAAAAAAAAAACAAGTAGCGGCGCGTCCTCGTTCGTGTGCGACGCATCTGCTGTTCGTACCTAGCGACGACCGTTTGCCTACTGTCAGCGCGCCGTCCGCGCCTCGCCAGTTCTGTGGGGTTTGTAGGACGACGCTGGAAAACACTTGTGATAGGCGGTTTAGAAACTAAAAGGAATGAGGTGGAGGGGGTGGAGCTGGAGAAGATGGAGGTGCGTGGAAAAGACCATGGAGGCTCATGAGAAAACCGTGTCGCTGTACTAAACGACTTCTAAATTCTATTACGTCGCCCCACTCGGAAAGGCTAACATGACCGTTCATCCATTGAGCCCAGGCAGAACCTCGCCGGTGGTGAAGGCGGTGCCCCAGCTTTAGAAGCAAGCAGGCGTTCTGGGTGTCCGACCCCGTCCACAGGAAGGGCCCTGCGTCGCGCGTCGATGGCAGCTACAACACCTGAGTGGCAGCAGCATTGCTCCCATGGCATAGGTGGGGACTCCGATGCATGAGCACGGCGGTAAGCCGCAGAGTGAGGCAAACCATTCAATCAATTTTCTCAATTCTCAAAATTTGGAGCAGGGGCTATACATAACTTTCTATAAATATTTATCCTGACATGGTAGCGTCTGAAGTACAGTAGTTGTTAATTTCGCTGTGAGAATTGACAATTGAGATGGCCTAAGCTAGTCCTGCTGACTGAACGTTGCTGCGAGGAACATGTCCTCCTCGCTCCCAACCCAGCCGCACTGGCCGCAGCGCTCGGCCGCACGGCAGCACGCGGTCATGCCGCCACCGGGTGTCCTCCTCTCCGCGGCAACGTCGCCGTGGCCGACAGCCTTGACCTCGACCAGCAGCTTAGGCGCCTTGCACCCGGCCAGCTCGCGGCCCACCCGCGAGAGCGTGAGCCACCTCTCCGCCGCCGGCTGCGACGCCGACGACACGTCGGCCCACGGGAGCTCGGCCCGCGCCAGCACCCTCGACGACGGCCTCACCCGCGCTCCAGCAGCGCCCAGTAGCGCCGCCGCCAGCCCGGACGAGGACGACGGCCTCGGCCTCCACCGCAGCTCGAACACGATCGCCCCCGCGGCGGCGGCCGCGGGCGCAGTAGCTGTAGCAGCGGGCTGATGCCCACCGCCCCAGCGCTCGAAGCGCGCGAGCTCGCCCCAGCGCAGGTCCCCGCCGCACGGGACCTCCCGCGTGTCCACGCGCAGCCGCCGCCTCCCGTCCCCGGCCGGCACGTAGTACCTCAGGAAGAGGCTGCCGCCGCGCTCCTCCAGGTGCTCCTGCTCTAGGCCGTCCACCCTGACGACCCTGACGCTGAGCTCGAGGCTCGGCGGCTGCACCCTCAGTCCTCCTGCCATTAACGCACGCACTGACTCGATCGCGCCTCTCGCGCTTCTTCTTCTTCTTCTTGCAGCAAGTTAACAGCAGGAACGCAGCACGCTACGGTTTGTTGGTGTTGGCTTGGCGCGCCGGTCTGGTCTGAGCTGCATGCGCAGGCCCCGGCCGATATATAGGCGGACGACGCCGTCGCCAGTGTGGAAACGGCCCTCGCTTTCCCGAGGGACCAGCCGAGCCGAGCCGAGTCATCAACTTTCTAGTGGAGGTTGGCCTTGATTGATCCCCAGCGCCGCGTGAACCCTTGGGCGTGTCAAGGGTGGTTTGGCCATAGAGGAGGGGCACAAAGAGCGATTAGTTAGTGACCGGCGCCGGCGATCAGCAGCCGATGATGGGCAGTGAGATAACTAGATAAGGATGCGTCGCGTCAAATGGCGAGGCCGATATGGTTAATTATGTGGGTTGTTCGAACGAGCCAACGAACGAGGGGCAGATAACTCTTTTCCCCCTCCTTCCACTTGAGCACATGCGTTTGCTTCTCATTTGATTGGCCGCCGTCCAGTTTGTTTAATACTACTACTACTACTTGGGCTTCCGCCAACTAAATTTTAGAGAGCTAAACTTTAGTCACTTTAGTAGCTAAAATTCCAAATATATTGACTAAAAGGGGCTAAAATAGTTTAGTTTTATTAGTCATCAAGAGTAGCTAAAATTTAGTTGGTGGAACCAAAAGAGGGCCAATGTATTGGCGCGTACCGCTTTTGATTTGCGCGAGGCGGAAGCGAGCGCGGCAGCCATCCATCGACGCACGCACGGGCCACGGGGAAATTGGGAAAAAGCAAAGCAAAGCCCGTTACGTCGCGCACGTCTGCATGGGATTGGATTCGGATAGCCAGATGAGGGCGACGGGGGCGGGCGGGTGTGCTATGCTAGTTGTATTACACCTCGGATAGGTGCTCACGCGTGCCTAGTTTACTACCCCGCCGGTTAATTAGATGCAGCCTACCCCGCTTTTCCCCCACTCTGGAGGTAGAGCACATATTGTTAAACGTGTTCTTATCGCTGATTCGTGCTCAGAGATCTCCGTCAGTATGATGATTGACGAGGGCGAGCGTTCCCTCTTCCTAGTGCTGGGTTGACCCAAATCCACTGCCTGCATCAGTGGCTGGAGAAAATGGTGTGGGGGGTTGCCTACACTACACCACACACACACACACACACACCCCTTGAATGGGACGTGTCGACAAGTTGAATTAGGAGCAGCATCACATTTCACTACATGCTCCTAGCATTAGCTGCATTATTGCAACAATGGTCAGCTCTTTTCTCTACTAGTGGGCCCATCTGATGAATGATCAACCATACTCCCAATCCAATCATTCATGTACGAGCCAGTGGCAGCGTCTTGCTTTTGCCATGTTGAGAGTCGTTGACCGCGCGAAAGATGGGTCAAGTTGGCTCCCAGCCACAGCAGAGGAGAGTGTTTCAGGATTTCCGCACTACCCGCAACAACAAGCACCGTCTCTGAATATGGTCCGCAGCAGATTGGGTCTGCCAATGACACAAAAAGCACAAGCCCTGTATTCACATTCTGATCGTTACTGTTACAACAAATAATTTTGATTTTTAAACTGAGGGAGGGACAAGCAAGGCAGAATGGGAGTGGCACAAATGAGCCGGAATTATTCTATAACAGAAAATAAATGTGTGGTTGGAAATTGAAATCATGGCATAAATCAACATGTCTCTCTGACTACAAAGCAGTGAGGGGCTTATTTTGCAGCACAGCAAAGTCAAGGGATGGAGGTACTGTCAATTATGCACTTGAGTCTGCAGTGGTTGCCTTTGATCGATCGGCTTCAATCATAGCCTTGATGTAGAATTCACCTGCTTTGTAGGAAGATCGAACCATTGGCCCAGATGCAACATAGCGGAACCCCTGCCATTTACAACAAAGACAGGGTCATTTTGTCAGCACCCCAGTTATACGAGCAATGCAGAAAACAACTGTGCGCTTGAAGCTTGTTAACAATGAGACAAATTCTGGGAACCAATAAGAACAATGACAGTAATCAAGTCTGCAAATCAATCGATGCTGCAGCATAGGTGAAAAATGCAAAGTTTCTAGAGCCTCATTTCGCTAGCACAACTAAGTTTGGATTACTAAAATAGAATCACAGAAGGAATGAACATTCTATTGACAATTTTTCCTTTTGTAGCATTCCAAATTGCCAAACAACGATGTCTAATAATCAGCAAAGAGGCATCAGGGTCGAGAATCTTATTTATTTTGTATACATTGTGAAATTTAGTATTATGGTTGATAATAGGCTGGCCATGTACACGATGGAGCAAAGGAATGTGGCTGGCTCTAAATGCCTCATACAATGTAAAACCCAAAGCACACATTCGGGAAAGATAGGCATACCATTTCAACACCAAGGGCCCGGTACTTCTCGAAAGCTTCAGGCGTAACATACTCAGAAACAGGCATGTGACGTTTTGATGGCCTCATGTACTGGCCAAATGTTATAACGTCAACACCAGCAGCCCGCACCTTTTCCATGGTGCTAATAACCTGATCTGGAGTCTCCCCGCAACCTAGCATTATTGATGTCTTTGTAAGGGTACCAGGAGGAGCATACTCTTTTGCCATTTTCAGAACATCTATAGATTGTTTGAAATTTGCACGGTAGTCTCGGACATTTCTTTGAAGCTCTTCCACTGTTTCAATATTGTGCGCAAAAACATGCAATCCAGAAGTTGCAACCTTCTCTACACAGCTTGGATCTCCGCGGAAATCAGGTACTGCAAAATTAGTAGTAAGGGTACAGAAAATGGAATGGTTGATGCACTAATTTGACAGGGCCAATGATCAACTCCACGCTAATATGCAAGTAACCAAGCATATGGTGAGCAACATGTCTCTTACCGAGTGCTTCAATAAGCATTTCTGGCTTCAAAGCCTTTAACTTTTGTACTGTTTCAGCAAAGTGACCACTGCCCTGATCAGGCAAATCGTCCCGGTCAACACTCGTGATAACTATATATTCAAGGCCCCATGAGGCAATTGCTTGAGCAACATTGGAAGGCTCATCAGGATCCGGTGGAGGGGGCGTTCGAGATGTCTTGACATTACAGAATCTGCAAATCAGTAATTTCTCAAATTTGTAAGCAACTATGGGCCTTAAGTTCATTTCTTCAAAAGGTCAATTCCACATCACAAACAACAAACATCCAATGCTTTATAGGCTTACACAAAACAAAACTATTGGTGAAGCGTGTGATCTAAACAACAAACCTGCATGTATCCCGAAAATGGACATCACACACAATAGAATAAGCATATTTTATATAGAACTGCTTCATACAGAAAAGCATTCGTTCTTATTACTACACGGTGGCGGCTATGAATTTGTAAATTTAGATATCAAGAAAATTCTTGCGACGCAACAGCTAGAGCAGTATCAAAGTGCCTAAAAAGTCCAGAAGAAACATCTAAACATATGAGGATGCAAAGTTAGATCATATGAATTCAAACAGTTCATGGATCAAGATAGAGCACACTGCAGCATGTTAGTCTAAATGTCTACCATACAGAAGCAAGTGAAGAGCACATTCTAATTTCTAATACATTGAATCCACGGTACCACAAACAAGCAGAAAAAAAAAATTAATGAGCACGACGAATCTCTCACCTGCAGCCGCGCGTGCAGGTGTCCCCAAGGATCATAATCGTGGCGGTGGCGGTGCCGGTCTCGCCGCCGGACCAGCACTCGCCGAGGTTGGGGCACCGGGCCTCCTCGCAGACGGTGTGCAGCTTCAGCTCCCGCAGCTTGGCCTTGATGGCCGCGTACTTGGCGCCGCCAGGCACGGTCTCCTTCATCCACTTGGGCTTGGGCAGCGGGCGCTGCCGCGTCCCCACCTCCACCGAGTACGCGAAGTCGCCCAGCGACGGCGCGTCCGCCTGCAGCCGCCGCCGCAGCTCCGCGAGCCGCCCTGGTTCCGCGGCGGGAGGAGGCGATGGCGACGGCACTGAGGGGTCGAGGGTTTGGAGGAGAGACGGGGTGGAGGAGATGGAGCGGGACGGCGCCTGCGTCAGGGCCCGGGTTAGGGACGCCGCGAGGTGCCGGCGGCCGTGCATGGCTGCTGCGGCGGCGGCCGGCGGCGGCGGCAGCGGTTGGTGGGGCGTGGGGACTGGGGACGGGAGCGGTGGGGACGAGTCAGGCGAGAAGCGAGATGGAGTTTGTTGGTTTGGTTGTTTTGTGCGCAAGTCGAAGATGGGGATTCGCGGAAAGCGTAATCCTACTGAGGCGTCTTAGGCCGTATGAAGGCGTATTCGTGTGCCTTTCTGAAGAACTAGGCCATCCGCCATCGGAAATCGATCAACAAGGATGACGAGCCCACATTCAGACTCAGTTGGATTAGTGCTCAGCCATAGTAATATTTATTTATTACAAAACCTCAGATGAGTGTCATTTTCGTATAGGGACCAAACGTTTTTCCACTATAAGTGGCGGAGCTTGAGCTAAAATGGAAGGGGCCAAGCACCAAATGGCAATGGACTATCAAGCAAAATTGTGATTATTTTTAAGTCTAGCAACCTCATAAAGTTACAGGGCACAAAACTAATGGTGAATCACTTGAGATAGAGGGACCATGGCACATATATTCGCCTACACTACCGTCCAGAATTTCTACGAAGGGACAAGTGGACGAGAATGAAAATTCAAAAGGTGCTTTTGTGACACAAGCTGATCCGCAATCACCCGTACTTTAACTCTTGTTCTAGAACTGAGGATGAGGATTAGAGCCTTAAAAAAATCGATACTGATACGAAGAGCTGATGGGCATACTTTTATGGTATCCTACTGTCAATGTCATTACCTACCATATCAGCTTGACTATGGTGCATTTAAAGCATTTTGTACAAATTCTTCAAACAACACATGTTGTTCCGTGAATTACCGAATGGTTTTGGGATTCAGAATCAGAACCAAAAAATATATTTCAGTTTCTTCAGAAAGAATATTTCAGGGTTCTCCAAAAAAACTGAAAAAGCCTAGTTTCATGAGAAACAAAATCAGACTCTTCAGGAACATTTTTTATAAAACTGAAACTACAAAACGGGGCTCTATAACAAATATAACCCTCCACTTGTTTTTATACGGAGCATCCATCGCATTTTTTGGATTCAGAGTTCATACTCGTCAGCTAAGAATCAGCCTATGTAAACCTTCTTATGCAAAAGTCATATTTTGGATCCGTATTTGAAAGCACTCTTATATTTATGATTTATTGCTAGAAACATTATATTATACGACAAAATTATAGATCCAAGCATACCAGGTCAAATCACACCCGGTATTGGAGGGAGCATAATGCTCGTGGACCTGGTATGAGTTCAGAAAGAAAATACTGGGATTACAACGATAAGCTTGCTTTCTTTGAAAATTGTTTTTTAAATATATTTTTCAATCTTTACCTGTCGAAGCTATGTCTCAGAAAAAAAAACTGGTACAGACACATAATAATTGTAAAAAAGAAAAAGAAAAATAATACAGATAGGCTCCCCCCTACCACAAATTTACAACAGTACACGAACACCTCTGCAGCTCACGGAAGTACAATGTTTTCTTGTTAGACTAGAGCGTACAAAAATGGAGCACTTCTGAATTGTTCCATTTTCTTGTGTGAATAACATATCGAAGTGTACACGATGGCCATCTTGCTCGCTGGTATCTTTGCTGGAAGCAAGTTGGAAAGCTCACCAAGACTTATCTGATGAGCAATTGTTTGTAAACTATGCTAGTGTGCCAAGAGTTCCAGAGCAAAAGCCACTGTGCATTGATTCACCCATTTCTGGAACTTGGAGCTGCAAAAGGAGCTACTTAATTGCAGCAATCGGGAAAGCAACATCAGTTGAATTTGCCGATTTCCATCTTCTTCTTGATTGCTCTTTGACTATGGTATACAAATGAATCTATGATTCCAGAAACGGTGAACACACCTGCACATCAAGAAAAATAGAAGACTTGGTTTGTTGCTCGAAAATCCTACTTTAGATACCTCAAAAACATAACTAAACGAGGACTTAGTCCAAATCAGTCAACAACCAGAGAGAGAACAATCAGCAACCAAAGTTACATTTAACTTCAGCTCTCACTAATGGTCTACCAGCTTTACCTATACCATTGGCTATATTTTACACAGAAACACAGCTTTTATGTTGTTCATGGTCAAGTTGGCAAAGGGGGCCAATACCCATGTTCAACAGGTCAAATGTTCAATTGAATTACAAGTGCGTTCAACAAATATACTTATTGTAAACAGAAAAGGTGCATGACAGAGAGACTAATAGCATAAACCAAAATGGATAGACGGAAACATTACCTCCAACAATAGCGCAAACATTAGTTAAAAAGTGTAAAAATGACACATGTTGTTCCGTGAATGTGACCTGTAAAAGCCATTGATGAAAAATTACACTCATGTACTGCAAAACACATGTCAAGCAACTACAAATACAATGATTTCCAGCAAAAGAAACAAATGAGTATAGTAGGCCACCCTTACATTATCTATATGCAATACAGTATCAAATGTAAGTACATCAAGCTGGTACCTTGATTGGTGAAAGGTCATAAAAGAAGAACACACCCGGAAGAGCCTGCATCCGACCACTCTCACCACTTCTAAAATGTTCCGTTACAGAGAACTGTGGCCATGAATTACAGCATCTTAGGGAATGCTTGAAATCACAATATGTCGATATGTGCATCAGCAGCATGAAAATGTTTGCCCACCAAAATAAAAGAAAGAAAATACCTGATTAGAGAGAATAATGTGTTCATTTATGTCAGTGTAGACTGTAGGGACAACCTGAAAGACCAGAAAAAAGAATAATTTCAGATATTTTGAATTAAGTCATTGGGTAACAGTAAGTATAAGAATATATAGAAAATAAGAAGGAAAAAACAGGAGCAATTTAACTAGAAAGACAACATATCGTTTGATACTTCTTTTAATTAGGCCTCAAAGGATAGGACAAACCTTGATGAAGTATTGGTACATTCCATATGATGAATGCTGTACCCAACTTGCCCTGCATGTTTAACAAGTAAAGAATCTTAGATTCTCACCTAGATTTTTAGGGGTCATTTTCACCCTAGTAACAAAACCAGAAAACAAATATATGAAATAAAAATAACATTATAGGAACAGGAAACTACCCGTCAAGTGGATTAACAACACCAGGAAAGTATTCTCCAAAACTTAGTCTGTTTATTTTATGGCTGACCTGGCATTGTAAAGAATAAAATGTAATGTTAACACAATAATGCTTGTGAGAAAATGACAAATCTTCCTGTCAGTATACACAGCTATAAAAATCATTTACAGATTTGCTAAGTATGATTACATTGAAGCTGTCCTTCTGGAACGGAAGCAAGTCATGGACGTGCACATTTGACTGCTGGAAACTTTTCCCTGGAGCAAAATGGAAATTCCCAGCAACCTTATTAACTTCAATGAAGCCATAAATATTGCATCCTTCGCCTTCTTCATCCTTTATACTTTGAAGAAAGCCCTCCCTTTTGCACTACAGAACAACACACATCAGACATAATAATTGTCTTGAAAGTAAAGGGGGCATTGTCTACATAAAGTGATCTTTTCTTTTTGGTAGTTATTACAACATATGTTCATCAGATGGTTCTACCTGGTCAAGCAAATCTGGATTTGATACACCCCAACCTTTTTTCCTATAGGCTTCACGAACATCTTCACATGAGTTACAACATTGACCATCAGACTACATTCAATAAGGAAATATGTTAGCTCAAAAATTCATAACAAAACAGCAGATGAACTACATATCTGTAGGTACAACGATAACAGGTTCTAAAGCAATCATGTAATTTCTAGCACAGCAAGAAAAATGAAGGAGTGTTAACAGAAAGATATATGGTAAAGAAACTAAAAATGGCCTGCCTCACACAGATATATTCGATAGCCTCATTAGATCTGACTTTTGCTCTGTAGTTCATAGGAGTATACAGGACTCAAATTAGGGGTGTTATTGAAAACTTCACTGGAAACAGTTTAACACATGGCCCAGCTATTGACATGAGCTGACATGTATGTATTAGCATTTTCATCACTTCATCAGTTCTACCCAGGTCAACATGTCTGGCTTGACCCCCTCACGAACTTTTGTAACAACACTTGCACTAAGTGATGCTGATGGATCAGCGGTGATTGATAATAGACAAAGGAGGTGATTTTTTTTTAAAAAAAATCATGATTCGTGAAGTCTAAATTAGTCCATGGCATGCAACCCAAAAGGTAGAAATACAATTGCGTATTTTGTGGGCCAAGGGATAGATATTATCTCACAAGAGATAGAAGCATACTTCTTGTGCACCATAACATGAGCCACAATAGGTTTCATTGTGTTCAAGCCTTCCACCATGATGTTGTAGAGGTGCTTCCATCTGTTGAAAAGGCAAGGAAATGTGCATCTTTAGGTATAACAAAACATGTATAGATTTGAGCAATACAAAACACCTAAAGGAATTTTTCACTTGCGAAGCCAATATGTGTTATGTAATGCATCAAGGAAATAAGTCAGATATTATGTGCAGAACAAATCACACGCTAAGAAACTAGGACTGTACAAAAGGAAATGTCATAATACTGCATATTTGGATTGTTTCAAAGAATCTGACTTTGAGGCAGTGCTGTTATACATTCTACATGCTATAGGTGTGACTTTGAACACCACAAGAGATGATCTCACCTTCATCCCACCAACTGCATCTTGCCTAGTCGCAATAACATTGCCATGGGCATCAATTCGCTGCTTGAATACATCATGTTTCTACGTAAGAGCATTAAACTGGAACAAGTTAGTTACCACAGGTCTGCAACCATCAGTTATTGAACACAACTCGTAACAGCTAAAAAGCTGAATACACAAATGCATACCACATCTAGGTGCTCCTGTCCACTGATGTCCATTGCATCCAGGCTAATTATAGAACATTGAAGGGCTGGAAAGGTGACATCAAACTGCATTTTAAGCATCAGAAAAGGTAGATGTCAACAAGTGTCTGAACATAAATTGGTACAGATTAGAATGGCAAAGTTATCATGTACGAAATAAGTTCTGGTAAGCCAAGGTCTAGTGTTAGAAAATATACAAGAATGAAGGAACAACTAGCAGGCAAAAAAACCTGAAAAAGAAATGAGTGTTTGCAAACAGTTGGTAAAGGGTGACAATGAAATAGTGCAAGAATATAAAAGCAGTACATTACATTTATGCGAAGTGTTTCTCCCCTTGAAGTATCAACCCTTAGTGTTGTCTCAGTAACTGCATGGAGATATAATCCTGCACAAGTGCACAGAGAAAAATATAAAGTAGTAGATAGGTAGAATGATTTCTTTGGTTAACCTTCATGCTGGTATACTATTCATCCGGTAAAGAAAACCAAAAGAAAGCAAACCCAAGGTTTCGAATATCCACACACTAAAAACCTTATATCTAAAACAATGAGAGCGAAAGAGCCCCTCATTTACTTCAACTAAACATGTGGGTACTAGGTAAATCTGCTTCTGAATTTCTGATGAAACTGGCCCTTACATTCGACAACAAAGCAACCAAGCACAAGAGAAACAGCCTTTTACCTCAAATTTTGTACGAAACCAATAATTATGTATGCAAATTTGCCATTTGTAGCTGTTGTTTCTCTAAAAGCTTATATAACATGTCAGGTCAACGCCTTATTCACTAACCAAAACAGAACGAAAGTTAACAGCAGAATCTCCCGAGCTTCGTAGCTACTCGTGAAATGAGTTGAATCCTGGCAATACAAAGCACATTAAAATAACATTTTGCGCGGTCGAAATAGGCACTCAATTCCACTCCCGCCAACCCAGTTACGCGAGATCAATTCCACGGTTCCACCCGCTCCGCCAATCCGGTAACCACAACACCAGATCTCGACGCATCCTGGAGAGAACGCCGGAATCGTAATGCGACAGGGGGTCATTATACTAGCATCCATCTAGCATCACCAACGCGGCCAAACCTAACCAGCCGATCTCAGAAACGGGTACAGGGACCTAGATCGAGGCGCAGGGGGTGAGAAGAGAACAAGGAAAAAGCGAGACGCGTACGGAGCTCGGAGACGAAGAGGAGGAGCATGATAACGGAGGAGGCGAGCGTGATGACGCCGCCGGAGAGGGTGCGGCTGTAGAAGTCCTCGTTCACCTTGGGGTACGCGTCCAGGCTGCGGAGCTTCGACAGGAGCCCGTCCATGCCTGACGGGATCTCGGAGTCGTCGGAGGCGGAATCGGGCAGAGAGGCCGAGCCCGTCCCTTCCTCGCTATTTCAGTTTTCTTTGGGGGGGGTGTGGGGGGGGGGGGGGGGGAATTTTCCTCGTCCCGAATAATTGGCGATTTGCGGGCCGTTTAAGGCGAGTTTTTTTTTTTTTTTCCCCTTTTTTGAAAAGCGCGAAAAA
>Ga0182004_10000517_pt1 | contig 23855 bp, 16 predicted proteins | sample Sormic07211540_1_FD_120479 | JGI IMG/M metagenome (GOLD analysis project Ga0182004, IMG submission 120479) | Endophyte microbial communities from Sorghum bicolor roots, Mead, Nebraska, USA - 072115-40_1 MetaG | ecosystem: Host-associated > Plants > Roots > Unclassified | place: USA: Nebraska...
CGCCATCCACAGCTCTCAACGGATCCATGGTGCTGAATCTAGACCTGGTGTCGCCGGAGCTCCCAACCTGCTCGCCTCTGCTGTATGGGAAGGATGGCGCGCACCTGGAGCACGCGACGGGAAGGAATCAGTTGCGGTGCGGGAGAGAAGTCAGAGTCGCACGCCTGGAGCATGAGATCGCTCGGATGAAACTTTCTCCCTCAACGCTGGTTTCACGCGCTTTCCAAGTTGTTGGAAACGGTGCACGCTCGTTTCGTGGGGATGAAACGTATCCCCTCTCTCTCCTACTACTTGTTTCATGCAAAAATTCCAAATCTGTTCATGTGGCACCATATTTAATGTGTATAAAACTCCTCGTGAAACCCCATTGAGACTGACCTAACAAACAATGTGTCTTTTTCCCACCATCTCAATTGTTGGATACACCTTAGACCATGCCAACGCTTATATTATTGTGGTCTCGTCAGGGCACATAGACTCAGATGTCATGTGAAATAAAAAAATTACGAGTACACTAATTTTGCAAGCTATCAACGAATCTTATAGGAGCTCTCATGGCTTCGCCTCAAAAAAATGAAGAGTACAACTTATTTATCAAACTTCTTGACAACTAAACAAAGTCGGTGTATGTCAAATGACAACTATTCTATAAATAAAGCAGTTTTGGCACAATTTGCTCATTATAACAAATAGAACAATCATGTTGGTTTTAGAGCTCGTTTAGTTGCTGCTCGTAAAATGCCACGCCACAATTGGGCTACGCTGTAAAAATCTTAGCTCTCTTATTTGGTTGATGATCAATATAGGTGTAGGCAGTCACAACAAACATCAGTCATAACAAGCTAGATTCAGTCACACTTTACGACGATGATCTTTTGCGTCTACCATTGTGCCATATCTAGAGGCACATGGTGGCCTAGTACAACTATCTATATTCCCTTTGTCCCGTTTTAATAGTCATTTTAGTTTTCAATGAGGTACAATAAAAATTCTCTAAACCAAGACGGTGATGTGTCTAGATGGATGATTCTATGATCCTAGACACTTAAATAATGTGCGAGTGAGGCCTTGTTTAGTTCCCAAAAACTAAAAACTTTTCAAAATTCTCTGTCACATTGAATCTTGCGGCACATGTATGGAGCATTAAATATAGACGAAAACAAAAACCAATTGCACAATTTGCATGTAAATCGCGAGATGAATCTTTTGAGCCTAGTTAGTCAATAATTAGACAATAATTACCAAATAAAAACGAAAGTACTACAATACCCAAAACTATTTTTTTTAAACAAAACAATTCCTGAGACAAAGGAACTAGTTTATTTTAACATACTTTACTTAAAAAAATGAGAAAGGGAGATGAAAATCTACTAGCTATTTTTTATGAAGAGATAAACACGCACACTTTCTAATAATTCATATGACTATATTTACACAAGCTTTTATATTAACAATGTTATTTTCTAATAATGTCAATATTGAAGATACCCTAGACGTACTCCCAATGGTAGTAGGAGAGAAAATCATGGTACTCTCTGTGTCTTAACATAAAAATTAATTTTGCTTAAATCAACTTCTCTTAAGTTTCCTCTGTACCAATAAAAAAAGTTGTTTTGGACAATGACACGGTCTTCAAAAGCCTAACTTTGACTTTTTGTTTTTATAAAAATATTCATCAAAAAGTCATATATGTATATTTACATAAAAATATTTTTCAAGATAAATCTATTCATATAGTTTTCACATTTCAAAACTCGACAACTTAAAAGTTATTTATAATTTATATTTACAATATTTTGACTCAAAGCTTGTCCAAAATAATTTTTTCTTTATAGTTATGAAGGGAGTATAAAAATATTAATATTTATAATATATAATTAGTATTATTGGATAGATCATTAAATATACCACTATAATAAATTTATTTGGAGATATAAATGTGGTAGTATTTTTGTATCTTGGAAAGACGCTGCACTCATGGCCCACACGCAGGGTCAGCTGTCAACACCGGTCATCGTCGTCGCCGAATAGCCACAGTCCCACTCCCAGCGGCCCGTCCCTTTCCCCCTTCCGCGTCGCCGTCGCCGCGATCCGGCCGAAGCAAAGTTCCCACGCACTCGTTCCTATCCCCTTGCGCCGGCGTGGGTCGCGCAGGAAGCGGAGCTGACAGCTGAGCCACCGGTATCAGATATCCAGGCCATGATGATTTACGGGTCGCACTCTCACCAACCACCTTTGACCATATATTTATTAGGAATAGGGAGGTCGGAGGCGGATGCGTGGGTTAGTGAGGGACTCGGATCAGCAGCAGTCGATCAGGAGGCCGGCCGGCCATGGAGGAGGGAGGCGAGCACACGAGTCTTCTGGTCAAGGTACGGCGAACCTGCTGTCGATTGGTCTCCGCCGAATCGGAGCTAGCTCTTGCTTGCTTGCCGCTGAATGGTTTATTTGCTGGGTTTGGGGATCGCGCTCGCCAGGAGCAAAATTGGGTGCTAGAACCGCGTGCCTTTGTATTGTCTCCCAAAAGCGGCGGTTTGGGCAACCAAGTTAGGGGCTATGAGTCTAGAACTGTTGAACAGGCTGACGGGCATCTGATCGTGAGTCGTGAGTTCGTGACATGCATGCATAGTAGTGAATTGGCTGCACAACTGTAGATCGTGCAGTATGCACAGATGTGTAGTACATGGAAGTCGTTGCTTGTAAGTCTGGGATGTGAAAATGAAGGGAAATGATTGCAAAATTTCTTGCTTACATTGACTTTACAAGATGATTGGACTTAATTACAGAAAGTTGTCAGATAAAACTGTCGAAAATTTGTTTACTGTGAGAAACATTATGGTCTCATATGTTAATACCTGGCCTTCCTTTAGGATGATGCATCATGTCATGGCGAGGAAACACAAAGTATATTGGAAGCAAATCTAGGGCCACAGCTGAAAAGTAAATGCTCTGACTGGAGAGCACCGGCACTCATCCTGGGTGAGTCATGCAGTGTCAATATGTTCTCTGAAACTGTCTGATATCCAGCTCGTGTATAGAGCACCTATCACTCTTTTACATTATTTAGTGTGATTTCTTATGAGATGCTTGTTTGTTTATTTTTTCTGGCCACTGGTATACAAAGAGTGATAGGTGCTCTACACACGAGTTGGTATTCTTCTATGGTTAGCTGATCCATGGTTAGCGTATCAATTCTAGCCACATTTCCTATAATTAGACTATTTATGGTTATCTGATCAATTCTCGGGGTGATATTCTTCTTGATTCTGTGACTAAGAGACTGCATTCCTTGACCGGGAGGATGTTAATCAGTTCAAATCCTGCAGGATTGGAATGCTTGGAGAGCATGGCTTTTAATGGCATTGCCACAAACCTAGTCGTGTATCTCCGTTCGGTCCTCCATGGTGGTATTGCTTCCAGTGCATCAACAGTATCTCTTTGGTACGGGACAAGCTTCTTTGTGCCAATGCTTGGAGCCGCCATAGCAGATACTTGCTTGGGAAATTATAAGACCATCCTGATCTCCCTTATCATGTACCTAATTGTAAGATATTTTTTCCTTCTCAGCTGCTTGTTCTTATTCAGCTCTTTTCGTTTCGAGTTTGGTATACTATTTTGGATTAGGATGCAAAGTCTCTCTCTCTCTCTCTCTCTCATAAAATGCCAATGCTGATTGCAGGGAATGGTACTGATTACAGTTGCAACATTTCTGCCTTCTACTTCAATCTTATGCGACGCCAGCTCATGCTTGTCATCAAATGGAACTCAAACCGTGATTTTCTTTGCTGGTTTGTATCTCACTGCTGTTGGATGTGGAGGCGTAAGATCTGCATTGCTTCCATTTGGTGCGAGCCAGTTCAACAACGAGAACAATTTAGTAGACATAAAAAGGAGAAGAAATTTCTTCAGTTCATTCTATATATGTGTCATCTTTGGTGTGATTACTTCTGGGACAATTATAGTTTGGGTTCAGGAAAATGTGAGCTGGGCTATAGGATATGGAGTTGCCACTACATGCATAGGTCTTGCTTTGATAGGATTTCTGGTGGGGACACCAATATTCCAACAAGATGAGCCTTGTGGTTCTCCAGTGAAGAGTATTTTCCAGGTTATTGTTGCCTCTTTTAGGAACATGAGCTTGGAAGTACCTGCTGATAGCTCTCTTCTGTATGAGGTCAGGAGCAACCACGTACAAAGGACAATACTTGCTCACTCCGATGATTTTAGGTACATCTTTTTTCGTTACTTACCATGAGACACTTGTATATATGGTATTTTTTTCTTGTTTCTCCTGATCATTTTTTAAAATCTTCTTGAAGCAATCATGCCACTGGTGGTCAATTGTTGATTTCTTAATGATTTCTGGAGTACCCATCATATATATACTTTCAGGATGTTCAGTCTACAAAATGTATATCTCTATCTCATGGATCCCATGATTTGAACCTAGTAATAAATAACTGTTCCTGAAACATGAAAACCAATGAGAATTACCTTTTCATTTGGTTGGTGTTCCCAACTTCCCTTTCTATTCTGCACTTATTTAACTATCTGTCTAATTCCATCATTTTGTCTCAGGTTCTTAGATAAGGCAGCAGTTATTTCTGATCCAAGCTTGGTGTATGGAGGGTGTCGAAGCTCATGGAGTTTATGTACGGTTACTGAAGTTGAGGAACTGAAAATACTTATCCGCTTACTCCCAATATGGGTGACTGGAATATTCTTTGCTGCTGCGATCTCTCAAATGCACACCACTTTCATTCAGCAGGGAGCTGTGATGAACACCAAGATTGGTTCCCTGTCCATTCCACCAGCATCCTTGTACTCATTTGAAGTGATATGTGTCACGCTCTGGGTACTTTCTGTGAACAAAGTGCTTGTGCCGGCAACCAGAACGTATTTTGCAAATGGAGCAGAGCTCACACAGTTACAGAGGATTGGAATTGGTCGTTTCTTGATGATCTTTGCCATGGCAATGGCCGCACTTCTAGAAACCAAGAGGCTGCAGAGTGTTCAGGAGGGGGAACTGCTAAACATTGTATGGCAGCTTCCACAGTACTTCGTCATTGCTGGGGCTGAGTGCTTCGCTGTCATCACTCAGCTAGAGTTTTTCCATGGCCAAGCGCCAGACTCCATGAAGAGCATATTAACGGCATTCGCGTTGCTCACCACTGCCCTTGGGAATTACTTGAGCTCAGCTATCATCACCCTCATTGCAGGGGTGACCAGGGTATGGCATAGTCCTGGATGGATACCGGATGATCTGAACAAGGGACACCTTGATTACTACTACTGGTGTCTTACAGCCCTCTCGTTGGTGAATTTTGTTGTGTATCTGTATTTTGCTAGTAAATACAAATTGAAGAAAGTTGTTATCTGCTAATACTACTTGTGAAATATCACCGAGTGTAACATATGAAATGTTTATTTTTATTCTTAACATGTATAGCAGTATAGGCCATGGAAGGACCTTATTTCCCCAACATATCGTCCCTTGTTTTTCTCGTAGCGATGTGTGAATGCTAGGAGAAAGATACATATTGTCTGTAGTAACTATTAATTCTCTGTTCTTATGCTGGAGGGATCCGTTGATTGCTTCATTTATATACGAATGTAATACTGATTTGCTGGTGAAAGAAGTTTGGTGTAAACATAATTTTGTTAAAGCATCCAGGATTTTGGAACAAAACCACTATATAATTGAACTATGGTATGACCTGTTGGTGGGACGGTGCTGGTTATTGATCTTTAAGTTCCATTTTTGTTTTTTAATGAAGATGAAATTGGAGTTCCATCTCGACCTCTCGAGTTGACAGGGAAGATTTAGTTGATTGCTTCTACGTTATTTTAGTTTAGTCATAAATTAAACTTTTTCAACTTTAACTAAGTTTTTGGAAAAATACAACATCCACAACATTGAATTAGTTTTGTTAAATCGAGGTTAAATATCTTACCCTCACAAAAACGTTAAAAAGTACTTCCTCTATCCTTATAGCTGTCGTTCTCGTTTTTCAAGAAATAATTTTGACTAATTTATATAAATTATTAATATTTATGGTGTATAATTAATATAATTAATATTATTAGATAGATCGTTGAATTTATTTTCATAATAAATTTATTTGGAGATATAAATATCGCTCGTATTTTATACAAATCTAGTCAAACTTACAACGTATAAGCAAAAAATGACAGCTATTGAGCATGTCGATAGTACACTTATTTGTTATTGTAGACCGACATTTGTTATTTGCTATACTTATTTGTTATTTTTGTCAATAGTAGCAAAACTTCATCACTAACCATATAGTACTCTCCATGAAGCCATCCTGACCGTCCGATCTCAGATCGGCCCTTGACATTACCCTTGACGCGTTTAGACCTCGGCAGCAGAGACCGCAGAACCGAACATCGCAAGTCCCAAACCCTCCCCCGATCTCCGCCGCTCCAAAATGTGGCGCCGCCAGCTCTTCCGCCGCCTATTCCCATCTCCGGCCACCGGTGGCACCGCCGCGCCCCCTTCGCCTTTCCTGCGCCACCTATCTACCTCAAGCACCCCGACCCCGGCCGCCTCCCTCGCCTCCTCCCTTGCGTCGGCGCTCACCGCGCTCTCCACGACCCCGCCGCCCGCCACCACCCCGGACGCCTACTTCTCGCTCCACTTCTCCGACGTGCGCCCCACCAACGCGCTCCTCGCCGAGGCGCTTGCGCTCTCCCCGCCCGCCACCTCCCGCGCCGCTGCCGAGCTCTTCCGCTTCCTCGTCCGCCGCCGCTCGCTCCACCCCTCCGACGGCGCGCTCGCGCCCGTCGTTCGCCACCTCGCTCGCCGCCGTGACTTCCCCGCCGTGCGCGCGCTCATCCAGGAGTTCCCCACCGCTCTCGGGCCCGCCACGCTCGACGCCTATCTTCAGCAGCTCGCCAGAGCCGGGCGACCGACGGACGCTGTAAAGGTGTTCGACGAATTGCCGGAGCAACTCCGTAACCGCGAGGCTCTTACTTTGCTGGTCTCCGCCCTTTCTGCCGAGGGATTCCCCTCGCACGCAGAGCGTGCTGCCAAGAAGGTCGCCAATGAGATCTTCCCGGATGACAATATCTGCACTTTGTTGGTATCTGGCTATGCCAATGCTGGTAAGCTCGACCATGCACTCAGGTTGATTGGTGAGACACGTAGGGGTGGGTTCCAGCCAGGATTGGATGCATACAATGCTGTTCTTGATTGTGTGTGCCGGCTCTGTCGCAAGAAGGACCCACTGAGGATGCCTATGGAAGCTGAGAAGTTCTTAGTTGACATGGAAGCCAATGGCATTCCCCGTGATGCAGGGACATTTCGGGTACTGATCACAAATTTCTGCAAGATCCGTAAGACAGAGGATGCCATGAATCTGTTCCGTTGTATGGGTGAGTGGGGCTGCTCACCAGATGCTGACACATACTTGGTGCTCATCAGGAGCTTGTACCAAGCTGCCCGGACTTCAGAGGGTGATGAGATGATGACATGGATGCGGTCTGCAGGATTTGGAGATAAACTTGATAGGAAGGCATACTATGGATTCATCAAGATTTTATGTGGGATTGATAGGGTTGAGCATGCTCTCAAGGTATTCCGTATGATGAAAGGTTATGGCCATGCTCCTGGAGTAAAATCATATAGCTTGCTCATTGAGAAGCTGGCTAGGCACAATTTAGGGGATCGTTCCAGTGCACTGTACAGGGAGGCAGTTGCACGTGGTGTACCTGTGGCTCAAGGAGAGTATAGTATTGACAAAAGGTATGTCAAAGCAAAGAAGGAGAAGAAGGTGAAGAAGAGGCTGACTTTGCCGGAGAAGATGAGATTGAAGAGCAAGAGGTTATACAAGCTCAGAATGAGCTTTGTCAAGAAGCCCAAGCGTCGAATGGTCCGCGTTTAAGCATAATTTTTGGTATTCTCATAGCCATGCTGATTTCATTACTCGTTCGTAATACTATCTTTGCTTCAGCATTTGCCACATCGATGGTGATCTTTTCTAAGAACCAGTTTGTCATTCTTTGTTAATCATTTTGTCCTGTGCTGCTGCCACTATATCTTCATCACACTTTAATTGTAGAAGCACAATAAAATCAGTGTGATGCTGAATATTGCTGTAAAGTCAAGAAAATCTAGGAAGAAAGTTTTTTTTTTGAATGGGGGAAGTTAGCATGTATTAGTCTAAATTGGGTAGTTTCACTTGGATTTTTCCGATCCAGTAACGACTAACCATTAGATCATCGTTATAACATGTAAATGAGTGTAGTTTCTTAGGAATTTTTAGGTGTCCTCAACATTGCTTTGCCATATTTTTTTTTTGTCAAACTGGCTATTTTGTTGTTTGTTTAATCCTCTGAAGCAGTTGCCTACATAATAAATATTAAATATTGGCACAATAAAAAAGAATCGTCTGTTCTTCTGTGTGTGTCTTGGTGTGTTCTACTTTAAGTTCTCTTCTTAATGCAATGACATGCAGCTCGCCTGCGTATTTGACAAAAAAATGATTTGTGGTCAGAGGCAGATACTTGGTAAAATGAATACTAGAAATTTCATGCAAACCAAGATGCACTACTTACAAACCAAGATCCAACTTTCTGTATTGTATCGTATATGAGCTTGACTTACAAATTTGGCTTCTTACCATCCATTGTTGATCATATGGAATATGATGGTCATGCAACATCTTCCTTGCTCTTAAGTTTGAGCATCTTTTATGGAATTGTTTAGTGTCCAACATTTACCATTGCTTGTCAAGTTGTGAGCCCTCAACACATATGTGTAACTGTTTGGTAGAGGCAACACCGCAACACTACTGTGGGCTCACTGGTGGCTGAAGTTACAAGATAAATGGAAACCATATAATATGCTAGGGGCCACTTTCATTATCAGTGATTTTCCCAATCATCTCATCTGTTAGATTCCAGTTTGACCCAATTTTGTGCACACAAAATGATGCCTCACACTGAGAAATCGAATAAATGTTTGTGCTTTTTGCTGAAAATGTTCTCTTTTGTAAACTGCCTGAACGTCTTTCTGCAACTGTGGTACTAATGGTTTGTAATCATGTATCAGTTTCGTTGGAGCGGATGATCACGGGAATGGACACCACCAGATCCAGTTATAACTTGGAAGATCAGAAAATTGTTGTCCCTGAATTGTGGCTATGCAACATCATTTTTCAAAGGCGAGGGCTCTGTATGGTTTCACTTTTTTTTTGGTTGATGGGCTGGTGACTCCGGTATGTTTGATGCAATAGCACCAATAATGTATCATTTCACTTAATTTGATTTACACTTCTGGTGATGTTCTGTACACCCTAGTTTTTCATAGAAAGCATTGGAAGTCTGCCACAGCTCGTCCAAAACTAACTGGACCACCTCTTGCTGAAGAAGTTTGCTGTTTCCCGGTTTCCCCCACTTGTATGAGCGAAATTGTATTCCCCCACTTGTTTAGATGCACCAAAAAAACCAAAACTTTACAAGATTTTCCGTCACATTAAATTTTGCGGCACATGCATGGAACATTAAATATAGATAAAAAAATAACTAATTGCATAGTTTATCTGTAAATCACGAGACGAATCTTTTTAAGTCTAGTTACTCCATGAGTGGACAATGTTTGTCAAATAAAAACGAAAGTGCTACAGTGTCAAAATCCAAAAACAAGGCCTAAGTGGATGTGACAATTGAGACTTCTACGTGAGCATCAATTTTCCTCACTGAAAAAGTGACAATCAATAGGTTTATGTTTCTCCACACCTGCTTAAGTATGAGCCGCACGTGCGCGGCAGCTGGACAGATGGGCGCAACCAAAAAAAGCTCAAGGATAAAGCTACATCTGCAGTAGTAGAGTGGAACTGTGGAAGGCTAGGCTTCACAGGCGCACAGAAGGGCAAAGGAGACTGCAATTGGAAAAAAAAATGAGGAGGGCAGGAGAAGCCCGCACACAACACAATTGACAATCCGTAGCAGAGAAGTGCAGAGGAGAATTCAGCTCAAACCCAAGGTGTCGTCGCCTTCGTCCTCTTCCTCCTCCTGATGTCGACGTCCACCCTTTTTGGTATTATTAAATATATACAAACTGCCAGCAGTTCTGTACACAATACGTTGAGTGGAAAGATCGTACGCAGTAATGTTGTAGTACAGACTGAGCATCACGGGGGCCGGCCGATTCGTCTTCACCGAGCTTGAGACGTAGCGTCACGGCCGAGGGCGTATCGAGAGCCGTTAGAGATCGCGAGCTCGGCCACCTGTGAGGTTGTGAGGTACTGAGGTCTCTCTGTTTTCTCGCTCTCCTCGAAGTGGCTGGCACGCTTGCGGCGGGACACATCGGCAGCCACGCCGCGCTAAAGCTCCTGCTCACGGGCTTCCGTCACATCGTCGTTGACACGTGAGCCTCCTCGACGACGATGATCCCTCCGTCTCGTCGCGATTTGGGGCGCCGTCCCTCACCTCACCTCTGGACACCTCACAAGCCCGTCTTCGGTGACCGTAATGCCACCTGGAAAAGCGGCCTGGCTGCCGGTGGGTGCGGGCGGCGTCACGGGCTCACGGCCGTCGTCAGCCCGTCACACACGCTAGCACAGCTACTGCCTGGGAAAGGGGTTCGTTGTTGGCACCATGGCAGCTCTGGTCGTCTTCCCGGTGGACAAAAACCGCGTTTTTCCACGGGCCACCGTCCCCAACATTCGTCGATTCCAACCCCGCCTCGCCTCCTCCTCCTCCTCTCCCTCTCCTCCGTGTTTTCAATGGTCAAAACCCACGCACCTCACCTCCCCCGCAGTCGTCTTTTCCCTCCCCCGACCCGCGTTTCTTTATATTTCCCCCCAATTCCACCACCACCAACCTCCTCTTCCGCCCTCCTCTCCCACCACCGCCCCCCCCGTCGCCTGCTGTTCCATGAAGGACAACTAATCCATCCATCCATCCATCCATCGCTCAGCTATGGCGCAGCTCGCGGTGCGGTCACTGCTGCTGTGCTTGCTCCTGGTCTCGCCAGCTGCGGCTTCGCCGGGTATCGCGAAGCTCAACTCGTCGTCGTCCCTCTTTGGCATCGAGTTCCCGCCGTTCAACACCGCCGTCGCCGTCACCGGCTGCGGCAGCAAGCTGGCTGCAGCTGAGGAGGCGGTGGCTGAGCAGAAGCAGCCGGCGAGCCTGTCCCCGTCGCTGAAGCTGCACATGAACCGCCGCGCTGCCGAGGGGGGCAGGACACGGAAAGAGTCCGTTTTAGATTTGGCCGATAAGGACGCCGTCCGCATCGAGACGATGCACCGGAGAGCGGCGCGCTCCGGCGGGGACCGGACGCCGGCGTCTCCGTCTTCGTCTCCGCGGCGGGCGCTGTCGGAGCGGATGGTGGCGACGGTGGAGTCCGGCGTGGCGGTTGGGTCCGGCGAGTACCTGATGGACGTCTACGTCGGCACGCCGCCGCGGCGTTTCCGGATGATCATGGACACCGGCAGCGACCTCAACTGGCTGCAGTGCGCGCCGTGCCTGGACTGCTTCGACCAGGTTGGCCCCGTGTTCGACCCCGCCGCGTCCTCCTCCTACCGCAACGTCACCTGCGGCGACCAGCGCTGCGGCCTCGTGGCGCCGCCCGAGCCACCAAGGGCGTGCCGCCGCCCCGGGGAGGACTCCTGCCCCTACTACTACTGGTACGGGGACCAGTCCAACACCACCGGCGACCTGGCCCTGGAGTCCTTCACGGTCAACCTCACGGCCCCCGGCGCGTCTCGCCGCGTGGACGACGTCGTGTTCGGGTGCGGCCACTGGAACCGCGGCCTCTTCCACGGCGCGGCGGGCCTGCTGGGCCTCGGCCGTGGCCCGCTGTCGTTCGCGTCCCAGCTCCGCGCCGTGTACGGCCACACCTTCTCCTACTGCCTGGTGGACCACGGCAGCGACGTCGCTAGCAAGGTGGTGTTCGGGGAGGACGACGCGCTGGCGCTGGCGGCGGCGCACCCGCAGCTCAACTACACGGCGTTCGCGCCCGCGTCGTCGCCGGCGGACACGTTCTACTACGTGAAGCTCAAGGGCGTGCTGGTGGGCGGCGAGCTGCTCAACATCAGCTCCGACACGTGGGGTGTGGGCGAGGGCGAGGGCGGATCCGGCGGCACCATCATCGACTCCGGCACCACGCTGAGCTACTTCGTGGAGCCGGCGTACCAGGTGATCCGGCAAGCCTTCATCGATCGCATGGGCAGGTCGTACCCTCTGATCCCGGACTTCCCGGTGCTGAGCCCGTGCTACAACGTGTCTGGCGTGGACCGGCCGGAGGTGCCGGAGCTGTCGCTGTTGTTCGCCGACGGCGCCGTGTGGGACTTCCCCGCCGAGAACTACTTCATCCGGCTGGACCCGGACGGCATCATGTGCCTGGCGGTCCTGGGCACGCCGCGGACCGGCATGTCCATCATCGGTAACTTCCAGCAGCAGAACTTCCACGTCGTCTACGACCTGAAGAACAACCGGCTGGGCTTCGCGCCGCGGCGGTGCGCCGAGGTGTAGCCGCCGGCGAGGCCTGCCTGAGAGGACCAACGATTCGAACTCGGTCCTCGGTTTGATTGATTGGATTGGGAGGCAAATTGGGTGTAGAAATTTTCGGTCGGTGGCACGTACGCAAAGCTCTAGCACAAAGTTTTTTTGTTGTTGTTGCACTTATTATCTCCAAGGAGAGAAGGTTAGGAATATTGTAGTACTAGGATCATGTCCGGGAAAATACCTATCCTGGCCCCGTGTCAATGCCCATTTGGTCACTTGAATTGAATTATAGAAATTGTAATTATAAGTTGTACATCAAGAATGCATAGTGCACACAAACTTTTTTTTTCTTTCAAGTAATTGCTCACGAACATGTGATGTACAACAACAGAATAGATTTCATCTTTAAGAAGAGCATGCTGCATGCCCAGGTTGTTCTTGTATCGAGTAGATATTTCAAAACTATCTAGAGTCCAAAGAACTTGATAAATAAATTCTTATGGAGCCTGTGTAATTTTCTTCTTCCATTTGGTGCAGTTGATAAATAAATCCTTCCGTAGCCTGTGCAATTTTCTTTTCTCATTTGGTGCAATTAGTGTTGTCAATAGTACCTGCATGTGTTCAAAAATAAATCCTTCACTGTTGAGGTCGTACAAGGTTTTCTTCAAAGACCAGGCAACTCTTTCAACCCTAGAAAATTCATCAAGTGCTTGCTGACGAGAGCATTGTAAGCAGAGATGCCAACGTCAGTTCACACAAGGGTAAAGGGATGTGAGTCCTCTCTATGAGATTGCTCACAAGAGACTGAAACTTATGTCTGATCAAGGTCATGTTGAAGTGCTTTCCACTAGAAGTATCAACAATGATAAATGGGACATAGATTTCAGTCTGCATAGTGGAGGAAAACTAAACCTTAGCCTTCTCAGTAGCTTCCTTGTGCCTTTGCAGTGCTAACTTGTCCTCGCTCATAGTCAAGCAATGCACCATAAAAATCTGCGCCACCAACGAAAGTATCAACATTGGTTGCCTTGACCTAAAAAGGTGACGAAATTAAGAATTACAACATCTATCTCAACACCTGCATAGAGAATCTGTACAAGATATGAGAAGTAGATTACCTCAACACTCCATTGATAACTCAACAATTGACACATTCAGAGGTACATTCAGAAGGTACATGCACCGAACCCTGGTGTTGGCAATATGTTATGGTCTTTTTAAAAGTAGAGACTTTTTTTTTGAAAGACACTATGCCAGAGCACTTGTGCTTACTGCCGAATCTACTAGCCATTTAACAATGTTTTTCTTTCATAACAAATCAGCGAATAATACTTTCAGTCATGACTTATCAGCTAAACAAACAGGCTTAGATCAAACCGTTCAAGGCAGCAGCAAAGCATGCACACAACATTAGTATCCTCGTAAAAAGTTACCTTCCATGTAGGAGAGCTACCAGTGAAGCTAAGGCCTTGTTTAGTTCGCAAAAACTTTTGGTTCGAAATACTGTAGTACTTTCGTTTTTATTTGACAAATATTGTCTAATTATAGAGTAACTAGACTCAAAAGATTCATCTCGCGGTTTACAGACAAATTGTGTATTTAGTTTTTATTTTCATCTATATTTAATACTCCATGCATGTGTCGCAAGATTCGATGTGACGAAGAATCTTGAAAATTTTTTGAGTTTTTGGATGAACTGAAAAGGCCTAACCTAGGCACACTGCCATCTTCTGTCCCTTTGGTTCCACCATTATCCCTGAATCTTTGGCTTTGTTTAGTTCACGAAAAATTTTGGGTTTTAATACGGTAGCACTTTCGGTTTCACTTGACAATTATTATTCAATTATAGACTAACTAGACTTAAAAGATTCAACATCAAATGGAGTTGCACATCCGTTGGACTTTAATTTTTGCCATAAAAATATAAAAATAACCTAGATAACATAGATAACATATCTATTGGAGTTGCTCTAAAGTTCCAAACACATTAACTAAAAGAAACTAAAATAGTTTAGTTCCATTAGTCACTTAAGAATAGCTAAAATAATATAATTTTAGAATTTAGCAACGGTAACCAGAGCCTTAGTTAAATTTGAACTAGTTTGACTCACGCGATTTCTGTAATTGTTTCTGCTGCTTTGGCGTGCCCCCCTCCCGCGCCGCTGCCGATCTCTTTCGCTTCCCCGTCCGCCGCCGCTCGCTCCACCCCTCCGACGGCGCGCTCGCCACCTCGCCCGCCGCCGCGACTTACCCGCTGCGCGCGCGCGCATTCAGGAGTTTCCCACCGCTCTCGGGCCCGTCACGCTCGACGCCTATCTCCAGCAGCTCGCTAGAGCCGGGCGCCTAACGGACGCTGTCAAAGTGTTCGACGAATTGCCGGTGCAGTTCCGTAACCATGACACTTTGCTGGTCTCCTCGCTTTCTGCCGGGAGCTACCCCTTGCACGCAGAGCGTGCTGCGAAGAAGGTCGCCAACGAGATCTTCCCGGATGACAATATCTGTACTTTGCTGGTATCTGGCCAATATGCTGGTAAGCTCGACCGTGCACTAAGGTTGGTTGGTGAGACATGTAGAGGTCGGTTGCAGCCAGGATTGTATGTACACATTGCTGTTCTTGGTTGTGTCTGCCGGCTCTGTCACAAGGACCCACTGAGGATGCCCATGGAAGCAGATAAGTTCTTAGTTGACATGGAAGCCAATGGCATTCCCCGTGATGCAGGGACATTTCGGGTTCTTATCACAATTTTTTTCAAGATCCACAAGACAGAGGATGCCATGAATCTGTTCCAGCATACTATAGGTGAGTGGGACTGCTCAGAGGAGCTGAGAGCCTGAGACGTACTTGGTGCTCATCAGCAGCTTGTACCAAGCTGCTCGAACTTCAGAGGGGGATGAGATGATGACATCGTTGTGGTAAGGATTTGGAGATAAACTTGATAGGAAGGCATATTGCGGATTCATCAAGATCTTATGTGGGATTGAGAGGGTTGAACATGCTATTCTGTATGGTGAAAGGTTATGGGCGTGCTCCTGGAGTAAAATCATATAGCTTGCTCATTGAGAAGCTGGCTGGGCACAATTTAGGGGATCGTTCCAATGCACTGTTCAGGGAGGCCATTGCACGTGGTGTAGCTGTGCAGAATGAGAGTATAAATTGACAAAAGGTATGTTAAGGCAAAGGAGGAGTGAAGAAAAGGCTGACTCTGCCACAGAAGATGAGATTGAAGAGCAAGAGGTTATACAAGCTCAGAATGAGCTTTGTCAAGAAGCCCAAGCGTCGAATGCTCCAGGCTTAAGCAGAATTTGGGTATTCCCATAGTCATGCTGATTTCATTACTCGTTCATAAATCATAATACTATCTTTGCTTCAGCATTTGCCATGTCGATCGTGATCTTTTCTGAGAATCAGTTTGTCATTCTTTGTTAATCATTTTATCCTGCGCTACTGTCACTATATCTTACTTCATCACACTTGAATTATAGAAGCACAATAAAATCATTTCCCCCCAAAGGTTCTAGTATGCAGATTCAAAACTCTGTTTAGAATATTGGCACATTCAAAAACGATTTATAAGGAAAAACCTAGTTTCTCCATGAATGTGTTTAGGAGTATTGTTTTACACCATTATAGTAAGATGCTTATGAAAAGCCTAGTTTCTCCATGAATGTGTATAAGACAAGTTATAAGGAAAAACGTACCAGTAGATGTATCAGTGTGATGCTGAATATGCTGTGAAGTCAAGAAAATCTAGGAAGAATGTTCTTTTGGGGATGAGGGAAGTTAGCATGTATTTGTCTAAATTGGGTAGTTTCACTTGAATTTTGTTGCTGAGCTCGTATCAATTTTTTCTGATCCAGTAACCACTAACCAGTAGATCATCGTTATAACATGGAAATGAGTGTAGTTTCTTAGGAAATTTTAGGTGCCCCAAACATTGCTTTGTCATGTTATTTTTGTCAAACTGGCTATTTTGTTATTTGTTTAATCCTCTGTAGTAGTTGCATAGATAATAAATATTAAATATTGGCATATTCAAAACAATCTGTGGTAATCCGTGCATCTGTGTGTGTGTGGGTGTGTTCTACTTTAAGTTCTCTTCTTCTTAATGCAATGATATGTAGCTCTCCTGCGTTTCGAGAAAAAAAGAGATTTTTTGTCAAATGCAGATGCTTGGTAAAATGGATACTAGAAATTTCATGAAAACCACGATGCACTGTTTACAATCACCAAAATTCCTGGATCACTCCTTTGTTAGGACTGGATGATGATAGAATGTGTACGTATATATCATATATGCAAGCCTATACTTGAGTATCAAAAGCTTAGTTTGGTTTCATGTTCCTTGTCCAATATTACCTGACTCTCTGCCTCCACAAAGCTAGTAGAAACTGGATTTTTTTTGTTCCTCTTCATTTAGAGCAGTCCAGTCTGCTGCAGAATAGCTTCATGGGAACAATGCAGCTATATTTGTTTTAGAAAATCAAATTTTTTACTTTATGGACCTTTGACTATGAAAGTAAAGCTGCTTTGCTCAGGTTCTCACACCGGCCTGTGAAATACGAGTTCCAAATAACTTTCTGTTATGTGTTGCTAAGGTTGCACTGATACAAAGTTTCTTACTACCATGCTGGCGTTTTGTTTTGTTACATATAGGCATGACCAGAGCATACTCCATATTATAGGAGTGTTGGGTTGTATCCATTTTTTAAGCTCCCCTACGGCACCAGAGCATATACAGCATAGCAGATTAGAATGTACTTAGCCCCATCACTACAAGTCTACATGTAGGCTCCTCCAACTTTCTGTATTGTATCATATCATGAGCTTGACTTACAAATTTGGCTTCTTACCATCCAGTGTTTAACATATGGAATATGCTCTGGCCACGCAACATCTTCCTTGCTCTTAAGTTTGATCATCCTTTTAGTGTCGAACATAATTCTCATGTTTGTGAAGTTGCAAGTGCTCAACACATACTCCTATGTGTGACTGTTTTGGCTGAAGTTACAAGATACTCCCTCCGTCTCAAAATAGAAGGCGTAACTGTTTTTTTCTAATGTCCTAGCATATAAGGCGCAGCTCTTTAATCCAATAGTTCACACGCATGCAGCCATGCAATATTTACTGCACCTGCACAGTTTCTCACCTTTCTATTCACGCTAATTTAAGTTATTGTCTTTCTCTCTCTAGTGGGGACTGGTTGGCCTGCACTTAGCATTTAGTTGAGCGCTGGTCTCCGTACACATGTTACAAGAACCAAAGTATCAATTGTGAGAGAGATCAAAAATTAAAACTTTTCTTGGTCTGCGCACATAAGGCAATTGCGCCTTCTATCCTGAGACGGAGGGAGTAAATGGATAATGTACTAGAGGCCACTATCATTATCAGTGATCTTACCAGTCATCTCATCTGTTAGATTCCAGTTTGACCTAATTTTCTGCCCGCAACATGATGCCTCTGCACCGAGAAATTAAGGATTTAAAAGTTTGTGCTTTTTGCCCAAAATGTTTTCTTTTGTAAACTGCCTGCACATCTTTCTGCAATTGCGGTAGTAATGATTTGTAACCATGTATCAGTTTGGTTGGAGCGGACGATCATGGGAATGGACACCACCAGATCCAAATCAAGATCAGAAAATGGTTGTCCCTGAATTGTGTCTATCCTTGTGAGTGGCTATGCAACATCATTTTTGGAATGCTGAGGGCTCCGTATGGTTTCACTTTTGGGTTGATGGTCTGGTGACTCCAGTAATGTCATTACAACACGAATAATGTACCATTTCACTTCATTTAATTGTACTGTTTCTAATAGAAAAGCATTGGAACTCTGCAACAACTCGTCCAAAACTAATTGGACCACCTCTTGCTGAAGAAGCTTGCTGTTTACTGATTGCCCCCACTTTTATGAGCGAAAATGTATGTTTCAATGTTCTCGAGTGCTAATACATGAACATCAATTTTCACTCACTGACAAAGTGGCAATCGAAGAGTTTTTGTTTCTCCACACCTGCTTGATTCCTGCGCGTCACATCACGGTGCACTCATGCAGAGAGACCCGTTCCTTTCCGAGATTTCGATCAGGTAGGTTAGGTATGACCCTCTTCTTTTGTAGTATTGTATGCGACTTTATTTATACACTGTACCTGGTTTGCGTGCACTGGTTCCTCTTTTTGTGAGCTCTCATTTCATAAACCAAATCTCGGATCAAGCTGCTATCATCCACACCATTATAGAGGGTCTCTCTCTCTCTCTCTCGATAACATAAAGTATGTGCTTCAGGGACGACCCTTTGGCACAGTCTCATCTCCGGTGCACCCAGTCCTTCAGTGAGTGGCGACCGAAAAAGATATTTGGAAAAGACAAGAAAATCGAAAAAAAATTCGTTTTCACCTGTATATATAAAAAAAAATTGGCACCCAACGGGTCCCCTACTGGAATTGCTGATGTGTGATTTCTTTTTCACCGTTACGCAATCTGAAAAAAAAAAGAAAATCAAATCTTTCACGGTTTGTGCAAGATGCTTCAGGCGTGCTGCTGCTGGGTGTGCAAGTGCAAATCTAGGGGAGGAACAATAACGAGCACGGGGTTCGCCCAAATCTGTCGATTTTTTAGCCGCTGCAGCGAAGAATTTGACAGGCCACCAACCTTGGACCCTGCCCCATTGTACCCCTGATCGCCTCAGGTAGCTATTTCCGTTTTTCCGTTTCCTCCCTCCCGGGACGCGGAATGGACGGACGGACGGACAGCAGTGGAGGCGGTGACACTGACAGCGATGGGTACGGCCCAGAATTATTGGGGGTCGCGCATCACGTCCTTTCCGGCGCGATCTCTCTCCTCCGTCTCTCTCTTATCAGAAACAGGCTCCGGCGATCGGCGTGCCCCTGACCTAAAAACACGCCATGATTCGCCGCTATCTTGCTGCTGTTCCTCTGTTGGGTGGTGACAGATGACTGGTTGTTGAGCCTCCGTTTCCAGAACCAGAAACTGCAAGCCGCATTTGCGTGATGCCACCAGGCCTTGCATTGCAATTTGCTATCAGATAATCGGATGGATATGGATGGAAGGGAAGATGACAGCTCTCATGCTGTGAGCTACACGGAAGCTTGAGGATGACACGTCGGTCAATATCTCCACCTCTGTTCATCTGCAACTTCTGATTGGCGGAGCCACGTAGCCTAGGGGAATGCCGGTTTGACACCTGGAACGGTCCATTTTCGTGATCCCAAACTGTATAATACTTCAGCTACTGTCTTAAGATGAGATGGCCTCATCTTATCTCCAAGGACGAAGGGCGGCATGTCAAAGGGAAGGGCCCAATCTGATGAGGCATATGGTGGTGTGGCATCTTTTCCTTGATGCCTTGTGATCAACTCATCTGGAAAAACAAGCAAGTAAAGTACCTATGCAAATTGCAACTGATGGCTTCTTTATTTGTCCATACTCCCTTTGTACCAAATTATAAGTCAAATACATAAATTTGTTATGCACCTAGATATCAGCAGGGGCGTCCCAGAGCCCGTGCGGGCCGTACGACCGAACTGGACCCTAAAATTTATGGGCTCCAACATTTACTAAGGGTTCTAAGTATATATATAATAATTTTAGGTTTCTTTTAATTAGTAAATTAGTCACAAACTCAATAAACATGGCCTGCTACTTCCCTCGAGACAAAGCACATTGAGTCCATGATCGTGAGTTAGAAAAGTCTACGGCCAGTAATTCTTCTTCACATAAGTTTATAACCCTTTATGAGTTTGTGGTTTCATCTTTTGGACCTGTTCCTCGCCCTTGGTGTTATTCGTCGCTCAAGAGTCTGAGACCTAGTAGCAATTCTAGACGACGAGTCCCAGATTAGGACACCAAACGGAGATCATTGTCCGGTATAAATTCCATGTACAATCTCTATTTTATTTAGTTAATCTTTTATATATTGCCTTTATAATATATTAATATTATATTTTTTATATTTTAATAATAGATGGTAGACCTTCACTTGTTTTGAACCGGGACGCCCCTGATATCAGTCTCGGATTCTTAAAAACTCGTTTTGTCTCTAGTTTCTAAAACTTGGATTCTGAGCCAAAAAAAAACCTAGTGAGAGTGTTTAGATCCTCCGGTTTTTAAAAATCTGACTTCATTTATCGCTCTATGGGTAACAAGCTGGCAAAAGCTAACAACTTTCTGGTTTTTAAGAATGTGACAAAAACTAACAGAAAAAAACTGACTTGTTTAGACCCCACCCACTATTTGGAAACTAGATTATCTGGAGGGATCCAAACAAGATTCATGTCTAGATACATGACAAATATTACGTCTAGATACATGGCAACACTAATGTACCTAGAAAAATAAAATAACTAATAATTTAAAGCAGAGGGAGTATTTCCTTCTGTTAATGCGAATTCGAGGCGAGGTAGGTAGGTAGGCAGACATGAACACAGCACAACTGCTCGTAGTAATTTAGGCCTTGTTGAGTTGAGAGAATTTTTTGGTTTTGGCTACTGTAGCACTTTCGTTTGTTTGTGACAAATATTGTCCAATCATGGACTAACTAGACTCAAAAGATTCAGCTCGCGAATTACAGGTAAACTGTGTAATCAGTATTTGTTTTTGTCTATATTTAGTACTTCATGCATGTGCCACAAGATTCGATGTGACGTGAAATCTTGAAATTTTTTAGGAACTAAACAATGCCTTACACTTTGGGATCATGAAGCAAGCGGTGGCGGCCACATTGTACTAGCTGCACTGCAAGCAACTGCGGGGTGCGCGTAAAGATCTGGGGTAGGGTAGCATCAAAGGCATGTTTGATGGATGGATGGACCTCGCTCGCTCGCTCCCTCCATCTCCATGGTCCATGCATGCTGCCATCTGCATTTCTGCAATACAATGCCTCCTCTTCCCCATCCTCTGCGTCAGTTGCAGATGAAGACAGCAGCCCAATCGTTTTCTCCAAAAAGATGAGGAGGACCGCAGTCGCCCGCTGCAACTTGCGTGGGTTCTCTATCATCGGCTCGATGCCAACTGACAAAAGCCCCCTTCTTCTAATCTACCCCACGGTAGATTCCGTTACTGAAAGCCACTAAGTCCAAGCGCAGGTGAATGGAAACGCCCGATGTTTATTGCAGGAAGGAAGCTTAATGAACAATCTTTAATTAATAATAATCTTATAATCTACCAGGAACAGGCAGCCAGGCAGGCAGGTGGGGAAGCTGGGTTAGGATAAGTACGAGAGGGCAAGCCGCACGTGCGGGGCAGCTCGACAGATGGACGCAACCAAAATTTAATCATCTCCGGGAACACAAAGATAAAAGCCACACATCTGCAGTGGTGGAGTGGAAGGCTTCACAGGCCCAGAGGAAAAGGGCGAAGGAGGGAGATGGGATTGGAATTGGAATAAAAAAAAAGGAAGAGAGCAGGAGAAGCGCGCGCACAACACAATCCGCAGGCCGCAGCAGAGGAGTGAGTGCAGAGGAGACATTCAGATCAAACCCAAGGTGTCGCCTTCTTCCTCTTCCCCCTCCTCCTGATATCGACGTCCACCCTCTCCTCGATTTCCTTTTCCGGGTTTTAAATATAAATCGCCAGCAATTCTGTACGCAATACGTTGAGTGCGAAAGATCCTACGCAGTATATGCGTATGTATGTGTGTGTGCGTCTGCGCTTCCTTGCTTCCCCTGCCTTCTTTTATTCTCCTCTCCTTTGTTCGCTTGCGGGCTTGCGGCTTCGGGAAGGAGGAGAGGACGAGGGGCGGGCGGGTGGGCGGGCGAATGCACAGTTCCGGTGAGTTCTTGGAATCCGACCCGGCTCTTCTTGATTCGTTTCCGCGGCCGTGATCTTAGGGTTGGTTCTTGGTTTGGGCGCTGCTCGAGGCGGAAACACGATTTTATCCGGCGCGCAGACGCCTCGAAGCTCGAACTGCGATTCTAACTCTCACTCGTGCTGTCGTGTGTTCTTGGCACTGCCTGGGACAACATTGGCTCCAAAATGCGGCCGAATTGTTGGTGTTTTTTGGAGTGTGGTTTTGTTGCTGGGAAGGGGTTTTAGGGAATGCGGCTAAGGTGCGCGCGTTTTAGTCCATCAGAGACTGGAATTCTTGGGGCGGACGGACCCGGAGTTGCGCATTCTTGATCCCGCTGCTTTCGCCCGCCAAACAATGATGCGGCCGCCATGGCCTTATCCGATTTCTTTAGGGTTCTTTTCCGTCGGGAGAAAGTACGCGAGAAAGTGGGGCCAAAGGGAGCAGCTTTTTACCAGTCTTCAGCATCTACTACAATGGATTGTTCGCCCGCAGTGCTTCTGCTTCTTTTTCACTTTTTTTGGGCAGTAAAGTAGTATTTGGGTGCTTTTGTTGGGATTGTAAAAAATAAAGATCGGAATCTTTGAACTGTTCTCAACTCAAATGATGGTTGCTAGAGCTTTCAGTTGCAATTGCTCTGTTTCTTATTGATCTTTCCTCAGCTGTGGTCCAGACTCCAGATTTCTTCAGCTTTCTCTATCCCTTGAGCACAAAAAGAAAGGCAGCTTCTCTTCTTTCATTTTCAATTTTATTATGATCTTTGATTGAGTTGATGTTACTGCTTGTGCAATTCCCGTGTATAATGCTAAAGAGTTTGTTTCTTCTATACCAGTTTAGAGCTTCTGTTTTGACGACGCTTGAAACTTAGTGAAGATCATTGTCATGCTTCCCGTGTGCAGCCTTTTCATATGAGGTCAATTGCAGCTGAATGTTGAATGGGTCTTTTTGCTGAGATGATCGTGAAATGATTTATGCGATAGTCTGTTGGACGTCTAATCATGGTTAGGATTGGGTTCCGAGGCTTATCTATTAATTTGCTATAGGCAGCCAGTAAGATTTCTGTATACAACAGCAAGAGATTTCCCTTGCTCTAAATTTGTACTGAAATGTCAAAGACATGATTATTAGTTAAAGCAATAATAGATACCCCAAGTTCCAATCTTCTTTCTTGTGGGCTTTTTTTATTCAATCTAGCTAGATTTCTGTCACAGTCATACTACACAGCAAATTTATGATCCCCAAATTGACGTGATGCAATCATACATGTTCAGTTTTTTAGGTGCTTTGTAGAAAACTTAGTCTTTTGTGGCCTTTAGGCGAGTTCTACAAAATGTAGTACCTTTTTAATCATTTAATATAACTTGCAAGTTGGTGTTTTTATTGTTGGTTCTGTTGGAAATGATTAGAAGCAAAACATAAGTTGTAAAAACATATTCAGAAACTCTACTACGCGCGCGATGGGTCGCTCGATTGGGAAGCATGCAACCCGTCACCCTCGTCGCGCTCGCCTCCTCCCTCCCCCCCCCCCCCCCCCCCACACCCCCCCCCCCCCCCCCCCCCCCCCCACCACCCCTGCACGCCC
>Ga0182004_10000518_pt1 | contig 23854 bp, 19 predicted proteins | sample Sormic07211540_1_FD_120479 | JGI IMG/M metagenome (GOLD analysis project Ga0182004, IMG submission 120479) | Endophyte microbial communities from Sorghum bicolor roots, Mead, Nebraska, USA - 072115-40_1 MetaG | ecosystem: Host-associated > Plants > Roots > Unclassified | place: USA: Nebraska...
GGCTGTGACCGTCGATGGCGGCGCGTACGTAAGATTAAAGCGTCGCATTGAGGGTCCCAACCTTCGTACGGGCAATCTCATAATGCGCATCGCTGAGGGTACCCCTTACCGATACCCTCGACACTGACACTCACTAATGAGGAGAACCAGCCAATGTGACACCTAATGCTGCTTGGGAAGGCTAGGCCAATCAAACATCCGACCCAGTCTGGGGAGCCCAGTCTTCCAACAGATGCCGCACAAACCATTAATGCATACCATATACAACTAGAGCAATAACTTCCATTGTAGTGGATTATCCAACAATTGGTAAGGAATCTGAACGATGGTGGCGGTGGTAGTGGCAGGAATTGGAATGGTGGAGATGGCAACAAGAACAATAACTTCCATGTTGGTGAATCATCCAACAATAGGTACCAGCATGAGGTTGATCCGGGCCGCACCTCATCTGGTACTGGAAGGAAGCAGAACAGCATCCGTGCCAGCAGCTCGTTGTCGATGATCCTTGGTAGGCTAGTTTTGTGCAGGCTGGTTCTGCGCCTTGTTGCCCTTGCGCTTCTTGCGAACTTGTGTAGGCTGCTGCTGCCCCTTGCCCTTGCTGTGCTTCCTGGTGCTAATAAGCTTGAACGCTGCCGGTGGTGCAAGATGCTCCTGTTTCTTGCGGATCTTGAGCACCTCACGGTGCTTGTACGAGTGTTCTGACTGGTTGAACGTAGGGCTTGCCCTCGACCGGTATTCCGGCACCAGGCAGTTGTAGGAGTGCTCTGACTGGTTGAACGTAGGGCTTGCCCTTAACCAGTATTCTGGCACTAGGTAACCCTACCTGTAGCACACGCCGCACACATTGCACAGCGTGCTTTCGCCCAGTGGCCCCGTCCTCCACTGCAGGGTCGATGTGATGCTGCAGTGCAGGCACCACTTCTTCAGCTTGTCTATCTTGTTGCCCGGGGCTGGCACCGTCCACTACAAAACAACACTGCATCACCGTCAGACACTAAAAATTATATTTATCGATGGATGACGACATGGACAGTCGCAAGTAGATGAACCAAGATGAGAGGCAGCAGCACCAGCAGAGGAGTGGCGGCTGGCAGCAGGGCCACTTTATAAAATATGGCTTCAATGCTTCATATTGTTTGATCCAGGCTCTAAAGGACTAGAGTCTTTTTTGAGGGAAGAAGAACTAGAATCTTCATGAGGGGCTTCTTGTATTTCAATATTAAGAATATTTCTCCATCTCTGTCAATGGACTTACCTGAAAGTAACAAACAAGGTGAATTGTTATACCAACAGTATATAAATTTTATATCAAGCATAAGTTGAAAGAGAGGTGCATGTTGTTGCAAATACATACACATTCTGGGAGGCATAAGCTTGCTTATCCATTTTCCCACATCATTGGAAAGCTTCTTCTTTCTGCACATGTAAAATAGTGATGAACCAACAATGTAGAGACAAAAAAAGAATGAACTAGAGAGATAAACGTGAGGGGGGGGGGGTTGAGGAAGTCAGAATAGTCTATCAAGGACATTTAATTAAAGACAAGTCAAGATTTAGCAGCGTGCCAGCATCTCATAGCTGAACTCAGCCCAAACATCTCCAATGATAGAAAGCACATATACTATGAATTGCCCCAAAACATAGAGAAGCATGTCAAGCCCCCATCAGGCATGACACTGCATCCTCACGCTCAATCTGCTTGGTGAACACGTTGTTCTATCAACGGTTCTTCCCCTTTCCGGTCCCACCCCACGGTGGGAGGTCGTCATCCATTACTACAGTAGCAGTTTTGTGTGCAAAAACATTTTTCGGAGGCAGGCAAAAACGTTTTTCTGTGGTGGGCAACTAGTCCGCCTCTACCAATCCATCTAGGTACGAGGTAAATTAGGATTAACACAGACGTATGCTCGCCTATGTTAATGAATTTAAAAAAGTTTAAAAAATGCAAGCCCATCGGTTGGTGGCTGAGCCCATCCATAGGGCCCGATAAGCCCATCAACACACTGCAGCTAGTGCTGGATCCGACATGGCGCCGCTGGATCTGCAGGACCACTACCGTTGGGGAGGCCCACATGTGCACTGTTGCCTAAGACGCCCATGCTTGCCAGATCCATCGATGGTGCGGCCTTGTAGTGCGCTATCGGTAGATCTGGGTGGCCACCAGCCCGGATGCCATGCCATAGTTGACCGCCCTATTTATTTGGACTCGCACACATCCACTCCACAAGGCTGCTCATCATAGCCCAAGGGTTTTGAAGGGTATTCATTGAATACCTTTTTTTCCTTACCGACAAATGGTATTTAAAGGTACAATCAATCATACTTGGTAAAAAATAATGTTGAATCAATCATTTTTTACCTTTTGAAATTTTGACTACACGTTCTTCGAATATTCAGCCCGCCTCTGGTTGTGCTAAGCTACGGGATCGTCGAAACCTGGCAGTGAACGAGCAAGCAACTTACCTTGATGCCTCCACCAATGTCTCGTTCCACCTCGAGCGTCGGCGCAGCCTGATCTGCTGTTGTAGCCCCGAAACAAGGTGGAGAAGAGGTGAGGTGCCCGATCTACCGTCGTCGGAGTCAGATCCGAAGGCAGGGGCACCGTTGTTGCTTGTCGCCGCTCGGAACTGAGGGCCGCTGCTATGGGCCACAGGGCGAGGGAGTCAGATCTGTCGCTATCTCGCCGCCCTAGCCTTACGCGCCACCACTTGGGGGCTAGCGTGGAGGGCGCCGCTGCTTGGTGACCGGTGGAGGCGCAGCCGCTTGGCGGTCTCGTCGTCGAGGGATGAGCGAGCCGAGAACTGAATCTCCTGCTATCGTAGTCTCACAAATTGTAAGAGGTGGTGAACCGGCGGCAGAGGAAGAGAGGCAGAGTGTGGCACTAGGGTTTGGGGAGCCGCTTTTATACGTCCGCGGCATAACCCGCCCGCTTTTTGGGCCGGTTGAAAGGCCAATGCAGCCCAAGCCCAAGTTGGCTGCACGTTTCATTATCTAGAGCTTGTCAAAATGATTTTTTTCTATCAGTATCACCAAAACACATAGGAAGACTTGTGTATTGTTCCGTCAGTCGCCGGAAAACCGACAGGGAAACATATTTATTTTGTCTATCTTGGTGTTTTTTGTCGATTCGTATGTAACCGACAGAAAATATAAAATTTCCCTATCAGTTTGTGTTTAACCGACAGAGATTTTTTAGTTTCTAGTAGTGCTCCATGATAAGGTTGATGCTATTAGTCAGCAGTTGCACGCCGTGACCAAAATGGTGACAAGATAATGGTGATCTGAAGTTGTTGCTTGTCAAATATGCAGCAGCTACTTCTCTACTTATGGATGCAGCTATGTAAATATGTAAGCTTGGTTGTTGTACAACAAGCAGTAAAGAAAATGAAATGTCGGACTTATTTATCTGGAATGATAAGTATATATAAATGCATGCGATGTTTTAAAGATATCAATGTATATTACTTTGGAATCAAAATTGTCTCTATTGCCTTTTGACCATGAATTTAGTTTCAAAAAAATACCCACAGATTTGTGAACTTCTATACTTCAATCAAAAAACTTGGCTATAATGAGCTAAATGATACTGCCATAATGTGCAAGCTAAGGAGCATGTAAAGCAAGCATGCTTTTTGTTCAAGTCGTGACAGAAAGCATTACCAATTTGGTACTTGAACTAACGGATGGGGCTAAAATGATCTAAATGGTTCAGTTTCGGAAAGGATATATCTCAGGTTGAAGACTTACAAGGAAAGTTAGCAACACGAAGCTAATAAAGTGAGTAATGGCTGACTGACATTCACACCAGTAGGAAATAAGAGCTCTTTGTAAACAGAGCACGCACGGTCAATAGTAACATGCATAATGAGTTGCCTGGCACAAAACTACATACATATGCTAATTTAGTAATTCACCAAAGAGAAAGTGGACCACCTGGCTATAAAATCACAACACTAATGCGAGTCACTGTGTATCTAACAAAAAAGTGCATTAGTGTTTTAGTATCCTTTTGCTAGACCCTAATATGTACATTGATGAGGTTGACCGCCTTTGCAAAGTCGACCTCGATAGCTGACCCATACTTGTAGCCCACTTGGTTCAGGGAGGCTTGACCAGTCTGACACCCATGGGATGGGGATAATCGGTTGCCAATCTGATAACCGCGGGTTGGGTAAACCAATTGCTAATCTAGCCCCATTGGATAGGGAATACCGGCCAATCTGATAGTGCTTGGGGAGGCCAGGCCAATTAAACATCCGAGGTAGTCGAGGCTGGGGAGCCCAATCTTCCAACATATGGGGTAACAACAACTCTAGCTAGGATGCACAGATGGGGTAATAGTAACTCCAGCTAGGATGCACAGATGGGGTAATAGCAACTTTGGTTGGCACGCTCTTCTAGAGTAGACGAGATGGCACAGATGGAACACAAACCACTACTGCACACCAAATAACTTCCATGGTAGGGGATCACCAAAAAATTGGGACTAGAAGGAAGTGTATATGGGCCACATGTCATCTAGGACTTAGAAGGAAGCTGATCGATGGTGGCAGCGTCAGTGGCATGAATTGGAATGATGGCTACAATAATAGGAACAATAACTACCAAGAGAAGTGAATGTGAGATAATCCTTTCCACTTTATAAAATATCACTTTATTTTGTTTGATCTAGACTCTAAATAACTAGAGTTTTTTGAGGCAACAAGAACTAGAATCTTCATGAGGGGCTTCCTGCATGAATCTTTCTCAATCTCTCTCAATGGACTTACCTAAAACTGTCAAACAAGGTGAACCGTTGTATGAATAGTGTATCAAGCATAAGTTGAAAGAGAGGTGCATGAAGACTCAAAGACATACATACATTCTGGGCATCATAAGCATATATCAAGCTTATCTATTCTCCAACATCGTCGGAAAGCTTCCTCCTTTTGCAAATGTGTAAAATAGTGATGAACCAACAATGCAGATAAATGAATGAACTAGAGGGATTAGGAAGTCAGGATAGTCTATCATGAACATTTAAACTATAGACAAGTCAAGATTTAGGATTCGCAAGCCCCCGCGTCGCCTCCCTATGTGGGGGACTCTAGGGGACCAAACCCTAGCTACCACCCTTAGCCTCTTCTCTCCTCTCTCCTACCGCACTACTGCCAGAGCTGGCTAGCAACAAGGCTATGTCCTCTCGATGGGATGGCGGCAATGACCGCTCCTCTCGTTTTTAGCAGCATGGCAGCATGGGCTGTGGTGAGCCTATTGCGTGGCCTTGCTCGAGACTTGTGGGGCTTAGTGGGGCCACCTAACCATGGTTGTGGTGATGTCGACCTGAACTCGGGGTAGCGTACGGGGCTTATGGCAGTGGGATCTCCTTCTCTTCCCCACTGCTATCCCCTTCCTCCTTACGTGTAGTGCCGCTAGTGTTGCTTCTGGGCCTGGTGGCCAGATCTGATGCCCTGGTAGCCAGAACTGGCACTCCTAGGTTGAGGGGAGTCATCAATGGTGTAGGCCATGGTAGTACTATGAATCACCCCAAAACACAAGAAGCATGGCAAACCCCATCAGGCATGATACCACATCCTTGCGCTTGATCCGCTTGGTAGGCACGTCGTTCTATTGACACTTCTTCCAAATTCTCTAGCATGGCCACGCTATGGAGGTAATTGTCAGAATTGGACTCATCCAACATGTATTGCAACTGCTGTTTATCTAGCTGGTGAACAATGTTGCTTATTGTTGGCAGGAGGTATTCAAGGTATTCGTTGAATACCCATTATTTTTATCGATCAATGGTATTTAAAGGTACAACCAATTACGTATGTTAAAAACAAGGGTTGAATCAATCCATTTCTTTATCTTTTCAAAATTTGAATATGCATTCTTGAAATCTTGGGCCTGCATCTAGTTGCGTAAGCTATAGGATTGTCAAGACCCAATGGTGAGCTAGTAAGCAGTGCCACTCTGATACCTTGATGCCTCCGCCAAGCTCTTGCTGCATCTCTACTGCCACCGCCGTTGCCTGATCTGAGAGGGCTAGGGTTTGGTGGTGGGTTTGAGGTGCAGTGGTGAGACACCATTTATAGCAGCACCAAGGTTGGTGTGAGGTGCCGTGCGAGGGAAGTGAGGCAGATTTGGAAGGTGGTGACGGAATGGCGGTCAACATGACCTATGGTTGGAGGCATGGAGGTGGTGGTGCTCAGCACAATGACAGGCCGAGGCGCGAGGGCTGCAAGGGAACTATTAATGTCCACAACCTTCTGCTATGTCCAAAAAGAATCACTATGCAAAAACCAAGTATTTGTGGACATGTTTGGAAACAAAAAAAATATTTATTGTAAAATATGTTTTCTTTGGGTATCCACTTGATTATAAGAGTGGGATACATATAATGCTACTAGGTGTGATATGTAATCATTGTACATGCCACAATGTGGAGTAGATGGTCAGTGAATCATCAAACCTTAGAAGAAAAATCTTGTATCTCCATTGTTCCCGTGGTTTGCGTATTCTACACTTGCTCTTTACTTTGTGCAAACTCGTATCTATGTGGTTATTTTGCTCACTTGCTTGTTTGCCTCAAGTAGTTTTTGTAGTTATTTGAGCAGCTTTCTAGTTCTACTGGTAGCTTGTTGTTTACCATGCTCACTAGAATTGTGTAGCAGCTTGTGAAAGGTCCTAGTTTGGTTTGGACACTCTCTTCTGCTTGTCTTCTTGCTTTGAGACATGTAAGTGTCAAGATTCATGGAAGGGAATGTTGCGTCTGGAAAGACAACTAGAGTTAAGTAGCAGGAATCCTTCTGGGACAATATGATTTTTCTCCAATGTAGGGCCATTGATTTTTTTTTAGGATGTTTTCATGTCCAGATACCCTGAAATGTGGTATCCGGTGAGAAAATTAAAATGCCACTTTTGAAGGTATATGAAAAGAGGATTTATCCTTGGCTGCCACAAGCAAGCTAGGAAAGCCCTTAAATGAGTAGGATAACATTAGCGCCCTCATTGTCTGACATGTCTAAGAGTACTTGCACAACTTCATACTCATAGGACCTGTTCTTATCTGCATCTGAGCATGTCACCACGAAAACACATCGCTCACCGATGACACGCCCTAAACACACGTAGGCCGGGAAGGATCTGAGTTGGAACCCGCCTAGCCTCGACATGGGGACAACGGCTAACTGGTGTACCTGGAGTACTGCTAGCTCAGATTAGGCCTAGTACAACTCCTGGGAGTACATACTTCCCGTGCTGTCATTTCAATTACCTCCGATCCTTTCCATTGTATCCAAGATCCAACCAGCAGTGACGATATGCCATCTTCGCTGCTGAAGGAGCTCGTCCAAGAGATCCTCGTGCGCCTCCCCCAGATGAGCCCAAGCACCTAGCCTACGCCAGCCTCGTGTGCAAGGCCTAGCGTCGCGTCCTCTCCAACCGCGGCTGCTTCTAGCACCACCGCTGCTCTGCTACATCTAGAGCTGCTACTATGACGACAAACCTATGTGATTCATCCACAGGACGCCCTCCAACGCCTCTCCCATTCGCATGGCTGTAGTTGACTACCGCCACTGGTTCGCCCTTGACTCCTGCCACGGCCGTGTGCTGATCCATGCCAACGCCAACACCATGGAGCCATCAAAGGGGCTCATCGTCTCGGATGCCATCACCAGCAGCCAGCAGCACCTGATTGCGCCCTCTTATTACTTCTGCAACTACATGGGGGCTGTGCTGTGTGCTAAGGACAGTTGCGACCACCTCGACTACCATGGTGGTCCGTTTCGTGTGGTCATTATTGTGGAGACCAACTGCATCAGAACTGTATTTGCATTTGCATCCATCTACTCATCTGTGACCGGTGCATGGAACGCTCTCACCTCTATTGAAGTCAATCACAGCTCCAATCACTACCGAATCAGAGGCAATCACACACAAAGTCTTCTTATTTTGGAGACAAACTATATTTCCCCATTGAAAATGACACAATCATCCTCAAGTATGATCTGTGTACACATTGGTTATCACAGATCGATATGCCATGGGATCTATCCAATAAGGCAATTCTCATGAAGGCGGAGGACAGAGGGCTAGGATTTGCCACCCTGAGAAACAATCACTTCTACTTGTGGTCACAACAAGATGTTGCTGATGGAATTGGTGGGTGGGTGGAACACAGGGTTATACGGCTTGGGACGTTGTTCCCAAGATGCATGCCATATGAGTCATATGAAGTAGTTGGCTTCGCAAAGGGCACAAACACTATTTTCATTAACATATATACATAAATCTTCACGCTTGACCTTGTGTCAAAGAAAGTGAGGAAGGTTGGTGTAAGAAGGTCTGACCGATTGGATGCCATTTTACCTTACATGAGCTTCTACACTTCAAGGTATAGTAGCCTTGTGGCTTTTTTACTTTGTATAACTATTATATATTTTTTTTATGTTATAGTTATATCCTAAACTTCATTTACTTCATCAAGTAGTGATAAACTGTAGCAATAGGCTGTGAACTATACAAGATCGTGATCAAATATGCAAACAAATTACTGTATATATGACCCCGAAGCCTTTGAATACAACATGATTTAGATGTATATTTTAAAGCCTTGACTTGTGAATATTACTGTAATGTCAATGAGAATTCCTTAATGGTGTATAGATTAACTACTTTAATTTGTGATATAAGAGCATAAGTGTTATTCTCGTGCCTAGCATGATGGTCCCAGCTTGTGATATAAGAAGAGTGAATACCTGCAAGCAGTAGACACGATTAAACCTAGTACAAGAAAATCAATTAGTAATATTATTATACTACTGCAGTATTGCTTACTAGTGTTGGAGAAGGCTGTCCCTGTTGATATATGCGGTCATAATCTTCAATAATAGGATCTCCTGCAATAGGGAAAAAATGAATAATCGAGAATTTCAAAGGTCAAAGGATTTTGATTGGAAACAGTAGTTATTGTGGCGAAGAATAAAATTTAACTTTTGTTTAGTGCCAGAAATGTGTACATGTTCAAATATGCATGACATAAAAGATAAATTCGCATGTATATAGTACTAAAGGGCAGCAGAATTTGTAGCCAATACAAACCCAAAATAAGATCTACTGTCAAGATTATTTAATAATGAAAGATAGAACCATCCAATATTACCATTTTCAAGTTATGAGAAAACAACCGAAAAGGGCTTTAGACCTAATACAGAAATTAACTATCTAGGTTGGAGAAAAAAATGATTCACATTAGGGCCACTGATTATTCATATAATGAATGAAATACTAGGCTAATATAACATTAGAGACACCAATAATGGTTACAAATCTAAAAGTCTTATATATCAGACATTAATTTGTTGCATATATGCACAGTTAATTTGTCGCATAAGACTATTGTAGTATACAAAAAGTCATCTGACACCACTAGGATATTATATTCTACTATATCCCTCGTACATTTAGTCTAATGTTGTTCATCCTTTAAATGAAAATACAACTTAGCTAGCTAGTGAAATATATAGATGCCACAAAAATAATATAGGCTTTAACTTTATCACAAGTGGGAAAAATTAAATATTGATGCCACACACCAAACCCTAATTATTCAATCAGTTTTGAAGATGAAGAAAGAGGGACAAAGGAAATATGTATTACGATAATTTAAAACAACATCAGGGCTGCAACTTCAGAAAATAACAGGACTACACATATATAGACCAGCTACCCATATATAAAGCACATGTAATGTGACAAAGAATAATTAAAAGATGGTGGTTACATACTTACATGGCTACTATAGAACTGATGCAGATATTCCTAAATATGAAACTAATGGATAAAAACATGGTTGTAATTTCGAAGAGAATTAACTCACATTGAGCAATCTTATTAGTTTTTTCATTTCCTTCAGGGATAGCAACTCGGCATGGTTTCCCAAAAATCTGATGATGGTGTTTCAGAGAACAAGGTTAACAGTAAATATTCATGGACCATTGAGGAGATCAGAAAGGCAAATAAAGCTAAATAATAATTCAGTAGAAAAGAATCTGTGCACACATCATGTTAATGTAGCTATATATCCTGGGCGTGTACACATGGAACCCTATTTTTAAAAAATTTTACAAAGGGGCTACATTTCACAAGAACTATTTTTCAGGCAAGGAGAGAAAGGGTGAAATTTCACCAATAACAAGTAATCCTATACAACGAACAAGTGCAAAATGATCAAGTTGGTAAAGTTAACTCGCTCATCATACAGATAATAAGTATTAATCAGCATGAAAGTGAAAAGAAACTAAATATGTTACAATGGCAGGAATTACTAGCTTGTCCATTATTCCATCTACGATTAAATTTCAAAAGGGCGCAAAACCAATCAAGTCCTGATTTATGGTGTGAATGTGATATCTGCAGCTGGTTACCATAAAATGGGTAGTAGATTAGCACAGCACGAACATAGAGTTGATGAGCGGGAAGTACAGTAATATAACAAATTAATTTATCCTATACGTGTATATATGCAACCAGTCAAATATGTCAAGAAAAAAGGAAAAGAATTCATCCAAGCAATTGTAGAACTTCTAGCTATGCAATTCAGTGTAATTAAGGGCGGAGGTCAATCCACATGCTGGGTATAAATTTTAAAGTTATCTATAGGTATGTGTGATCGATAATAGTTGTAAGTATAATATTGTACACTGTAGCTCATGAAGAATTTGACCAACTGATCACTGTACCGTACCGTGCCACTGTCCAGCCAATTAATGCAATCATACTATACATCAAATACACAGTAAATAGCTAGCATATACCTTTCGACATACTTAACATAATGACATGCCCTTACTAAGCCATGGTATACTTGAATGTATGACACAAGATGAGAAACTATTGAAACATTGGCATCAAAAAATGGAAAATAAAAGGATGAGTACGGACGAAAGAAGGAAAACAGAAAACTTACAGCACGAGTAAGGAAGGAACAATCCTTTTCACTTTATAAAGTATTGTTTGATCCAGGCTCTGAAGAACTAGAGTTTTTTTCTGAGGGATCAAGAACTAGAATCTTCATTAGGGGCTTCCTGCAATTCAATATAAATAATCTTTTTCCATCTCTGTCAATGGACTTACCTGAATGTGAAAAACAAGGTAAATTGTTATACCAACGGTATATGAAGCTTACATCGCACAAGTTGAAAGAGAAGTGCATGATGTTGCAAAGACATACACATTTTGGGAGACATAAGCTTATATTAAGCTTATCCATTTTTCCACATCATTGCAAAGCTTCTTCTTTCTGCACATGTAAAATAGTGATGAACCAACAATGTAGAGATCAAAAAAGAATGAAGTAAAGAGATGAACATGAGGGGATCTGGAAGTCAGAATAGTCTATCATGGACATTTAAATTAAAGACAAGTCAAGATTAGCAGCATGCCAGCATCTCATAGCTGAACTCAGCCCCAACAAGAACAGTGAGTCAGAGAAAGCACATATACTACGAATTGTCCCAAAATATAGAGAAGCATGGCAAGCCCCCCATCAGGCATGACACTGCATCCTCACGGTCAATCCACTCAGCAGACGCGTCATTCTTTTGACGGTTCTTCCTCTTTCTAGCCCCACCCCACAGTGGGAGGTCGTCATTCCATTACTGCAGTAGCAGTTTTGGCATGCAGGCAAAAATGTTTTCGGAGGCAAGCAAAAACTATTTTCCGAGGTGGGCAACCAGTCTGCCTGCGCCAAATCATCTGGGCAATTCAGGATTAACAGAGGCCGCCGTATGCTTGCCTGTGTTAATGAATTTAAAAAATAAAAAAATAGCAAGCCCATCGGTTGGCTGCTGAGCCTATCCACAAGGACCGACGAGAGCCCATTGACTCATTGCCACCGACGGAGAGGCCCACCCGTGCATCGTTGCCTGAGAGGCCCATGCTCACCGGATCTGTCGCTAGTGGGTCCTTGCAGTGTGCCATCAGCAGATCTAGGTGGCCACCAGCCCTGACGTCGTGCCACGGCTGACCACTCTGCTTATCTGGCCACGAACGCATCCACTCCACAAGGCTGCTCATCCTCGCACAGGGTTTTTAAGGGTATTCATTGGATACCCTTTTTGTACCGATGAATGGTATTTAAAGGTACAATCAATCATACATGGTAAAAAAAATAAAGGCTAAATCAATCAAAATTTTTTACCTTTTGAAATTTTGAAGACACGTTCTTCAAATCTTAGACTTGCCTCTGGTCGTGCTAAGCTACGGGATCGTCAAAACTTGGCCAGGCAACGCCACTCCGACACCTAGATGCCTCCGCCAAGATCTCGCATCACAGCCACCTGATCCGCTGCTGTAGCCCCAAAACGATGTGGAGATGAGGTATGGGTGCCCGATCTGCCGTCGTTGGAGTCAGATTCGGGGGTGGGGGTGCCGCTGCTGCTCGTGCCGCTCGGACCGAGGGCGCCGCTGCTTGGGGCTGGTCAGATCCACTGTGTTGTCGCCGCCCTAGCCTTATGCGCCACCACTTGGGGGCCAGCGGGGAGGGTGCCTCTGCTTGGTGATCGGAGAAGGCACCACCGCTTGGGCGTCTCGCCGTCGAGGGGCGAGCGGGTGGAGAACCGAATCTCCCGCTGTCGCGGTCTCACGAATGCAGGAGGCGGCGAACTGGTGGAAGAGGAAGAGAGACAGAGTGTGGCACTAGGGTTTGCGGAGCCACTTTTATACGTCGACGGTATAACCAGCCCGCTTTTGGGCCAGTTGAAAGGCCAACTTAGCCTAGGCTCAAGTTGGCTGCGTGTTTAATTCTCCAGCGCTCGTCAAAATGATTTTTTATATCAGTATCACTGAAACACATAGGAAAACTTTGTATTGTTCCATCAGAAGCTAGAAAACTGACAAGGAAACATATTTACTCTATCGGTCTTGGTATTTTTCTGTCGGTTCGTGTGTGACCGATAGAAAATATAAAATTTCCAGTAGTGCTGCATGATAAGTTGGATGCTATGAGTCCATGCCCTGACCAAAATGGTGACAAGATAATGGTGATCTGAAGTTGTTTCTTGTCAAATATTTAGCAGCTACTTCTCTATTTATGTATGCTCCTATCATGGATGCAGATATGTAAATATGTAAGCTTGGTTGTTGTACAACAAGCTGATATATACGGAAATGTAATATCAGACTTCTTTATCTGGAATGATAAGTATATATAAATGCATGCGACGTTCAAAAGATATCAATGTATGGTACATTGGAATCAAAATTATCTCTATTGCCTTTTGTCAATGAAATTTGTTTTTTAAAAATACCGACAGGTATGTGAACTTTTCTACTTTAATTAGACAATTGGGCTATAATAAGCTAAATTATACTGTGATGATGTGCAAGCCGGTGAGCATGTAAAGCAAGCATGCTTTTCATTCAAGTTGTGAAAGAAAGCATCTGGTACTTGAACCAACAGATGGGGCTAAAATTGTCTCATTGGTTCAGTTTTTGAAATTATATCTCTTGAAGCCTTACATGGAAGATTAGCGACATGAAGCTAATAAAGTCAGTTATGGCTGACTGACAATCACAGAGTCTTTTTTGAGGGAACCAGAACTAGAACATTCATGAGGGGCTCCCTGAATTTCAATATCAAGAATCTTTCTTCACCTCTGTCATTGGACTGATCTGAAAGTGAAAAACGAGGTGACTGGTTATACCAACAGTATATGTATCAAACATAAGTTGAAAGAGAGGTGCATGATGGTGTAAAGACATAAACATTAGAAGCATAAGCTTAAATTAATCTTATCCGATTTGCCACATCATTGGGAAGCTTCTTCTTTCTGCACATGTAAAATAGTGATGAACCAACAATTTAGAGATAGAAACTGAATGAACTAGAGAGATGAATGTGAGGAGATCAGGAAGTCAGAATAATCTATCATGGACATTTAAATTATAGACAAGTCAAGATTTAGCAGCATGCCAGCACACTAGTACAGAGAAGCTCTACGCTGGCGGTGGAATTTAATTTTTACAGGCGGAATCAATTAAAAAACACCTGTAAAAAGTTATTGGCGGGCCAACTCAAAAACCGCTTGTGAAAATCAATTTATACAGAACAAAACCACCTATAGAAATCATGTATTTCTACAGGTGGTTCTCCTAAGAAACTGCCTGTAAAAATCATATTTGTACAGGCGGTTTCTTAAGAAATCCGCCAGTAGAAATAATTTGAAATTGATTTTTTTGAGTTTTTAAATGACCTCGTTTGAAAAACCATCAAAATAAAAGTTGTAGATCTCGAAAAGTTATGAAACTTTGTAGTTGATGATTTTTTTCATTTTGAAATCATCTTGTCGTCGAAAACTATGTTTGAATTTCTCAAATTTGAAATTCAAATTTTGTAAATGACCTCGGATGGAGAAACTACAAATATAAAATTTGTAGATCTTGAAAAGTTATGAAACTTTGTAGTTGACCATTTTTACATTGGAATCCGTTTAGGCCCTCAAATAATCAATATATGCTCGGTTTAGTATAATATATGGGGAACTAAACTCTAATATAGACACAACTGAGTGATAGGTGGAGTGGTAGAGAAGGTTATGCGCAAAGGCGAGGTCTTAGTACCGGCCAAAAAAAAGCGCGATTTTGTATTCTTTATAATAAGAAGAAGCTGTTCCGCCTGGCACGACAAGCCCACCATCAGGCATGACACTGCATTCTCGCGCTCAATCCGCTCGGCAGACACGTCATTGTGTTGATGCTTCTTTCCCTTTCCAGCCACGCCCCATGGTGGGAGAGCAGTTTTGGCAGGTGGGCAAAAATGTTTTTCAGAGGCAGGCAACCAGTCCGCCTATGCCAAATCATTTAGGTAAATCAGGATTAACCAAATGATTGCTGGCCGGCGTTAATGAATTAAAAAAACTAAAAAAACAACGTCGATTGGCCCACTGAGCCCATCGACGTGTTGCCGCTGCCGCCGTGGCGCTGCTGGATTATCTGCGCATCCGCCGCCATCGTTGGAGAGGCCTGCACTTGCACCATCACCTGAGAGTAATCATTTATGTGAATTTCCTGAGTATATTTAATTATTGCCAAAGATCTATATTAAGAAAAATTTTATGGTGCTTGGAAATAATGGGAGTGATTCGTTGGACTAGATCAAATGGTTAAAAAATAGGAAGGACCAATTTAGAGGAAATTAAGCTGCGGGCTGGGAAATTAAACAAATGTATTCTATAATGGTACTAGCACCAGAGTCAAATTAAACAAATGTATTCTAAAATGACAAAAATTCTAGAGTACTAAAAGCAAGCTTGCAAGTGTGTTCGGTGGTACTAAACTACAACCAGAGCATAAAAAAAAATCATAACTGTGGTCCCTGTGCTTAAAACATACATATGCTGATATTGTCCCATCTGAAGGTTGTGTAATGATCCTTTCACTGAGAATCTGCATACTTGGCTATTTATTTCAAATTGGATGTTGTAGTGTGGTGGTCTTCTTGTTGCGTCCTTTTTGATGAATTACTTATGATAATCTATCAGCATGTCAGCTTTATAGTTATTGTCACGTGTAAATTAATATGCATTACATGCTTGGCCATTGGAATTTTTTTAGATGAATTTGGCCATTGGAATTGATTGGTTAAATCTGTCTCTTTTATTCAACAAGCTAGATTGAGAATTGTGATTTGGTTTCATTTCACCTCCTTGCCTAAAAATAGTGTCCAGTTTTGGCAAGTGAAGAGCAAAACCATCGAGTAATGTACAACTGTACAAAAAGTAGCAGTTGCTATGGCAAACGATCTCTTCCAAAGTTAATGCTTCAGAAAATCTTTTGCGAGGCCAACTTACACTACTACATAAAATCTTTTGCGAGGCCTTTTCAAAAGAGCCTTGGAGGCGGGCAATCTTTTGAACCGCCTCGGTTAATGCTTCGGATTAACTGTGGCAGTTATTCTTTATTTACCATGGCGGTCAAAGAAAACCGCCTCGCAAAATTGATTTACGGAGGCAGTCAACCTAACTGGCCCGCCTTGGTTAATATATATTAACTAAGGCGGGCATTTTAACGTAACAATCTTGAAAAATTATTAACCGAGGTGGGTATTCTAATTCAACCACATCTGTAAATGAAGCCTAACCTACTAACCCATACTAGCCCACTACCAACTCCAATATATATACGAATTCATCAGGGAACCCTAACTCCCACTCCCACCATCGCGGCCGCACGCGCCCGTCCCCTTCCCCTCCCCTCAAACGTCGAAACTATACCTCTCCTCCCCTCCCCCTCCCCCTTCCCTCCCCCTCCTCTCTGCTCAAGCTCGTTGCCCCTCCCTCTCCCCTCCCCTTCCTCAGAGCTCGACGCCCCTCCCCTCCCTATCCGCGACCCCCTCCCTTTCCCTCCCCTCCCCATCCTCTAGGTAGGGTGGGCCACTCCGACAAGGGGCCACGCGGCGGCGCGGGCCGCATCAAGGAGGGGCCATGGTGGTGCCGAGAGGCCATGACGGCACGGAGCTGCCCCAACGAGGGGCCACAGCGGTGCAAGCCTCCCCGACGAGGTGACACGGTGGCACTGGCTGCCTTGGCCAGGGAACACGGCGGCACGGGCCGCCCTGAATAAGGGACACGGCAGCGCGAGCCGCCCCGACGAGGGTCCATGGCGGAAGATCTAGCGAGGAGCATAGGTACCAGTCGTGGATCCGGCCACTAGAGCTACAGATCCAGGCACCGGAGCTATGGATCTAGCCCCAACGGTGACAACGCATGTGGCGGTGGTGGGACGCAGAGCACAGGCGGGCTCGATTGGACTTGCTCTGGCTTTTTTTATTTTTTTAATATTCATTAACCGCGAAGGCCGCTCTAAAATAAATGTCTCCACTAATTGATTAAGGGAGGCGGGCAGGATAACCGTCTCTGTAAAGTCACGATTAACCATGACCTTACATTGACGGCAGTTGCTTTTGCATGCCTCTGAAAATAAAAACCGCCCGCCTCCGAAAAAATTCTATAGTAGTGTTAGGATTTGAGCCACCCCACAATTTCTAGGGGCAGCTCTAAATCCAGACGCCCATAGAAATTATTTTCCAAAAAACACAAATTGGGGCCTAGGTCCGATCAATGTGTGCCGTGTGCCACAATTCAAACCTGGAACCTCAAGTCTCGTGTGTATATCTAACCCAAAGTCATTAGTGACTAAGGGGTAGATGCATTCTTTTTGACTCACTTTACTGGATTTTGAAATTAATATTTAGGACCCTAAATGAATTTAAATGAAAATGGTTTCAACTACAATGATGTAGATATCAACGAATCAACGAGTGCTATAACTTTTGTTTTTGGAGATTTCTCTATGCGAGGATATTTGAAAATTTTTAATTTCAAAATATGAGAACTTCAAATAAAATTTTCATTGGATAAATTATTTCAAATGTAAAAGTTGTATAGCTGTTTGATATCTACATCTTTGGTTTTAGTTGTTTCTTCATCCAAGGACGTTCTAAAAGTTTAATGTTATTTACTTGAATGCGCATGTTACTTTAGATGATATATATGATCGCATCCTAGCATCGGTTTGTTGCTCTTCCTTTGTTAATTTCCATAATCCAGTCTTAGAAACTTCCGCATATGTTTCGTTTGTTTCCAAGATTGGAGATGCAATTCCATACTGTGCAAAAGCAATTTCACTATGCAAGTCATGCATACAGGGCCTGGAAAGTTCCAAGGATGCTTTGTTGGCGGCTAAAGATGGTGATGCATCTGCTGCTGAAGCTGCAGGAGGCTCAGAAAAATCTGCCGCAGAAAAAGAGCATAGAGCAGCTTACTAGCATATTGCCTGATCTTGAGAGAAGATGGTAAACAGTTACAGATGCAATTTATCTTGCTTCATGGGCCTGGTAATGTATCAGTGATGAAGATGATTTTTCTTGCTTCTAAGGACTAATGACCTCTAATTTGTTGTGCATTTAGCTTGAGGACCTGGAGCAAGCAAACCCAAGCCCCGCCATGGATGAGATGTTGAAGACGATTGCATCCAGGGTAACTGACAGGATGCCAAGAGCTGCATCTTTTACTTCTTCCCAGATGGCAACTCCAGCAATGGATTCGACTCTGTTTCTCGGTTAGCTCGAATTATGGACTGAGGTAGTATCCCATAATTTGTGGATTCACTGCTTTGGCTGTTGAGCTGCTACGATAGAGAAAACCATCAAGGTAAGAAACAAACATCAAGGTTATTTTGCGGATTCAATACTTTGGTGTTCTCTGTTCTGAATGAGCTATGATCAGTGGAGTGTGTTGGCCATTTCATTTCTTCACGTGTTGAATTGGATTGTTGTGAACCTATTTACGATTCTGACCTTAGCATGTGTCAGACAAATCTTGCAAACATGATGCTCCCATCCACCCCACCGCCAGCCTGAGAGACCACATGTAGAGCAAGGTAGATCATGGTCTGCAAGGCCACAGGGCAGGGTGATACTGAGCACTCACGTTCTGTCACTTTTTCCATGTGCAACCTGCTTCTCCCTAGTGTTTCAGCTCACAGGTCACAACTTTGTTGTAGGTTGCTACTATCTTGTTGACACCATGACTGTCCCAATTCTCAGTAGGACAATAGCTTAGTCATTAATTAGTACTGCACTGCACAAACACTAGTAGGTTGTTTGGTTTGAGTTGAGTGAGTTCATCGTCTACTTATTCCTCACAAGCTAATAGTTAGTACTAGTGCTAGTGTGAGGACATCCCATCAAATTTGAGGAATAGACTCATGATGCATCACCTCATTTAGGATGGAGTGACTCCTCAATCCAAATATACTATAGATGTACAAGTGGACGCCTATTCAGGCAAGTATAAAACCTGATAGAATGAGCAGCGAAAGTATACCACAAGGACAAGAATGACAACCCAATAACTAAGCTAAAGGTTTGATTGACAATACACAATTAGCAGTAACAGCCTCAGCACTACAAATGTCTGGGGAACTTGTTCATGGGGTACATTAACATGGAAGATCGCTCTCTTACCACTCACGCACCATACCCACCTGAGCGTAAAAAGAATAAGAACAAAAGAACGAAACTATGTTTTTGATTGATTGATATTGGGTAATTATACACAACGAACAGATGCCTCAAACGTACACGTCCATTCTATGATTATTAGATGAGGTCCCAGATTTAACAACGATTATATTTAATGTCTAGTCACTAATCCATTGGATGAGAATACTCCAATACAATTGGTTCTTAACACGTAGCTAGTAGACATCAACCATCGATTTCCATCATATCCATATTGATAGTCAAATACTCCACATTCGCTGCCTCATGACCTCAATCTTGATGAGGGGTGAGGCAACAACTTCTTTGGAGGCCACATGTACCATTTCCTCTTTGATGGAAGTACCAGTATCATTTTGTTGGGATTGCAGGGCTTGAACAATAGTGTTGCACATGTTTTAGTATCCTTTGCTAGACCATAATGTGTACATTGATGAGGTTGACCACCTCTGTAAAGTTGACCTAGTGTTGGTAGCTAACCGAGATAACCTAGCTGACGTAGAGTTGGTAGCCAACCTCGGTCGGGGAGGCCTAGCCAATCTGACACCCATGGGTTGGGGAGAACTGATTGGCAATCTGATACCCATGGGTTGGGGTGAACCAGTTGCCAATCTGACACCCACTGATGAGGATAACCAGCCAATCTGACACCTGATGCTGCTTGGGAAAGCTAGGCCAATCAAACACCTGACCTAGTCTGGGGAGCCCAGCCTTCCAACAGATGCCGCACAAACCATTATTGCATACCATACAATTAGAGCAATAACTTCCATTGTAGTGGATCATGCAACAATTGGTAAGGAATCGGAACGATGGTGGCGGTGGTAGTGGCAGGAATTGGAATGGTGGAGGTGGCAACAAGAACAATAACTTCCATGTTGGTGAATCATCCAACAATAGGTACCGGCAGGAGGTTGATCCGGGCCGCACCTCATCTGGTACTGGAAGGAAGGAGAACACTGGCCATGCTAGCAGCTCGTTGTCAATGATCCTTGGTAGGCTAGTTTTGTGTAGGTTGGTTATGCGCCTTGTTTTCGGTGGGGCAGGATGCTCCTGTTTCTTGCGGATCTTGAGCACCTCGCGGTGCTTGTAAGAGTGCTCTGACTGGTCAAACATAGGGCTTTCCCTCGACCGGTATTCCGGCACCAGGCGGTTGTAGGAGTGCTTCGGCTGGTTGAATGTAGGGCTTGCCCTTGACCGGTATTCTGGCACTAGGTGACCCTACCTGTAGCGCACACCGCACGCATTGCACAGCGTGCTTTTGCCCAGTGGCCCCATCCTCCACTGCAGGGTCGATGTGGTGCTGCAGTGCAGGCACCACTTCTTCAGCTTGTCTATCTCGTTGCATGGGGCTAGCACCGCCCACTACAAAACAACACCGCATCACCGTCAGACACTAAAAATTATATTTATCGATAGATGACGACATGGACAGTTGCAAGTAGAGGAACCAAGATGAGAGGCAGCAGCACCAGCAGAGGAGTGGCGGCTGGCAGTAGGGCCACTTTATAAAATATGGCTTCATATTGTTTGATCCAGGCTCTAAAGGACTAGAGTCTTTTTTGAGGGAAGAAGAACTAGAATCTTCATGAGGGGCTTCTTGTATTTCAATATCAATAATCTTTCTCCATCTCTGTCAATGGACTTACCTGAAAGTAACAAACAAGGTGAATTGTTATACCAACAGTATATAAATTTTATATCAAGCATAAGTTGAAAGAGAGGTGCATGCTGTTGCCAATACATACACATTCTGGGAGGCATAAACTTGCTTATCCATTTTCCCACATCATTGGAAAGCTTCTTCTTTCTGCACATGTAAAATAGTGATGAACCAACAATGTAGAGATAAAAAAGAATAATGAACTAGAGAGATAAACATGAGGGGGGGTTGAGGAAGTCAGAATAGTCTATCAAGGACATTTAATTAAAGACAAGTCAAGATTTAGCAGCGTGCCAGAATCTCATAGCTGAACTCAGCCCAAACAAGACCAGAGAGAGAAAGCACATATACTATGAATTGCCCCAAAACATAGAGAAGCATGGCAAGCACCCATCAGGCATGACACTGCATCCTCATGCTCGATCCGCTTGGCGAACACGTTGTTCTATCAACGGTTCTTCCCCTTTCTGGCCCCACCCCCACGGTGTGAGGTCGTCATTCATTACTACAGTAGCAGTTTTGGCATGTGTGAAAAACATTTTTCGGAGGCAGGCAAAAACGTTTTTCGGCGGCGAGCAACTAGTCTGCCTCTACCAATTCATCTCGGTAAATCAGGATTAATAGACGTAAATCAGGATTAACCAAAGCAGACATATGCTCGCCTATGTTAATGAATTAAAAAAATTTTAAAAATGCAAGCCCATCGGTTGGTTGCTGAGCCCATCCATAGGGCCCGACAAGCCCATCAACACGCTGCCGCCAGCGCTAGATCCAACGTGGCGCCACTGGATCTGCACGACCACTACCGTCGGAGAGGCCCACGCTTGCTAGATCTGTCAACCTGGACGCCATGCCATAGTTGACCGCTCTACTTATCTAGACTTGCACACATCCACTCCACAAGGCTGCTCATCACCGCCTAGGGGTTCTGAAGGGTATTCATTGAATACCTTTTTTCCTTACTGAAGAATGGTATTAAAAAGTACAATCAATCATACTTGGTAAAAAGTAATGTTGAATCAATCATTTTTTACCTTTTGAAAATTTGACTACAAGTTCTTTGAATCTTTGGCCCACCTCTGGTCGTGCTAAGCTACGGGATCGTCGAAACCCAGCAGTGAATGAGCAAACAACTTACCTTGATGCCTCCACCAAGGTCTCGTTCCACCTCGAGTGTCGACGCAGCCTGATCTACCGTTGTAGCCCCAAAACAAGGTGGAGAAGAGGTGAGGTGCCCGATCTACCGGCGTTGGAGTCAGATCCGAGGGCAAGGGTACCGTTGTTGCTTGTCACCGCTCGGATTGAGGGCGCCGCTGGTTGGGGCCACAGGGCGAGGGAGTCAGATCTGTTGCGCTGTCGTTGCCCTAGCCTTAGGCACCACCACTTGGGGTCTAGCGTGGAGGGCGCTGCTGCTTGGTGACCGGAGGAGGTGCAGCCGCTTGGCGGTCTCGTCGTCGAGGGACGAGCAAGCCGAGAACTGAATCTCCTGCTATCGCGTTCTCACAAATTGCAGGAGGTGGTGAAGCGGCGGCAAAGGAAAAGAGAGGCAGAGTGTGGCACTAGGGTTTGGGGAGCTGCTTTTATACGTCCACAACATAACCCACCCTCTTTTTGGGCGGACTGAAAGGCCAATGCAGCCCAAGCCCAAGTTGGCTACACGTTTCATTCTCTAGAGCTTGTCAAAATGATTTTTTCTATTAGTATCACCAAAGCACATAGTAAGACTTGTGATTGTTCCATTTGTCGCCCGAAAACCGACAAGAAAACATATTTCTTTTGTCTATCTTGGTGTTTTTTTTTCGATTCATATGTAACCGACAGAAAATATAAAATTTCCCTATCGGTTTGTGTTTAACCGACAGGGATTTTTTAGTTTCCAGTAGTGCTCCATGATAAGCTTGATGCTATGAGTCAGCAGTTGCACGCCGTGACCAAAATGGTGACAAGATAATGGTGATCTGAAGTTGTTTCTTGTCAAATATGTAGCAGCTACTTCTCTATTTATGGATGTAGCTATGTAAATATGTAAGCATGGTCGTTGTACAACAAGCAGTAAAGGAAATGTAACATCGGACTTATTTATTTGGAATGATAAGTATATATAAATGCATGCGATGTTTCAAAGATATCAATGTATATTACTTTGGAATCAAAATTGACCTGAACATGGTGCTGCAACGTTTGTGGTGGAAAAGACAAGCGTGGAAACGTTTGTGTTATTTACTCAATCCCAATACTACCGAATTCTGTCTCTAGAACCAGTTTTAGGACGGTTTTTGATCCAACTGGAGCTACAATACAATAAAATTAGCTGCCTTTGAATGTTGTTTCTACAGTGGTACATGTAAGCTTAACTACACACCTAGAACACACATAGTCATCGGATTCATTATTTGCACTACAAAAGATGCAAAGAATTTGTAAACAGCTCGTCATTTACACTCAATAAGGCTGTTCTGTGGTAGTGCCAATTCAGCTATTTGTAAGGCCACGTACACGTAGTAAAACTGTAAAAATCATGTGTATGAGTTCTTAAAACATAATGCTAATGAGATGGTTAGTCAATATGCTTGTAGAAAATGAGACAGATAGTGAAACTGAACACGTAGACCATTTTCTTTTTCTTGACCAACGGTTGTGTGGGACAGAAATAGTAAACGGTAAATCATCTATGTCAAAGACAAAACTGTAGGGAGCTGCGTCAAAAAAACAACAGACTCCCATTTTTGGAAAAATCTGATGAATGTTAAAGACACTTTTTTCAGTCTTGGTTCTTTCAAGGTGAAAGATGAAACATAGACCCGATTCTGGGTTGACACTTGGCTAGGCAATCAACCACTTAAGGACAAATTCCCTGGGTTGTTCAATATAGTGAGAAGGAAACAAGATTCTGTAGCAAAAGTACTTAGCTCAATTCCACTAAATATTTCTTTTCGTCGGAATCTAGTGGGCAGAAACCTAAGGGATTGGCACAGAATTGTTGCCTCTTTACATGATGTGAGCTTACAGGAGGGTACAGATGCGTTTGTGTGGTCTTTACAATCATCAGGAATTTTTTCCGTCAAATCTATGTATGATGCGTTGATTAACAATGGGGTTAGAGTGTCACAGGAAATATGGCAAATTAAAATTCCTACAAGAATAAA
>Ga0182004_10000519_pt1 | contig 23824 bp, 18 predicted proteins | sample Sormic07211540_1_FD_120479 | JGI IMG/M metagenome (GOLD analysis project Ga0182004, IMG submission 120479) | Endophyte microbial communities from Sorghum bicolor roots, Mead, Nebraska, USA - 072115-40_1 MetaG | ecosystem: Host-associated > Plants > Roots > Unclassified | place: USA: Nebraska...
CTTAGATGACTAATGGAACTAAACTATTTTAGCCCCTTTTAGTCAATGTGTTTGGAACTTTAGCTACTAAAGTGACTAAAGTTTAGCTAGCTAAAATTTAGTTGGTGGAACCAAACAGGGCCTAAGTATCAGTTGCCAATTTAACACTCGTAACTACATCTGTTACCAAGTTTTAAATTATATTTCTGTAATACAACATAATCACAAGACAAATAAGAAGCATTGAAGGTAAAGAAACTGCATCTTTGTGACATATGCAGTTTGCCTCTCCAATGCATGTCCTAATCTGCGTCCTGATCAAACTATGACCTACAGGACATGACTTATGGTGCTAAATCACGGACGGTTCACAAAAATATCCACACCAGCTAATCAAATCTTAACAACATAACTATTTGAGCAGATACGATTAAGGTTTTATTTGGGGCAGTAATTGAAGCTGGACTATCAGCAACAGAAGCTTATTTGGAACATATGGTGCCTTTCAAAGATTTAATAAAGGAGTAATAGTGTAAAAATGATCCTCGTTGGACGGGTTGCATTTAGTCTATGTGATCATGAAAGTAACCCCTCACCAAAGAAATCTTGGATGTGACAATTGTGGTCAAAAAGCAGGACAGGTATAGGAGCCTTCACTATCAACATACATCTAAACAAAAGAAAGGTGCCTTGTAGGGAAGTAGGAGAGATTCTCTGGTATGGTAGGGTTTTTTAGGTAAGCAATACGAGTTTTGCACGGATGATAGTTGTGTAGGCCTTCCAGGTATAATCTGTGTTTTTTGGGGGCTTCAAGGAGGGGGAGGGGGCCACGGTGGTGCGACTCTACAAACTGCAGGATCCCTCATAACATATGAATTAATCTGGCAAACAGTGTGAACGTATTTTGCAAACCTTTAAAGTCACAACAGGTCAACATCAGCAGTATTCTGAACAACAAATAGCCACTAGAATGTCAATGGCATAGAACATATTTTCATGAACCTGAAATTTACCAATTTAAGTATATATCCCAAGAGAAATTTAAGTATGTATCCCAAGAGAAATTCCACCAATTAATTAGCATTCCCTTTTTACTAACCAACAACAGTGTTCCTTTTTGGTAGTATTTAAGAGTTAATAGTCAGCCATTAAAAAAAAGAGGCGCCAAATCATCTATTTCTGGCGATCAGACACTAGCGCGGGAGTGCTGCCAAACACCTAGATTTTGATTTTTGAAAATTTAAAAACTGTTCTTGAGATTTTCTGGGGACCAAACAGCAGCACCCAAATCACCTGTCAAGTTGCTGTGTGTACTTTGTTTAGCAGTAACCAGATTGTACTGTGAGGACATGTGGCCATTGGGATTGCACAAGAGAGCTATAGAAAATTCCAAGCTTCGCTGGGGACCAGACTAGTATAGAATTATGATTGTAAAGAACTGAGCACAAACTCACCGTGCATGAGTGCTCCAATCACATCAGCCGATGTCACATTGAGCACTTTGAGCATGATCGCGACATTCTGAAGCCTCTTCGGGTCGAGCAGCCGGCTCTCCTGCTTCCCGGCGCTTCCCCTCCTCGCCGCCTGATCCGAATTCCCCGCGCCGCCGGAGTTGTTCAGGAACAAGCTCTCCATCGCCGCTTCGTTCACGCTGCACCAATCACCACGCAGTTCCCTGCTCAGTGCAGAACGATGGGGTATTGTGGAAACACGAATGGGAGAGGATCGCACCGGAACGAGTCGGAATTGTTGACCTGGTCCCAGACGGTGGTGCGGCCGGAAATGGCGCGGAGCTTGTCCCAGTGCAGCGGCTTCAGGCTTGGTGGCTTCGGCGGCCGCGCTCTCCCGCCGTCGCCATCCGGGTTCTCGCCTCCCCTGTCCTGAACAGAGGGGTCTGCGGAATTGGTTAGCGCCAAACTGGCGAGGACGGCCGGGGGTGGGGACTCCTCGGGCATCGGTCGCAGCAACCTTTGCCTCGGTGGCGGTGGGGGCGGCGGCGGACGAGCAGGCCGTGGGGGGTTAGCTTGCGTCGGCGTCGGCGTGGGCACGGGAGCAGGCGCGGGTGGTTGAGCCACAGCCACTGTTTGCTCCAGGGTGCTGCGCTGGCTAGTGCTCCGGCTGAACCAGGACTTGGCGGTCTTGGGCGCGGTGTAGTACGTGGCCTGGTCGTCCTCGTCGGAGGAATCCCCCGTGGTGGTCGCCGGCGGCGTGGACGCCGGCGGAGGCGGGGGTTGCTGCGCCGGCCGCTTCAGCGGCGGCAGCGGGCGGAGGTCGGGGCTCGGCTGCTTCACGAGCGCGAGCGGGCGAAGGTCCGGACTCGGCGGCCGGTGCCGGCTCACCTCCACCATCGTCGTGAGCGGGTCGAGGTATATCGCGTCGGACGCCGTCGAGCTCGGCGGCGGCGACCGCTGGTGCCGCGCGCTGCTCCCCACGTCGCTGGGGACCCTCACGGCGACGGATCCTGGCGGCGCCGACTTCACGGCGCGGAGACCGTTGCCGCCCCCGCCTCCTCCGTCGGAGCGTCGGCGCCAAAGGAGGAAGCACGAGTAGAACGCCACCGCGAGCACGACGAGGCCCGTGGCGAGCGCGATCGCGATGGTGTTGGTGAGACCGGTCGAGGACCGCCCGCCTCCCTTGGACGCCGACGCCGACGCGGCCCCCGCCGCCGGTGGCGGCGGCGGTGGCACGATCGAGTCATCGAACCCCGGCGGCGGCGTGGAATCGATGGGGAAAAACGGCTGGTGGAGCGAACGCCGGTGGATACCAACGCCGTATTCCTCCGTCGCCGCCGCCGGCGACGATGAAGACGACGACGACAGCAACAGCCCAGCAACCACCACCACCACGAGCAGCGCGCTCACAACACCTTCCGTTCCTCTCCTCATCGAACAGCTGTGGTAGAAAACAAAATACTACTCTAAAACCTGAATTCTCCTCCGAAAAAAATGAAAAAAAAATTATGTCGCTGCTTCCGTTTCTGTTTCTGGCGTGGCCTCCGGAAGGAGGACGACGCCGAGGAAGCTGGCTGCCTCACCGAAGTGGCAAACGAGTGTGTGCGCTCTACGCTCCACGAGGATAGAGGGAGCCGATGCTGCTCCTTTGAAGGACCAGCACACTGACACCTGGGACCCGTAGTCCAGGCAACACGCACGGCCCACGAGTCAGGGAATAACTGTACAGGAGCTGATTCGCGACGACACCTGCTTGTTCTGGTTGAGGACTTCAGGTGCGGGTGCGGCCGTGCGCGGTGAAGCGAGGAGCGAGCGAGGCAGCGAGCCGCCATTTCGGCGTGTTCAATCGGGTCGGTCACACCGAAGGACCAGCAGGCCGGCCCGGGAACCATCAATACTGAGCCAATGATACGTGGGACCCGCCTGCCAGAGCCACCCGCGTCAGCATTCGTCGCGTGGCGAAGCAGTTAAATGAAGTGGCCCGTTCGTGGACACGATCACACGAGCGGCGGTACCCACCGTTAAATCTTACGGCCATCGGCACCTGGACCAATCAATCTTCTAGCATGTCAGTTGACATATCGCTGCCGGGTGGGACCGCAGAGACTAGGGCCAGCATGTCAGTGGGGAGACAGGGTTTGCTGCGAGGTAGGACGAGCTGAGGCACCGTGGCTTTCTCGTCAATGTTTCGTCGTCGTCTCAGCGGTGGGTGTGTGAGTGAGGTACAGTACAGTGTTCGTGCGTGTCTGTGAACTTCATAGTGGGGTTACCTCGCAGGCCGTGTCGGGACGTGGGGGGGTGTGCACGTGACGTGGCCCGCCGCGGCGCTGCGTGCCGTGGCTAGAAGTAGAACAGCGGCGGATGTGAACCTCGTGCTGTCGTGCAGAACTACAGAGAGCTGAAAGCTGAGCTGTAGAGAGCATGGCGCCTCTGGGGAGGGCGAGAGATCGTCGTCGCGAATTTCCCCTTTTTTTCTGTTGGGAGATTCGTCGCCTCCTCCGCGGCTTTCCACTACAACCACCGAATGCACACAGCACAGCGGCTGTGGGGGACATGGCCGGCCACGCACATCCGCGCGCACACAGCTCGCCCGCGTGTGGATCGTGGACCGTGGTCGTGGAATCGACGGAGTGCCATGGCGACTTGACGAGGAGGGAGGAGGGACTGTATCTGTATTGTATTATCTGACGGGAATCGCGGAGAGAAGTTTCCTCCAGATCGACTGCATAATGCAGCCCTGTATAACGTGTTGTACGGACGACGACTTTGGGGGCTGAACGGCGAACAAAACTCCTGCCAGAAACTCGACACTACTCCTATTACTATTAGAGAAGAATTTTGACTGAAACCAACCTCATAATGCTCTATTTCCCCCTTGCCAAACAGCAGAGATCAGATCAGCAGAGAGATCGGAACAAAAGCTCCGTCGCCTGTCCAGGCCACCCTCACATTCGTTAAGGCCTTGTTTACTTTGGAAATTTTTTTGCAAAATTGCTACAGTAGCTCTTTTGTTTGTATATGACAAATATTGTCCAATTATAGACTAACTAGGCTCAAAAGATTTGTCTCGTCAATTCCGACTAAACTGTACAATTAGTTTTTATTTTTATCTATATTTAATACTTCATGCATGTGTCTAAAAATTCGATGTGACGGAAAATCTGAAAAATTTTGTAAAATTTTTTGGGAACTAAACAAGGCCTAAGCTTTGACGCGCGGCATTTCGTCCGCTACAGCCTTCTGTGTACCTTTTTTCTGGGCGTCTCTCAGAGCATAGCCGCCCGCTGAAGCAAGCAAAGCACAAGGCTGCTGCCGGAAAAGGCCGTCGCGCTGTACTATACCCGTCCACTGCTGGCCGTGGCCTCCCGTCCGGTGCACGCCCCCGCCCGGCGACGCTTTTTTTTCTGCCCATGTGTGCGGATCCTTCTCCGGCGTGGAATCGAATGTACTCTGCGGGGGCTCGGCTGTTGGTTACACTGTCACGTTGCTAAAAGCGACCCTAAACTCTACTCTGTAGCCCTCTAGGTGCCCAGCCATATCATTCTCCAAATCATTAGCTCATGGAAAAAAGTGCTAGAACGAGTACTACTATGATCATAGTAGTCAGCAAAATCTATAATGTTCCTACTTCCTACGATGTTTATGCTAACAACAATTCGATCTTTACGTTTGACAACCTTGCATGGTAGTGCTACATCGGCATGGAGCCTATGGGGGTCGCTTTGAGCTACCGACAGGTGCATCGCCGTTGGCGTCGCCGGCCCGGAGCTGTGTGTGCGGCTGGCCCTGGCATGTGTATACAGACAAGTAGGAGCTCCGAGCACGGGTGGATGGCGACTGGTTCCGTTTGGTCCCGTCCCGCGAGTCGCGCTCGGCGCAGCGAAGCCCGGCGGTGCAGGAGTTTCCCCGAGTGAGTGTGAGCAGGCCTGGGCAAGGGCAAGTGACCTGTTGGCTGTCGCGGGGTGGGCCGGTGGCGCTTGTTCAGTTCCGGATGGACCAGTGGTCGTTCAGACAACTGAAGGCGGCATTTTTGTCACGTACGTGTGGACGATGGACCACCCATACGGCCCATACCATACGGCCATACGCTGGAGCCGTAGCAAACGGCTGCAGCCGCAGGCGAGTGCGGACTAGTATGTTGGCTGTGTCTGCAACTGCAAGGCCGCACGCGTCGCCGACAGCGTGTTTCGTTACTCGGTCTCTGTCTCAGACCATGAAAATTCAGAAACATATGCGGTTGTACGCTTCACAGCCATAATTAAGATGGTCTTCTCTAATAACCTAACGTTTGTAGTCGTTCCTGTAAGTGTCACGCCTAAGAAATTTACCCTTAGCATGATGTAACCATTTTTCGATATACAATTGTGAACTGATCTTACCTTTTTTGGTGGAACCTGCCCCCTCTTATGCCTTGTTTAAATGTGAAAACTTTTTTGATTTTGCTACTGTAGCACTTTTGTTTGTTTGTAGCAAATATTATCCAATCATAGACTAACTAGAGTTAAAAGATTTGTCTCATGATTTAGAGGCAAACTGTATAATTAGTTTTTGTTTTCGTCTATAGTTAGTGTTTCATGCATGTGCCGCGAGATTCGATGTGATGAAAAATCTTGAAAAAATTTTAGATTTTGATGGGAACTAAACAAGGCCTTAGTTTAATTGCTCGACTTGACATGGTGCTTGTATTTTCTAAATTTATTACAAGATTTTATAATATTATACTTCTAGTGGTAGACAATGTTTTTATGTAGAGTTTGCATACATGTGTTCAAAGAAGATGAGTATGCGCGTGTGTCGTGAGTATTTGCGTGTATACTTTGTAACAAAAAAAATGCAATAATTATTGAATATAGCAGGATAAAAATTAGTACATATCAAATCTCACATTAACAATTACTCCGTCATCTAACAATTACATGTATTTTATGAGACTGATACAAAGCACAAACACTTTTTTTTCTTCCAAAAAGACCTACACGATGATACTTTATTTCCAAAAACAATAAACGGCTACGAACATAGCAGAAGGGGGGCTGCAAATAAACAGATGCAATTTCCCCAGATTACCTTGTGATATTGTCGTTTTATCCTTTCTCGTCGCATTTAGGATGAAAACAAAGAGAAACATGGAATCAATCGTTGGAGGGACACGGTCCTGCGAGCCGTACATGAAACAAAAGATGTGATTTATCCAGAAATACAACTTTTTTTACTGGGCCACATATCGTGCCGGTTATCCAGAAATATAACTTTCTCAGTGGAAAATGTGGAATCCAGAAAAAGACTAAGGCCTTGTTTAGTTTCCAAAAAAGTTTACAAAATATTTTAAATTCTCCATCACATCAAATCTTACGGCATATTTATAGAACATTAAATATAGATAAAAGAAATAATTAATTGTACAGTTTATCTATAATTTGTGAGATGAAACTTTTGAGTCTAGTTAGTTTATAATTGAACAATATTTGTCAAATGCAAATAAAAGTGCTATAGTTTTATTTTGAAAAAATTTTTGGAACTAAACAAGGCCAAATTAGAAGGATTGGCTTCCACAGATGACTGTAACCTTCACTCCTTGCAGGCCTGGCCCTGAGGGAGGTTCAAGCTGGGCAGCTGCACTGGGCCCTTAAGGAGGAAGAGGCCCAATTTCAGATACGTATGCTGTAGGTGTACGAGATCTCTGGCCCAGTAAAAAACAAGCACACAGGCAAGTCCATAGCCCAGCGCTCCTTCAGCGTGCTTCAGCGCTGCTTTGTCGTTTGTGCTTGTGCATCACGCCGTCGCGCAACTCCGAGTACTCGACGAGTCGACACGAACACCTAAGCAACAGTCAGCCGGCAACTCAATCACTTTGTTTCAGCATTTTCGAGCAACACGAGTCCGAGAGATGAGACGACGAGTCATCAGTTGTATCTAAATATTGTTGGCTGCCTGACAAAAAAAAAATACGGTTATAAGACAAGCGCACGGGCTCTCATCAATATATTTGTTTGTCCTCAATCTGAAACCGCCCTGATAGACCCATCGTCGATTCGATCGGCAACTCACAACTCCGTCTGTCGAACGATGAAAAAACGAGAAGAAATTAGCTGCAGATAAACTGGATTTACGATGAAGGAAGCAACGAAGGAAGAGTACCTTCATTAAGGCCTTGTTTAGATACACCCAAAAATCCAAAACTTTATAAGAATTTTCGTCACATCGAATCTTGCGGCAGATGCATGAAGTATTAAATATAGATAAAAAGAATAACTATCTGCACACTTTACCTGTAAATCATGAGACAAATCTTTTAAACCTAGTTACTCTATAATTAGACAATATTTGTCAAATAAAAACGAAAATGTTACAGTGTCAAAATCTAAAAAAAATTGTATCTAAACAAGGCCTAAGCAGTAGGAAACACAGATTTCAAGCTGCAAAGGTGCCTTCAAAGACGAGACGAGATGGCAAGACGAAGAAACAGGCCGCACTTATTCGCAGTCGGCTGCTGCTGTTTGAACAGTGCTGCGTGAGGAAGACGAAGTCAATCAACAAGCGACGGACCTGAGGCCCAGCGAGGTTGCTCCACAGCGACGGAGGATGGCGGCGGAGAAGGGGAGCGTAGCAAGATGGGGATGAATTGATGAATTCTTCAGGTTTTCTGATGAACTTCCACGGCCGCACTCGGTGAACGATTTGTACATTTTACAGCCGAAAAAAACATAATAAACTCCCGTAAACCCCGCGGTCCTGTGCCGTGCGACGCGGGCGCGCGCCCGGGTCCAACCACGCCACGACGCCGATGCCGCCGCCACCGGCGCGGCCGCAGGGGGTCACCTCCCTTCCCCACCAATGCTCCGTACTCCTGCGGCGCCTCGCCGCGAGCCGCTCCCTGACTTCCTCCTCCTTCCTCCGCGCGCTCCGCTGCCTCCACGCGCGCCTCCTCACCTCCGCGCTCCTCCACGCGCCGCCGCACCCGCACCTCACGCTCCGCCTCATCCACCTCTACACCCTCTCCGGCGACCTCCCCGCCGCCGCCACACTCTTCCGCGCCGACCCGTGCCCCGTCGCCGCCACGTCCCTCGTCGCCGCGTACGCCGCCGCGGGCCGCCTCCCCGCCGCCGTCTCCTTCTTCGACGCCGTCCCGCAGGCGCGCCGCGACACCGTCCTCCACAACGCCGTGATCTCCGCGTACGCCCGCGCGTCCCACGCCGCGCCCGCGGTCGCCGTGTTCCGCTCCCTGCTCGCCTCCGGCTCCCTTCGGCCCGACGACTATTCGTTCACCGCGCTACTGAGCGCCGCGGGCCACCTGCCCAACATCTCTGTCCGGCACTGTGCGCAGCTGCAATGCTCGGTGCTCAAGTCCGGCGCCGGGGGTGTCTTGTCGGTGTCCAACGCGCTCGTTGCGCTGTACATGAAGTGCGAAGCGCTCGAGGCGACACGAGACGCACGGAAAGTGCTCGACGAAATGCCGGATAAGGACGCCCTTACGTGGACTACTATGGTCGTTGGGTATGTTAGGAGAGGCGACGTTGGTGCTGCTAGATCAGTTTTCGAGGAGGTTGATGTGAAGTTTGATGTTGTGTGGAATGCCATGATCTCAGGGTATGTTCATTCAGGAATGGTCGTGGAGGCGTTTGAGTTGTTTAGAAGGATGGTATTGGAAAGGGTGCCTCTTGACGAGTTCACATTTACGAGTGTTCTGAGTGCTTGTGCAAATGCTGGTTTCTTTGCGCATGGGAAATCCGTCCATGGTCAGATCACTCGGCTGCAGCCAAATTTTGTACCTGAGGCAGCTCTGCCTGTTAACAATGCCTTGGTGACCTTGTACTCAAAGTGTGGGAATATTGCTGTTGCGAGAAGGATATTTGATAATATGAAATCGAAGGATGTCGTTTCTTGGAACACCATTTTATCGGGGTATGTTGAGAGCAGCTGTTTGGACAAGGCAGTTGAAGTATTTGAGGAGATGCCATATAAAAATGAGTTGTCATGGATGGTGATGGTATCAGGATATGTTCATGGAGGGTTTTCTGAAGATGCACTTAAACTGTTTAACAGGATGAGGGCTGAGGATGTCAAGCCATGTGACTACACCTATGCTGGCGCTATATCTGCATGTGGTGAACTTGGGTCACTGAAGCATGGAAAGCAACTCCATGGGCATCTTGTGCAGCTTGGTTTTGAGGGGAGCAATTCTGCAGGAAATGCACTCATTACCATGTATGCTAGATGTGGTGCTGTGAAAGAAGCTCATCTTATGTTCCTTGTGATGCCCAATATTGACTCTGTTTCGTGGAATGCTATGATTTCAGCCCTTGGGCAGCATGGACATGGAAGAGAGGCACTAGAACTCTTTGATCGCATGGTTGCTGAAGGCATATATCCCGATAGGATCTCTTTCCTCACAGTATTGACAGCTTGCAATCACTCTGGCCTAGTGGATGAAGGCTTTCAATATTTCGAGTCCATGAAGAGGGACTTTGGCATTATACCTGGAGAAGATCACTATACGCGACTGATTGATTTGCTCGGTCGGGCTGGACGGATTGGAGAAGCTAGAGACTTGATCAAGACGATGCCTTTTGAGCCTACCCCATCCATTTGGGAGGCAATTCTTTCCGGTTGCCGGACTAGTGGAGATATGGAACTTGGTGCTCATGCTGCAGACCAGCTCTTTAAAATGACACCGCAGCATGATGGTACATATATCCTTTTGTCTAACACTTACTCGGCTGCAGGACGTTGGGTAGATGCTGCCAGAGTAAGGAAGCTAATGCGTGATCGAGGGGTTAAGAAGGAACCTGGGTGCAGCTGGATAGAAGCTGGAAACAAAGTTCATGTGTTTGTCGTTGGTGATACAAAACATCCAGAAGCACACAAAGTTTACAAATTCCTTGAAATGGTTGGCGCCAGGATGAGAAAGCTCGGATATGTTCCTGATACAAAGGTTGTATTGCATGACATGGAGCCTCATCAGAAGGAACATATATTATTTGCACATAGTGAGAGACTGGCGGTTGGTTTTGGACTCCTAAAGTTGCCTCCTGGAGCTACGGTTACAGTTCTTAAGAACTTGAGAATATGTGATGATTGTCATGCTGTGATGATGTTCATGTCAAAAGCAGTTGGAAGGGAGATTGTTGTTAGGGATGTTAGGCGGTTTCACCATTTCAAGGATGGGGAATGTTCATGTGGTAACTATTGGTGAATACTTTTGTCATCATAGCATTGCATCTGCTAGCATATGTCCTCCAGGTCCCTGCCTGAACTTTATTTTTGAGCCAGCTTGGGTTTCAACTAAACAACAAGGAGACTTGAATTGGAATTCAGGGAGTGGACCAGCTTCAATCAGAGAGACTTGGGTTTGTATGGTGGCTCAGTTAACTCAGGTCTTATTGTCAATCATTTAGTCAGTGTTTCGTCCATGGCTTAAGATTGGCGGTGCTACATGCTACCCTGGGTGCTGGGGTTGACGCTCTGCCAATGTTCATTTGCCAAAAAAAAACTTCCAAGTAAGGATGAGCATATCTGTGCATATTCTACAACCAGTTTATATGAGTCTGCAAATCTAGGTTAATAGTTTGCTCCTTAGTTAACAGTAGAACTGATTATTGTATGCCTCGTGATTCCAGATCCATAATGTCATTGGAATGATCTACTGAATCTGAAATTCTGAATGCCACAATGATGAAACATGGAATTACATCGTCAGCACAGATAGATGACAGCAAATACAAGAGGGACAGGGACCAAATCACATCAACTCTCTATGAGACTATGAATGAGGTTTTTCAGTAGTTGCCTAACGTTGGATTAGTTGGAAACCCCGCATTGGACTCATCTTCAAGTATCAATGCCATCTCCTTGGCAGTTTCTTCTCCAACAGTTTGGCAAAAGCATTTGGCATCCTTGGATTTTTGCCAAAATCACAAAAAATGTTCTCCAACAAGTTGGCAAAAGGACTTGGCAAATTGGGGAACTTGGCATCTCCGGCCCTTCCAACAGCGAGGAGACCGACGTGGCGGGTAGTAGAGTTCAGCGCCGATGCCCTTCTTCGTCGCGCGGAGGACCGACGTCGCGAGGACCGGCGTCGCCAGCTGGAGGACCGACGTCGAGAGGTAGCTTTCTTCCCTTCTCGATCTGTTTCATCGTTTGTACGTTGGCACGTTGCTGGACAGTCTGCCGGCTGTGCCTAGGTCTAGGACAGATCGATCAGCTAGGTGAATCGAGCTGTACATGGGATCGATCCGATCAGCCAGGTGCATGCTGAATCGATATGTACATGGTATTCGATCAGCTAGTTGCATGCTGAATCGATCTGTACATGGGATCGATCTGTAGGTGCAGCACTGAGTCTTTCTTGATCTGTAGGTCGATGATTCTTGATAATTGAAGGGGATGGATTTCTATACATATGGGATCTCTATTTACAGATTGATGATGCCATTTTAATTTTTTGTACAGTCATTGCAATGGAAGGGGATGGATTTTGGACTGACATTCTTCGCAACAGAGTTTCCAACAAAATTGATGGTGAGCTTGCTGGTCTCGACGACCTCGAGATTCCGAGGATGCAAGAGACGCAGTATGGCGTGAAAGATTGCATGGTCCTGTTTTCAGGCGACAGACAGAGAAGCAGCAGCTGCTGGTAACAAACAGGTGCAGATGCCTGATCATGATGCAAACAGGCGACGACAGAGAGGAAGAACGGGCGGCGGCGGAAGAGATCGGCGCACGGCAGAGGAAGAGTCGGAGGTGAAGGGGCGCCCGCGCGATCGATCTCCGTCGCGTGCGCTTGAAGGGCGTCGCCCAGCCGAGGACCCACAACAAGTTAAGATATGTGGGCCACGAATTTTAAATTTGCCAAACCAAGTAGCAAACTGTTGGATCATGTCTATTTTTTCGCTTGGCAAATGGTTTTTAGACTTGACAAAAGTATAGATTTGCCTAGTGATGTTTTGCAAACTGTTGGAGTTGCCCTTATGGGCAAATTAATTTCCGGACAGAGATGGCCAACATGCTGGAATTGCCCAACGAGGCAGTTTCAAAACCGTGCTCCCTTTCATAGTTACTTTATTGAAATTCCAAAGATAATTGCCCAGCGTGATTTTTGGACTGCAGGCAGCAACAACTGATGCATATATCATTGGTGTTTCCATTAAATATCATTGGTGTAGTCCATTGCCTCGTATAGTGAGCATATTCACCATAGGTGAGAATGAGCACACCCAAAGATCAAATCAGATAGGATTTCTTTTGCAGAATACTCGTCTTCCTTACCTGGTGTAAACCTTTTCATGCACGTGTTTTTGTTCTCTATCAGATTACGCTTTTTACTAGGCAGATATAGAGCAGGAGCGCCGCCACGCGCAGCGACGGCGGCAGCGGCGTGGGCATGGCTCGAGCGTGTGCGCTGGGACGTTGATACCCCAGGATCTCGGTGTCCGCCAGCAGCTTCCTGGGCACCAGGAGCGGCACTTGGTGAGGTGCTTGCTTAGGTCCGCGGCGGCGGCAGCCTCCTGCTCCAGGACGACATGCCGGATGGACCTGATGCAGTGCGCGCTGAGGAGGTAGGCGACGAGCGGTGCCTGGTGCCAATATACACCGTGGGCGCAAACATGACATCCCGCATGTAGAGGAGGCACTCGACCATGGCGCTCGTGCGTCGCTCGCGAACACCGGGTCGCGCGCCTGCATCACCTCCTCGGCGAGCACGCAACCTAGGCGGAGCGGCAGCACCGGGCGTGCGTGCGCAGTTGGGCCAGCAGCGAGAGGCCCCCGCGGTGAACGACGGGAAGGACAGCTTCTGATCGTCACGGCGCGGCGTGGCCGAGCGGCCGCACTAGCAGGCTTGTCCGCTTGTGGCCGGCTATGTTACACGGATACTCCAAGCGAGGTGACGTATCCGTATCCGATACTCGTCGGATACGCGGATACGGATACTCAGATACACTATTTTAGTGGGTTTTTTTTTGAGAAAGTGTGTATCCGCGTATCCGATACGTATTGTATCGGATACTCGTACCCGTACTCGTGTAACGTAGGTGGCCGGTATGGGCGGACCTGTATTACCGGGAATAAATATGCTATAATATATAGTATTTTCTACTGTTAAGCTCAAAACATATAAAAAACTGGTATTTTAATTAGAAATCTATATTCTAGAAAGCAAATTTTAGTTTAAAGTTACTGATTTGTAGTGTAATTAGCTATATTTTAAATCTATAAATTCGACTTCGTGGAAGTGGAAATACCAAATCTCGCTCGCCACTAGTGGCCGGCGATGAGAAGGGTTGCGCACGGCTTAGGCTCCCCTTTCTATGATGCGTGGGCCCAAACACCAACATGTCAATGTGAGTCATTGGAATGGCACACTCAACAAGCATGTCCCTGTGCTGGAAATGCCTGCGGAAATAGAGCGGCCATCTAAGGACTTGTTTAGTTTTAAAAAAAATTCAAAATTTACATGCATAAAATATTAAATATAGACAAATTAAAAACTAATTATACAGTTTACCTATAATTTATGAGACAAATCTTTAAACCTAGTTAATCAATAATTAGACAATAATTATCATATATAAATGAAAGTACTATCTAAAATCTAAAAAATTTGCCAACTAAGTACCCATTCACCAATCACCGTGTATATATTTTATTATTTATTTACTTCTTTTATATCGAATTTAAAAGTCGTTTAGGATAGCGACAGTCTCTAATATAACTTTAGGTCTTGTTTAGTTTCAAAATTTTTTTAAGAAAACAACATTATAGCACTTTCGTTTTTATTTGACAGACATTATTCAATCATAAAGTAGCCTTAAAAGATTCGTCTCGCGATTTACAAACAAACTGTGTAATCCGTTTTTATTTTCATTTATATTTAATGCTCCATAAGTGTGCCGCAAGATTCGATGTGACGAAAAATCTTTAAAAAAATTTTGGTTTTAGGGTAAACTAAACAAGGCCTTAACCTCTTATTTTATAAAAATATTTTAAAAAAATAATATATGTATACTTTATAAAAATATTTTTCAAAACAAATCTACTCATATAATTTTTACATTTACAAACTTAACAATTTAAAATTGTTGATGATTTAGATTTCCAATATTTAACTCAAACCTTATGTAAAACAACTTCTAAATCCAATACTGGTTACTACAGTAGTAACAGTTTGGTGTGTGCCTTGAACCATGGAAGGGACGGTCCTAGGCCGTGCCAATTTGTCGACGACGGGCTGGGTACAGTTGATGCAACTGTCACGCAACAACAGAACGTCTTCGAATGAGGTGGGCCTCAGAACAAAACTGCCTAGTGAACTTCGAAGTAATTCTTGACTATTCCCGCCAAATCATGCTGAACTTCAACATAAATCGTGCTATCTGACGTTCCATATGCACGAAATAGCAATTTGTTTAGGTGCACTATAATAGTATAACTCCAGTATCTCAAAGTACACAATCATGATGGCACAACCTCCAGTGAAATGTGCCAGTAATAATACGGAGTAGTTTGAAAGGAGACGCAGAATGGTTCTTCCCACCCAAGTGACCATGTTAGTCGTCCAACATGACGGCATTCTTCCTTACCTGAAATGATCAAAACATCATACGTGTATTAGTATTATTCAGACTATAGTTGTTGCATATGTTTTCGCTGGCTATCAAAAGCATAGAAGGCGAGACCAACATGTAACCAAACACCACCCCAGCAAACCCACAGTAACATGAGGGAAAACAAAGGCCCTGTTCGCTTGAATTTATCAGTCAAAATTTTACGGCCAGCTAGTAGCCAGCCGAAGAGGACCAAAAACATTTACAAGGATTACTCTTAGAGCGCCAGTTAGGATTCCTTATGCTGTTAGGGAACCAGGTGTCCAGGTATCCATAAAATTATTTTAATTATTATAGTTTGACGCTGAAGAAACATAGGGTGACGACAAGGAGAGTTCTTCACATGAAGAGGACATCTCATGTTAGCATTACCTGGGCTAGACGACGTTCCTTGTTTAATTTCAGAGCTCTTTCTTTTTCCTCTTCAGACCTAAAGATTTTCTGCAAGAGGTTTGGGTTGTTTGTGATAAGAAATTGATATATAATAATAAAAGCAAACCAAGAGAACAGGCAGATCAACATGAGAAACTTGAACATAAGAGAGTTTTAGGAATCAAATCTGAACAGTTCATACAGACAGATCAAAACTTTATTTAAAGGAAAATGAATTTTACTACATGGGATACAGTAAAGCCAATAATGGTATCTAGCTTTTTACTGAAATCACACATGAAATTGCCAACATAGCATTTTTCCTGTACCATTGTTTAAATTGCCAACCAACTTACACAAAGCAAACAAGGAGACAAGAAGGCAACATTATGCCTAGGTCAGGAAGGTGCCTAAAATACAACAATGGAAGCCTAAACCCAAAGAAGCTATTAGATTCCATCTTGCTAGCCTTTATATCCAATTGTACTCTACTTTTCTAGACTTCTATCCTGGTTATATAATCAGCTTTTACTGAACGAGTGAACTTTTGGGCATTGTATGACCAGTCTGTAGTAAAAAGACTACTGGTATGGACTCATAAATAAAAATGTTCAACTTTGACAAACTTAGAACTACCATTGCAACTCGCAACATCTATGTCAGGGATTTATTACCTTATCAGTGGACGACAGGGTTTCAGCTTTGTCAACCTTAATGTCAAAGATATCCTGAAGAAGTCCATTCTCCTGTATGAGAGGAACTCAAAATTTGTCATACCATCTACTAAATACATCGTTTATAAATAACCATTCAGAAGACACTAACCTGAACATGCTTCAGAAAGCCCTTCCCCAGAAACCGCTTTAAGAAATTCAACTGATTAACAAGGAAAACAAATAGCTAATGAGAACATGAAAGAATATTTACATTTTGCAAGCCAAGGAGGGGAGAAAAACAAGCACCTGGATTAATTCAGACCATGACGACACCCTTAAAACATCACGTTTTCCAGCAATCTTGATCGATTCTTCAGGGCAGTCACCATACTACAAAAGGAGGATCACCAATTAAGTGAAACAGAAACAAGGATTTGAAACTCTTAACTAGAGCAGATACAAACAAACCTTGACAAAATCTAAGATCCTTTGAAACAAGTCTCTTTGGTCAGTAAGGTTTTTCTTGTCTGCACCTTTCCCCCCAGCCTCAGCAGAGAGATTAGAGGCCAGACCTGATATTTTGGCTTTTAATGCTTGCATATCCAAGAAAAGCTTGTTCTTAGAACCACCAGTTCCTCCCGTGTTAACATCGCCATCCTCACAAGAAGAAACATCAAGCAGATTTAACTCAAAGCACAAAGCCAATGCTTCACCAGCAGCCATTCGAACAGCACGATCATCTGCTTCCAAAAGAGTGGAGAGAAATGCAATGGGCCTAGCAAGTAGAAGAAAGGTAAGTTAGGTATAAATCCACCGATAGGTTAGCGTGCACCAACATACAACAGGAGAAAAACAGAAAACACTAACTCTTTCCAGCTATCAGTATTTATTCTCCATGAACCAATAGTAGTCAGGAGAAATGTCCATGCAGATAGAGCAGCTGCTAACACAGGAGGCTTAGGTTTCCGAACAGTTCCCACCTGCAGAGATTACAACCATGTTCAGTCATCATAGAAAACTGGATGCAGCTCCTTTCAACATTAGCTTGCAAAATACAATAACAAGTAAATGGGAAACATTACATTTGAACCAGACTTTGGATGAATCACATCCCACATGGCTTTCAAAGATAACTCTGTTTCAGCCAGATCAGTTGCGCCAACAAATGTGATGATAGCCAAACAATCAAGTGCCTACAGAAGGTCAGTTTAGATTCCCTTCACTGGGAGTGCAGAAGGATTGGAAGTCAAATGACAACAACAAAAAATACATACAGATATCATCTTTGATGCATCAGACCAAGCTTGAAGTATCCTACAGAGTTGGGGATGCGACTCCTCCATTATTTCACGTGAACTGCTCCCAGCACCGAGTGTAATAGCCAATAACCCTAATGACTCAAAATGACCAAATACAGTGTCATAAAACAACAGTATTTGCTTTGAACTACTTAATGTGAACAAGGGATAGTATATATACATACCAATGGCATGAGATGCCAGAAAAACCTCCTTAGTAGATCCCTTTTTGATGGAATTATTGAATTGACTCAGCAGTGTGGCATACCTTCAAAAGCATAAACACACACAATGATTATACATTTCACCAAGTGGATTCAGATAAAACATACCATACCTGAAAGAGAGCTAGCATGATAGCACATAATGTAACCATGTGACACATGGGAAGGTTGGTGAGTTCATGGTAATTCACAACATGACTTACAGGAAAATAAGCAAAAAAAATCCATGCAACATTTCATAATTTAAGGCCTCATGGCTCACTAACAGAATATAACATACCTATTCTCCACAAGGCCATGGAGCATAAAACTTTCAAAGGCATCAACCAGTTTAACCAATGCTGCCTCTCTTGTAGACCCCCTAGAAGACAATACATACAGTAACATCAGCGCAATGCATAGTTGTTAGTTTATGAAAACACAATGAGCATTAATGGCCAAGAAGACCTTCAACCACAGTAAAAACTCTATGCACTACTGAATCCTATTTATACCTATTTATAATAATCTATTTCTCGTGCAAGTAAATACAAGTAGTCATCAGATTATCATGGGTCCGGACCTTGCAAAGTAAAACAAAAACAATAGACAACTGTAATTTAAGTACAGTGAACTATAGTCCAATACGAGTCCGTGCATTAAGTAGGGAACATCATGCAAACAAACAAGAAAACCGTGTTGCCCGGGCCAACTACAATTGGGTCAGCCAGCTACAATATGATGCCACATAGTAAACCATCTATGCCTCCACATAAGTTAAGTACAGCCAACGAAGTCGAAGTGAACAGCACTCGCACAGAAATGCCTACTTGACCATCAGCGCCTGAACAGCAAACAACCAAAACGATATGCTAGAGAATCCTAGAAGCGTAAAGGGTGACCTCCTGACCTCTTCTCGTAGAGCGCGTCGATGTACTTGTCGAGGACGAACTCCTGCGAGTTGACGTGCTCGGTGGCATACGAGATGGAGAGATCCGACAGCGCGGTGGACGAGGAGCCGACGCTGTCGGCGTCGCTGCTGTCGAGCAGGTCGTCCCCGCCGCCGCGGGCCTTGCTCTTCTTGCCTGCACAAACCAACGCCCCCAAATCACCAATCAGAAATTCAGAACCAACCACTACACCACCCATCGATCAAAAGACACCACCAATCAATCGGCGTCAAGAGAAACTCACTCTTCCCCATGGCAACACCGGTCAGGGACAGAACCAGAACTCAGAAGCTCCCAGGAACCGCGAGACAGACCGTGGAAGCAAGAATCAGAGCCGCAATCACAAATAACGGCGGGAGAAGGGAGGAAAGAGAGCGGGATCAGGAGCAGGTGCGATGGACGCGGAGGGAGGAGAAGGGACCGGCGGCGGGGGCGGCGAGATCGGAACAGGGGCGACGCGTGTCGGCGCAGGGACAGGGGTCGGAGAAGCAGAAGCAGGGGCCGTCGTTCCTCTCGAGTGACTCGCGGAGAAGCAGCGCTGCCATGTGAGGAAATCGCGGCGAGGGGCGGAGCGGGCTGGGAAGTGGCTTCAGGTTTCTCTCGCGCTCGCCTTTTGCTTGAGGAGGAGAGGAAGACGAGATGGGGGCGGCGTCGCTGGCGTATAAACGAGCGGTAGTGCGGGGTTCGAAGGAAGAAGCGGCGCTGGCTGGAAGGGACGGGAACGGGAGAGGCCCGGAATGGCAGCTAGGGCACGCGGCTATTTTTTATTCCACTCCCATTTTGTTTCTTGTGTGTAGTACCTTTTCTTTCTCGTTTTGATTTTCTTCATTCACGGCTTTTCCTCGTTATCCAGAAGGGAAACTAGCTGGTCCTCTATCAGCCAGCCTTGTGCTTTTTCAAGAACGCGCAGAAGATGTGTGCGTGCCTTCTAATTTATAGATATATATAAAAAATAAAAGTTTTTTTTGTGATTCTAGTTAAACCGCTTAATTAAATTGTGCACTGGTGTGAAAGGAGAATTGTATGATAAATTTAGTGGGTTAGTTTGTTTACGAAATTGCAGTGTGCACTTATATTTTATTAGAAATTTAATGTGTGTAAATTCTCTCAATGACCTTTGAAAAAAAAAGAAAAATTATATATTGCTGTCGTTAGCTACATAGGGTGCACCCTTTACTTTAAATGTTTAGGCGTATCTGCATTAATCAAATAGTATGAGTATCGATATATCCACAGTCTACTTTTAAAAAAATCCCATATATCTTTTAGCGAGACATTGGTTTTTGTAGCAATTGATAAACTTCAAGAGATTTTTTAAAATCTTAATATCTGCTATATAAAAAAAACGATCAGGTGCTTATTGAACAAGGCATCGTGTGAGATATATTTATATTTATACCAATGCATATCTATAACACTCCAATAGCACTCTATATAAACATACAAGACATTTGACATCAGCAACATTCACGTAAGTTATCCATGTTACTAAGATATATCAACATCCACTAACATGCCTTTTATTTGTCTATGACAGCATACCGTATTGCCCACTTAAACCTATTTAAAATAATCTATCTCTCGTGCAAGTAAGGCCCTGTTTAGATTGGAGATGAAAATTTTTTGGATGTCACATCGGATATGTCGGAAGAATGTCGGGAGGGATTTTTAGAAACTAATAAAAAACAAATTACATAGCTCTTCAGGAAACTGCAAGACAAATCTATTAAGTATAATTAATCAGTCATTAGCACATGTGGGTTACTGTAGCACTTATGGCTAATCATGGAGTAACTAGGCTTAAAAGATTCGTCTCGCGATTTTTAACCAAACTGTGTAATTAGTTTATTTTTTTATGTACATTTAATATTCCATATATGTGTCCAAAGATTCGATGGGATGGATGAAAAAATTTTGGGTGGGAAACTAAACAGGGCCTAATTAGAAGTAGTCTAATTTTACTCGGAATCATTCGTAGCTTCTGCGGCAATGCACGGACATCGTTCTAGTCAAGATGAATTTTAATTCACGACCTTGCCATTGTTCAGTTACGAGAGGATTTGGCTTAATTAGCGTGTGCTCGGAACGTCCCCGCGTCATGCCGTGTACTAGCCAGTCATCTCTCTTATATATCTTCAGCAGTCCAATTCGAGAAATAACTAACCAAATTACAGTTACGGTAACTTGGACGAAACCTACTGTACATCGTTTATTGGCATCTGACCCGAAACGGCGCAGCAGGAGATACCCCTGGGCCGAATCGTTCGCCGCACCGCATCACCCCCGGATATTCTCTTCACCGGCAGCGGCAAGTGGGCACGGGCGCACGGCCATGTCTCCAGACTCCAGCGTTCCACGGCTCCACCACCCGGCTCGCGCCATCTGCCCACCCCCACCCGGCTGGCGGCTGCTCCCACGCGGAGCTGCTCTGGAAGACCGGAATACCGCGGCCGCCGGCACGGCAGGTGCGCAGCGGTAGCGCACTGACGCTCGGCGGCGCGCGAGTGCGCGTCCACCGCGTGGCACGGTCGCTCGGCAACTTGTCAGCCGCTGGTTCCGCCGCGCGCCGTGCGTCTGTCTGGGCCGGGTCCCGGGGCCAAAGAGCTGCACTGCACCAGTGCACCGAATGGTCCAGGGGCTTCCACTTCCACGGTTCCACCACGTTCGCGACGGGCGTCACGAGGGACGTCTTTGCCACACGCCGACACGCGCCGCGCCGCCGTCGCGTGCGTGTCGAATTTGGGTTCGGAAACCACAGTATCCACGCGCCATCAACCAGGCCGCAGAAGAGACATCTCGTTACACAACAGAGAAGCACGTACGCGCACACGATTTTCCCTGCTGTATATACAACTTCTCTAGATGAGGACGGTGGCAAAGCGAAGCCAATATTGCGTTGCGTCCGTATACGATCCTCGACCAAACCTTAAAGCAGAAGATTAATCACGCTGCAAGAAATAGCTTATGCAAATGCCTGTTTTTAATATCAAAAGCTCAAGCGAATAGGCTACCAAGACCGACAACCCCAAGCAGCGTCAACATTGTTTAGTTTCCAAAAATTTTGCAAAATTTTTCAGATTCTCCGTCACATCGAATCTTTAGACGTATGCATGAAGTATTAAATATAGATGAAAATAAAAACTAATTGCACAGTTTGGTCAGAATTGACGAGACGGATCTTTTGAACATAGTTAGTCCATAATTAGACAATATTTGTCAAATACAAACGAAAGTACTACTATTCCTATTTTGTAAAAAAATTTGAAAGTAAACAAGGCCTAGAACGTGGACACAAGCACAAGCAAAACAAAAAGAATACGCCACTGGTTCCTGAAAGAAACAAGAAGAGGAAAACAAGCTACGCACCCAGCTCGAATCATCTCAATTTGCAGGGGTTCTTTTTAGGTCTTGTTTAGTTCTCAAAAAATTTTACAAAATTTTTCAGATTCTCCGTCACATTAAATCTTTAGACGCATGCATGAAGTATTAAATACAGACGAAAATAAAAACTAATTGCACAGTTTGGTCGGAATTGACGAGACGAATCTTTTGAGTCTAGGTAGTACATGATTGGATAATATTTGTCAAATACAAACGAAAATAATACTATTCCTATTTTTACAAAAAAAAATTAGAACTAAACAAGGCCTTATTCTGCATCAGTTTCCAGTGTCTGAGAAAACACAGCCTATTTGTGTACGTCTGCCATGGGAATTCCAAATAGAGAGCAGTGAGGTGGATTGATGGATTTCTCGTAGTCTCGTGATTAAAGTACTCAAAGTCAGGTTGTCTGGATCTCATTTTTCTTTTTTTTACTGATTCTTATAATATTTACTAGTAGATCAAATACTATTTCTGTAATATAGTCCATTCTAAAAAAATAGAACATTAAGAAACCACTCAAATAACACATATGCCCATAAATTATAGTCAATTAAGAAGTTTCTCCCAAAAATGTGTTTTCCTTTTAAATAAACAATGTCATTCTAAGCATTGTCATTACATAGAATGTGTTATATTTTAATATAAATTTTAGAAGCCACGATATACTATATTTTAGAACGAGAAAAATATGTCCGTTGTTGCAATACTAATTGTATTTTGTTATGGCACTCCATGAATATTTTGAAAAAAAAATGACTTCTAAAGTCATTCTATAATTTCATATGACAAATTACTACACCTCCAAAAGTAAGGTGTTTGTATATTGACCAATTTTCCTTTGGGCTCAAGAAATTTTATTTGAACAATCAATTGTTTCAACATTTCCAAATGGTGTATCCCCTTTGTCCCAAAAGGACGTAGTTTTTGCATAATATTAAGTTTAACCATATTTATATAAGATTTTTTGTGCGATGATACATATAAGAAATATTGATACTTATCACACTAAATAATATCAATAGATTCACTATGAAATGGATTTTATAATATATCGACTTGTTGTTGTAAGAGTTTGATATTATTTTTTATATACTATAACTATGAACGAATTCTGCCTCAGAACATTTTGTATTGTTTTGTGATTTTTGTCTCGATGAAACGACTCCACCCTGGTTTCGCTTGATTTTGTTTTTAGTCTCTCATGGACACTAGCAACTGTATTTTTTTTCTAGCCGTGCTTTTTAAAGTGTAGCTTATTAAAATAGGATAGATTTAAGTTATTCCCCAGTCATAAAAAGTTCAAATTTTTTAAACATATTTTTATTTACAAATTTTTTATTAATAAATATTTTTATGAAATTAGAATCTAATCTACCAGCTAAATGGTCTTATCAAGTGATTTTGATTCATTATCTAAAACATTTATCGAGTGGATCTAGATCTAGATCTAGAACAATTTTACCAAAACAATTCCACTTTCTTGATCTGACTAGCATTGATGTCTTGATCTACATTGGTAAAATGTCTTTCATACATTTCTATTTGTTTCTAGATTTGTGTATTCTTTTTTAAATTAAATAGTACATTGTAGACGTCCATATCATGCACGTACAGTCATCCCGATGAACACATATCGCAAATCCTATCTCTATGAGCACCTTCGACGGACTAAATCAGTAGATCTTGAGATTATTTCATCATGCGCTTAGGTGTGACAGGGATTTTATTGTCAGAAATCAAAATCTATCGGAGGCCATGGGTAAACAGGTTATATCAAAAATATCATATTAAATTCAGCTCAAGTTTAAGTTAATTCAAATAAATAAGTAAAATTGTATCAAAAAGAGATTATTTCTTATGGGCACCTACGGGTAAACATTATATATATATATATATATATATATATATATATATATATATATATATAAAA
>Ga0182004_10000520_pt1 | contig 23823 bp, 17 predicted proteins | sample Sormic07211540_1_FD_120479 | JGI IMG/M metagenome (GOLD analysis project Ga0182004, IMG submission 120479) | Endophyte microbial communities from Sorghum bicolor roots, Mead, Nebraska, USA - 072115-40_1 MetaG | ecosystem: Host-associated > Plants > Roots > Unclassified | place: USA: Nebraska...
GAAAAAGGTTTGTCTGATGAAGTTTTTAATAATGAAAATTTTTTTTTGGAAAAAAAAGAGGGGCAAGGAAGAGGGGGGGGGGGGGGGGATGATGACGCTAGTCAACATATGAGAATAGAACCAACAAAGTGTATCCTTAAGAAAATGCCATAAGAGGCCCCTGCAGCAGCATGTCATTAGGTTGAGGTGCAGCAGAGGTACCAATGATAGCAAGGTACCACAGTAGCTGGGCATATTACGGGAGAGTCTACAGGGCAAATCCAGTGCAGCAGAGATGGATAACAGGGTGACAGTCTAACCATGTCAAGAGTCCCAGTAGAAGTCTTAGCATTGATGTGATTGGATCAAAGGAATTTGCAAATTTTGATGAGTCCTGACAGTGCTAGTTATTTGTCCAAGTGAAGGCTTGATTTGTGTTAACTGGTAGCCTTTTTAGGTTATCTCTATGGAGGAGGTCCACACATATAATATAATGGTGAAGCATTATTTTATTCTGTCTCTCAAGCTGTCTAGTTCTATCAACCAAACTATATCTATCTGTCTTGTTACAAACCTTAACCCCATGCAGCCATGGTCTTTTGGCCCACCTTGGTCCAATGCAAACCAAAGTTCTTAACACAATTCTACGGACCACGTACGCCTTTGTAATATTCTGGAAAACAGACACAGACTTTGGTATGGATATAGTAGTAGGCAGATTAGAAAAGTCTCTTCTGCTGGTTGGATGTCACTTATTATGCAGCACGAATACTGATAAGTGCATCGGAAGCATACAGATATGACAATTTTAATAGTGAAAGTAGTAAATTACCTTGCAAATTGTAATAGCAATTACTGGCAAAAGCAGGATTGGAAGACCAGAACTTGCACACAAAAATCAAATATGATTGAATGTATTACTAACAGTGTTATCAGATCATATAATTGAGGCTAGTCATAAGACCACCATAAGACGACTAATCACGATTAGTTGTTGATCAGGGTCGATTAGTCGGTCCTAGTCGGCTAGTTGGACATTTAGTCGTCCATGTACCTAAATGTGATCAGAAATTGGCAAATGGAAGAGGCAAGCATAGGTCACTTAGCAGCTGAGATAGAGGGAACAGTTGTCCCAACAAGTCTTGTATGGATTTTGAGTGGGGAATACAAGAGCTTATAACCTCCCCCTAATCGAATGATGGGCTTTGTTTTTCTTTCAGTCACATATAAGTAAAGGCTAGCAAACATGCCTGTGTGTTGCAACGGAACCCAATATATATAGGAATTAAGGCTTTCCTATCATCGATAGATGCGAGTTGTTCTAACTCGTATGAGCACGGTCATGAGTCTGGGATACGTAGGCCGCGGCTCAATACGTGTTGGAATCAGACTCTATGTTTATCATCAGTAGACGCGAGTTGTTCTAACTTGTATGAGTATGAATCATGAGTTCGGGTCACATACGAGACACGGAGGGCGTGAGTGCAGTTTGAGAAGTAAAAAAAGCGGAACGGAATAAACTCTCCACTGTCTGGGGAGTTGGGGTGAGGTGGACGAAAAAATGGGTGGAGAGAAAGTTTGCCTGTTTACTATTATATATAGAATAAGTGAATAATGTACGAGTCAAGTCAGATTTAAAATGGTAAGACATCACTATGAGGTGTTGTGACTGCTGTAGTTGAGTTATGAATTCCACCTTGACCGCTCAAAAGCTGCTGACCTTTTTTGTTGGTCTATCTATGGGAAAGATTTTGAATCTTCCCTTGATTCTGATAGTTACAAGTGAGCAGGCTTCAGTCGTCCATTGTTTTTCTCATCAACTTGATGAACTAATTTTAATATAGGATCCCTATTAGAGATACCTAAACCGCAGGTGTGGATCTATGTATATGGAACAATGTGCTAGTGTCTATACATGACAAGTGTCAACAAGTCCTCCCAAGGACATTGAGAATTCGTCCTGGTGTAGCTCTGTCTAACTGGTACATCAAAGAGGAGCTCCCATGTCAAGCACATTTTTGTTCCCGATGCCATAGTTATGCCAAATCGTCAAAATTTGTGGGATAAACGTACCTTAGAGATGGAATTGAACACCACATTTGAAGTAGAAAATGTGGTTTGTTACTTTTGTTACATGGAAATAGGTCGTATACTGGCACCGGACTACTGTCATTATCCTTTCTGTTTGAAATGCATGATTTTTACCTTTCATTATCTCTTATTGAGCAGTGCAAGATCATATTAGTTTCCGTATTTGACCAATACGCTCAGTCTAATTTTAAGCCTTTTAGTTACTCCGTATATACTATAAATGATGGTTACAATTCTAACTGTTCCAGCGTGTCAAAGTATACCGTTTGACTGATGGTGGCAAGTGGGACGATCAAGGAACAGGTCATGTTTCTATTGATTACATTGAGGTATGAAAAATTTCTTTGCTAATATGTGTGGTATTTATTATTTCTTATTCATGGCTCTAGAAAATTCTCACACTTTCTCCTGATTTTCTTTGATAGTGCCCAAATATTTTTTTGCCTCTAAATCTACTTTCAGTTTTGCTACATTAGAACCTTGTTTCGACGTGCTTCATTTGGCCGTCATGCTGTTTCTACAAATAATAATGACATTGTCAAATTTTCAAATTTTGTTTTTGTCAATTCAAGGGAACATAAAAAAAACCTTGTCAAAGTAGACACCATTTTCATATTTCATACTGTGATGGTGATTCATGGAACAGTGTCCTGATGTAAAACTAAAGCAATAGTCCAATAAAAATGAAAATAAGCACAAATTACTTGATGGGTGATTCATGGATCAGTGTCCCGGTGTAAAAGTAAAGCAATATTGCAATACAAATGAAAACAAGCAGAAATTACTTGTAGTCTATGGCACCATGGTATTCTGTCATCTATAACTCTTATAATCCTAAACCCCACTAACTATTTCTCTAAGCATGCAAGCTATCCACCTAAGCAATGCACTACCATATTGAATTAAAATCCACTAAGTAAAACCTTAATAACTATTTATCTCAACATGCAATGCACTATCACATATATACAATTAAAATCCAATAGCACACATGACAACTGTAGTGTCCATGCCAGCAAGACAAATAAGTATACTACATAATCTACTAATCCGCAATTCCCGCAGCAACGCGCGGGGTATGTCATTGTATTATGATTTCTAATCTGTGGGCGTACTTTTTGGACGTTATATGACTTATTCTTGGGTTGGTTCCAGGGTTCAAAAGAACTTGGTTTGACTGTTTTAGATGAAGAGGACAATGAGACGCTACTTATGCACAACATCACATCTGACGATATTTACAGAAAACAAGAAGGTGAACTAACACAGTATCATTCTATTTTCGCGCTAATGTATATCTTTTTGCAACTTTCTAATCCATTTTCTTTGTTAGAAACAATCATTTCATGGAGAGATCGTGAAGCAGCGACAGACTTAGCGCTAAGCTTTCAGGAAGCTGCAGGATGCTCCTACATATGGTGATGGAAGCAAGAGCTGTGGCGCAGTTACCAAGTTTTTGTTCAATTGCTCCCTTTGGTTTATTTTGTGTTCTTTGTTGGTGCTGTGCAGGGAACACATATGTGAAATTCAGAGAAACCTTCAGTTCAGTAACCTTGGTGGTGAGTTTTTTAAAATCAGCTGCGACTGTTATTCATACAACACATATTTGCATGCTCTTCTCATCTTAACCATGTCTGCAGCTCTGGAAGTTGGTCCTCGTCAATCATCAGAATCTCTAGAAGCTTCTAGAATAATGCATTCAAATGGTACACCCATTTTTCTGAATGTCCGCTTGAGATTGTGGCATCTTTTCAAAAACATTCATTTTGAAATTATTTTAAAGCAATTTGCTGAAAATGTCTATTTTGGGGACATAACAGAAAGTATCTTACTGTCCATTGCAAAGTAGGTGACTAGATTCTGGAGTGCAGCACAACTAGAACCCAGCCGTTCACTATTTTTGCTTGGTGTTACGTGAATGAAAAGGCTTGCACTATTTGAATATAAATGTGTCCTATGTTAGTATTGTTCAGTAATCATTTGCCACTCTATTTTGTACTTACAGTTAGCTTGATAACTAAAACAATTCCTTCAATTGTCCTCAAACATTCACAACAATTTTTGACTCATGAGTCATGACGACCTCATATAGAATTCCTAAAAATATGATTAATGTATCAAAGTCTTATTCAATGTACTATGCTGAAGAGCTTGTATTATCTGGTAATATTTTTGAATGCAATCAAAGGCAGAAAATATCCTTAGGCCATCACTTTCTTAAATTGCCTGAGATGCTTGGCGAATGAAAGAATCATTCTTGAGATGTATCAGGCCAAAATGAAAAGAAAGTTCCTCTCAGCCCCATATACATTATGGAGACAAAAGTAGCCTGTTTCTTCCACTTGTTAACTATGGTAGTAATAAATGATTAATATACATCATCTGTAGTTATGTTTCTTATTAAGGTGTGCAGTTAGGTATAAACTAATGGATAAAACATGACAATGCCAACTCCTGAAGTTGATAAAAGATGATTCACTTGCTCTTCAGAGTTATGGGCATGTTTTTCTGGCCTAATTTTGGTTCATTAACCTTTTGTTTATTTCTGGTTTCTTCTCCACATTTTTTCTTACACTTTGTTATGCAAACATGTGAACAATGAGCAATGACTTGTGCTTTGCTCGGCTGCAGTTCATATTACTGTCCACTTTGCTTAGCTGCGGCTCATATTAGTGTCTAGCATATATGCATGTGTACTTTACCTCATCTAGTGTTTGTCTCACTGTTATGTCTAGTAATCATGCTCCCCTCTGCAGATGATTCATTCCGCTCTGCTAACGGCGAATTCAGGGAGCTTCCTCCTGTTGAGTTGTCTAATCTTCCTTTTATTTTGAAGGTTAGATTTTTCTTTTCTTCTTCTCATATGAAAATGTTATTATTTGGCCTTCAACACATAGTCACAACATTTATTTATTTTATGTTTTGGTTCAATGTTTACTCTTGCTATCATTGTGGCACTAGTAATATGCATTCTGTCTGGGCCGAGAATATAGTTTGCTCTTGCCTGATCATGTCTTTTTTAAGTCTGATATCTTGATGAATACATGTTGAAATTTGGTAGTCCCATACTAGCTTTTGACTAGCTGCTTATTCTTATATTTGTCTAGTGTAGCCCAGAGTGTGAAGGTAAAACTATGATTATCTGTTTTCGTATGTAATCATTGTTACTAGCGGTGAATGGGGTTGTAGGGTTGTTTGTGAATTGAGACAGTTTTGGAACCAGGCCAGTCTGTCTGTCTGTTGAAAGGCATTGCTGATATTGCTAGTCTGATATGTACCTTTTGCTTTTGTTGTTGTTGTTGTTGTTGTTATTATTATTATTATTTTTTTGGGGGGAGGGGGGGTTCTCAACAGTCGCAAAGATCCGCCAGGTACAGTGATACATTTATCAATAAGGTTTTATCAATAAGGAAATTATCATATATTCTCTTGATCCTTGGGAGCTTAAATGAACTAATTTAAAAATACCGGTGACAATAATCTGCAGACTGTATTGGAGGGTGGCATTACAGATCAAATCCACGTGGCAGAGTTGATAACACAAGATGTAAGCTATCTGAACGTTGCCATGTCATGGGCACATGTACGAAATGTGCTGGTTTCTTGTTAGCATTGTGCTAATTGTATTGTAAGATATTAATTTCATCGAAACATCAACCAAACACATGTTACTCCCTGAAGTATGGAACATGGGTTTGGTACAGCACATTAATTCCAACAAAAGCCTACAGATGGATGCATTTGTGCCTCCTTATTAGAGTGATTTTGAAAATAAGTAAACTTGAGCTTTCTGTTGAGTTTTTTGGGAAAATGCCTCTCAAGTCTCAATATTGCGGCATCCATAGTTTGTTTGTTGAAAATTCATTATTGATGGGCGAGACGCATCATATGCTGCATTATTGGCCAATACACTCTCAGTTTGATTGTTCTTTTAGCCTAACTCTTTCGTAGACATTAGATGAAATAATCTTATGTAGAGTTTTGTTTGTAGATAATGTTTAAGCAAGATTATTTTCCACATGCTAGTTTGTCAGAATATGTAGCAGTCGCCTAAGGAGCCATTTCTTTTCTTGATTAAATAATTGTACTATTGCCTACACAATGTCTCATGCCTGTGTAGTGTAGATGTCATCTTGACATAAGATTTGTTAAACTCATCTCTTTCCATTCAAATAGAGATGTTTGCTTGAGTCTCACTGTTCTTATGATCGGACTAGTTATTGTTGTACATTCATGTAACAGTAGGTCAAATGTTTTCTAATGAGCGATATAAGGAGGCTTTCGAATGGTGATGGTGATAAGAACACATAGTTGCAATCCAACTGCATGAATCTAATTATATGATTCTGATCTCATGTATGGGTGGGTGGTTTGATGAAATATGAATCCAGTTAGACTGGAATGACTGTTATGGATAGACAATGGTGGCATGGCATTTTCTTCAAATCCGATGTATGGTGCCATTAACTCAAAATAAGAATGGTCTTAATACTTTAATAAACTGATCGATGGTGCTTTCCTGCTGAAATCCCTTCTTGACTCTTTTTGTTGGTTTGATGGGGACCAACATAACTAAGTGTCACTAAAACTTCGGAGAGGGCTGCATAACAACAGATGCATAGAATTGACTATGCCATCTTTTTTGGGCATGATTTTTCTTTGACTGAAGTCTTGAACTATTCTACATGCAAATTCCTGCAGCGTGACTTTTTCCCAAAGCTAGTGGACATTTTCAGAATGTGCGAGGATTTAGAGAACATAGATGATCTTCACATGATTTTCAAATTGGTCAAGGGAATAAGTAAGTACATGCCTGTATGAAAAGTGCACTTGCTAGCGTTTTTATACTGGTACTGATTATTAATTTTCATTCTGCAGTATTGTTGAACAGTCCATCGATCTTTGACAAGATTTTCTCTGATGAGTTTATTCTTGACATAATAGGTGCCCTTGAATGTATGCTATCTCCATTGTTATCCCATGTTTCTCATATACCTTCATTACAGCATGCAGTCATGTCATCCAAGGTTGCTGGTTTCTTAATTTAACTAGATATACTCTGTACAGATGATCCAGAGGTTCCAAGAGTGCAAAAGCACCGTGCTTTTCTAAAAGATCATGTAGTTTTCAAAGAGGTATTCTGAGTTTTCTTGCACATGTTGTCGTGCTTGAGAAGAAATGTTATTTAATGTACATATAACCATGTATCTGCCACAGGCCATACATATTGAAAATGTTTCTGTTGTTTCGAAGATTCATCAAACATACAGAATAGGCTATCTTAAGGTCAGTGTCTCTTCATAATTGTTAGCTAAGTTTTGTACCTCCTTGCCCTCCATCCCAAATTATAAGTCATTCCAAGAATCTTGGAAAGTCAAAGTATCTCAAGTTTGACCAAAATTATAGAAAAAATTACAAAGATTTATGACATCAAATAGATATGTATGTTATGAAAATATAATTAATGAAGAACCTAGTGATACTTAGTTGATATCATATCTGTTATTATCTTATCCTATAAATTTGGTCAAACTCGATATACTTTGACTCTCAAAGATTCTTGGAATGACTTATAATTTGGGATGGAGAGAGTATATGTTAATATTCCTTTTACTTAGCCTCTTCTAGGGCATGACTTTTTTGGGGGGCATTTGCAGGATGTTATACTACCACGAATATTGGATGATGCCACTCTAGCAAGTCTGAACACAATGATACACTCAAATAATGCTTCTGTTAGTGTTTCTGCCTCACCACAGTGTTGGTATCCTTAAATTGTCTCCCATTTGTTACTTGTGATATAATGATCTGCCTGCAGGTTATTTCCTTGCTAAAGGATGATGCACTTTTTATAAGACAACTATTTGCTAGGATGAGGTCATCAGATATTTCTATGGAATCAAAACGAGAATTGGTGAGAAGGGCAGAAGGCTTTATTGTTCTTGTTAATGCTGATCTGTTGTCTTCGTTTTTTAACAGTTCTTGAGTGAAGTCACTAACTCACTATTGTAAATTAGTTAGCATCATCACAATGGAATTGAGTTAGATAGTTGAAGCTAATAAGGCAAGACTCTGCCCCATTGCTGTTGGCATTGATGCAAATGATAATCTAGGACTGAAAATGTCACTATCTTCATGATTTTTATTGATTTTTTTTTGGTGTTCCTTTATTTCCTAACATAACAAGAGACAGCTGGATTAGCTGGGCTTTGTTTAAGATCTGTGTTATTTTTTATTGAATGAATTATATAATTGCTAAATCTGATTATTACTTGAGTCTAGTTGTTCTTCATAGGACGTTGGATGTTTAGGTTTTGCTTGTCTTTAGGGAATTCGGGTTAATGCTACACAAAAGTTTCATCACCTTAAAAGTTGCCACTCCGTCTCCCAGACTTCTGTATGTGGCTCGCACATTTTGGGCCCACCTCATTTCTAATGAAATTGCTCAAGATTTCGTCACTTGCATTTGCTATCACAAAAGTTCTCTTATCTTTATGATTAGTTAATCTGGAGTAAGCTACCTTGCTTCGCCAGTCTGTTTTCCTTGCAATTGCTGGAACCTGGGTTGGAAATGGAATGCCTTGCATCTTTTTTGTTGACCCTGCTAACGATGTTTCTGTATTTCCAGGTTCTGTTCTTGCATGAATTTTGCACACTTAGTAAGAGTCTACCACTTGTTCAGCAACTGCGACTGTTTCGGTAGGTCCTTCAATTTCATTCTTCTTTCTTTCTACCTGTAAAAGGCATAACACAACACTGCCACGGTATTGTATCAATTCTCCAAATGTGTAAATGCATGGCTGCAGGCTATCTGTACTACAAAAACAAAAAGAAATATGATCATATAGTTCCGGTGTGCCTGAACTTGGTGTTGTCATTGTTTTCTCTGCTTGGCAGCCCTGTGCTTTGCCTCGCTATCGTTTGACTTCAGATTGCTGAGGATATCTTGTTATAGGTATATCAGGGGTTATCATTCAGATTTTTTATGTGTTTATTATCTAATACGTATAACCTTAAATCGTTGTGCACAATGTGACTAATAGAGTGCATACAACCAACCCAATGTACCTTACAGATTCGAAGACAAATATGCTGCTCTACTTTAAGATAGCTGTGAACTCTTTTTGGTTGCCGGAATTCTTAGTATCCAGGAGCTAACCACCAATTTTTCTTCAGGGATCTTTCAGGTGAAGGCGTTTTTGAAATAATTTCTGAAGTGTTGCAGAGTCAAGATAGAAAAATCGTTTCAGCTGGGTACTTATTAAAGAGTGCATTTATCTGAGCATCTTTGTTGGTGAACCACATTATGTTCGATGTTCTAACTGCAGTTTATTGATGAATGCAGGACAGACATCCTTATACTTTTTCTTAATCAGGACCCTAACCTATTGAGGTCATATATTGTCCAGCAAGAAGGAAATTCTCTTCTAGGACTTCTGGTAAGTTGCAACTTCTTGACGTCTGAAATCATTAAAGGCTTTCATACAGTACTCCCTCCACTCCAAACTATAAGATGTTTTGGCTTTTCTAGATACATAGCTTTTGCTATGCGCTTAGATATACACTATATCTAGATATACATAGAAAAGGCAATGTATCTAGAGCCAAAACGTCTTATAATGTGGAATGGGGGGAGTAACACTTATTCCATCCTTTGTGCTCCCTCTGATTGAAACTATAAATCATTTAGGATTCATTTTTGTGAACCATTTTATCATTTTATGCTTTAACTATATTGAGTATACATATGTAGGTAGATTTACAACATAAGATCGATATTAGTAGATTCAATATTAGAAAATACTTCTGTAACAACCTTTATTTTTTATAAATATCATAATCCTATACAAATGAGTGGTTAAATTTCAATCTTGTAGACTGTTGACATTCAGAAGTAGTTATATCTCTGATCAGAGGGATTAGCATTTTGAATATATGAAACTGTTAATCATTTAGCTGAACTGGGGTGCAACTGTGCATTTCTTATCTCAGATATTTTAAACAAGAAATAATAACAGGGCCTCTTTGGATATGATCTAAATATGTATTTTTCTAGTGATATAGCCATAAAACACAAGAATCTATCTGTCACCAGCGAGTTCATTTACTCTTGGATGCAATTGAAGTGAAATGAAAGATTTCCAAACTTTCCCTTATTTTCTCAATGCCTCTGTATTATTATTTCTTCCTAGTCATGTTTTGTGTATAATTTCAATGCTAATTTTTAGGTGAAAGGCATGGTAACTGACTTCGGTGAGGAAATGCACTGCCAGTTTCTAGAAATCCTGCGCATATTGATGGATTCTTTCACTATGTCTGGAGCACATGTAAGTTACGTTTTCTGCCAAACTGAGTTTAGGTATATTAGCTTTCACTCTGTAGTCGCACTACCTCTTGAGTTGTTCATTTGAGTTTGAGTCTTACAAATTGAGCTCACATATTTTGTTATATGTGATATTTAATGTAAGTTACGTTTTCTGCCAAACTGAGTTTAGGTATATTAGCTTTCACTCTGTAGTCGCACTACCTCTTGAGTTGTTAATTTGAGTTTGAGTCTTACAAATTGGGCTCACATATTTGTAATATGTGATATTTAATTGATAAAATTATTTGGAACTCCACTACTATACAACCATGGAAATAGATTTTCCCATGCTAGTTCAAGTTTCCGACTTTTACTTTCAGTATGGTGATGTGGACTGTGTTTATAGTACTACAGTATTACACATCCCTACCATTTGCCACCTAGGGCACAATCTGTTGAATGATTCAATTATTAATCATGGGGTTATGGATTGCTTGTCTCTTCTGGACTTACCCATTTGTTATTGCTTTCCACTTTGCTTATCTCTGAACTCTGATGCATAGTTTGCCATTGTTATTTTTTTCTTCTTAATATAATGATACACAGCTCTCCTGTGTATTTGAGAAAAAAAGTTGCCATTGTTTTTGGTAACTTTCGTGGTGGTACCGTGGTAGATCATGGTCATTTTATAGCATCTTGTGTTGAAAACTTGGAATCTGTTAAAAATCTCTGAAATTCACAAAATTCTCTGACCTGATTTAGCTGCACTAAGTCTTCATTCCTTGCTGCAGAGAGACATAATTATTGAGATTTTCTACGAAAGGCATCTTGACTATTTGGTTGATGTAATAGCATCCTCTTGTCCCCTGAGGAGCTTGTCTCGATCAACATCTAACTCTGTACGTGTTGGTGGAAATGCTGAAGGACACCGTATCAAGCCTGAGATTTTGTTAAATGTTTGTGAACTGCTGTGCTTTTGTGTAGTTCATCATCCCTACAGAATTAAGTACTACTCTGTACAAACTTCTTCCACTATACCTTGATACTTCTACGATCTTTATATGCATGTTTCTAAATGTTTGTTAATCTTGTATAGGTGCAATTTTCTTATAAACAATGCTATCGAGAAAATCCTTACATTGACTCGACGGAGGGAGAAGTTTTTGGTTGTAGCAGCTGTTAGGTTTATGCGTACTATTATATCCAGAAATGTAAGATTTATGGATTTTGATTTTTTTTTTCTTTTTACGTTGTTAGAAAATTGGAAGTTCCCTTGAAGTTATGCACTATCATGGTTTAAGTGTTCCTCAATGTATCCTAGCTCTTGCAGAGCTCATTTTATGGTAGATGTAGTTTCAGCCCACTAATGATGTGCTATTGTAAGTTTCAAATATAAAGTATATGCTATTACCAGGCATTGCATTTTACCTTTAGCACAATAGTTTCTTGCAAAGAACTGTTCCTAGGTGATATCTGCAGGATAATAGCTCGCCCGCTTTAATGTTAGCAAACCATGATTTCCTGAACTAACTGTTTATTCGTGATTTAAACAAGGCCCCAATATTTGTCATTGTTTGATTGCTTTATTTGCTGGATTCTCAGTGCAACTACCGGGGCATATATATTTTCACTTATGCTTCCTACAATCCAGATATATGGCTAAATAACGGATCCCCATTATGTGTGTTAATTAAACAAGCAGCTAGGCATCATTCTTGTATCCCACTTTATCTATCCTTTTATATTTTGTAGGATGAGCATCTCATTCGCCATGTTGTGAAGTTCAACTTGTTGAAACCAATAATTGATGTCTTTGTTGACAATGGGGAGAGATACAACATGCTACATTCAGGAGTACTTGAATTGTTGGAATACATACGAAAGGTACGACTTTAGGTTGTCGCTTTGAATTTTGTGTTTTACTTGGTTGCCACTTCGAATTCTGGCTTTTACTTCACCACTATGAATTCTGCCTTATGCACTGGATACTTTACCTGCAGGAAAATATAAAAGCTCTCATTCTCTATGTTATCGAGACTTTCTGGGAACAGGATGAACTTGCCAAGTTTGAACACTTTGGGAGTATTCAGGCCTTCAAACTCAAGTATAACCAGGTTGAACCATTTCTTGTGTACTAGTGCATCCCATGTTGAGCTTCTGATAAAGTGACACTTTCATAGTGCTAACACTAGTTTCTGCCTACCTTATGCATTATTGAGTGAGATGGTCTCTCTTTTGTTTCTTCCTTCTTTTGACAAGTACATGGAGAGTGTTGAACAAAGGTTGAATGCTAGTGTGCCTGACATGAGAAAGAAGGCAGAACAAAGAGGTCTTGAGAAGGAAGAGGAAGACTACTTCAATGAGGACAGGTATGTTATTGTTTTCTTACTGGTAATTTCTTCATTATTAGTAATATATAGGCGAGATTGGATATTCAAGGGTGCTATTATGTTCAGAGATTATACAGTGAATTTTCAAGTGAAATGATATTGTTCTTTCTAGTGATGAAGAAGATTCGGGCTCTGGCCGGCGGCCTAAACATGCACAAAACCAGCATAGCAAACCTAAGCCTAAGGTCCCTAATGGAAGTGAAGCCGACGACACTGATGGTGCCTCCAGGTATTGTTTCTTCAGATACAGTCTGATATGATCTTGAGTTCCCACGTGGTAGCTTATATCTGTTGTATTGCTTTCTCATGTTACGTTTAATGACAATCTTGAAAATCAAACCATGCAGAACTCCATAAGTTCTAGTTTAATTTGTAAATGTTGGTTGCTTCAGTATTGATCCCTGCCTTTTCAGGCCTAAATCTGCTGGACTTGTGGACTATGACGATGATGATGATGAGGACTTTAATCCACCACCAAAGGAGCCTTCTAGGCCTGCAGAGGATGATGTGCCATTAAACATATCCCCGGTGAAGCGGAAGCCAGTGAATGCAGTGGATGGGAAACATGCAGATGGGGAGGGTCGCAGGAGGCAAAAAATAGAAACCAGAATTAGTTGTGCTAAAATTGCTGCTGTTACTAGTACAGCTATTAAGCACACAGATCTACAAAACAAGCATGCTTCCCACTTGCCTACATCAGCCACGCCAAGTACTGAAGCCAATGGTGTTTTTAGGGAGCGTGGCACTAACTCTGAGGAGCATCAACATTCTGTAGAGAACACGGAAACTTCACGACAAGCTGGCAGTGATTGTATAAAAGATGTGGGCAGTATGTCTCCCGAGAAGGCTGTAAATACTACAAACACAAGTGATTCAGAGCCTTATTCAGTAAGATGACTACTCCACAGCTGGTTTGCCCCTGTACCCAACCTGTTCTCTAGCCAACAGGAAGGAATTGGAATGTGGTTGGCTTCGAAGGCTGAATTCATTGATATCAAGCTGGAAGCATGATTGGAGGTGACATAGATTGCAGCTACCTTTACATCTCAAGTAAAATTCCAGTTACCCCTTTTTGAGCCTGTAAAGTTAATTTTCCGCAAGGAAAGATCTGACAAACATGAGAATTGGAATGACTGTAGATTCGAACATTGAATGGGCCTTGCTCCTGCTGCTGCGCTCGCTATTGTATCTGTTTATGAGCTAATGGAGTAGCGGTGAATATGTGCCTTCAACTTCATTATTTTTCTTCACAATCATTGACTCTGATGTTACTGTTGTAAAACAAGTAGGATTAAGGCATAGTTTCTGTTGAATAGCGTTTTTGCAAGAGTTGTGCTAACTCATCTATACGATTGTAATTTGTTGGTTCATAGATTGGGTTGGACATGCTGTCTTGGATAATTAATCTAGCCTTGTGATACAATAATTTATGCATAATGTTTTCTTCTTTAAGCCAAAGATGTGATTCTGCACATTTGGCACAAATTACTCAGGACTACAGTAAGGGAGAATTTCAACAGTGAATAATGTTCGATGTATATCTGGGTTATGGATGCAAGGTGTACTTGCGGCTGCGATGATATCCTACTGCTCCAGAACAGGTTCACTAAATGCTGTGATCTAATAAAAAAACTTTCTTGCTCTTGTTAGGATTGTAGTATCTTTGTAATAAAAAAAAGATTGTATCTTTAACTAAATTACACAGGTAACATGGTTACTCCATCTGTGAAACAGAATCATGTGTTCAACCAGTGTAAACTCTGACACCTTTTTCTTCGCCTGATCCATGCTCATCTGGCTGTACAACGAGCCTCCGCCCTGTCTATTTGAATATCAGGCCTCCATGGGCAGCGAAGAATGGCGCAAATACTAGGGACTCCACGGCCATGAGCTTGATCAGGATGTTGAGGGACGGTCCGGAGGTGTCCTTAAGAGGGTCGCCGATGGTGTCGCCGATCACGGCAGCCTTGTGAGCGTCCGACCCCTTGGGACCCAGAGACTTAGCGTGGTCGGACGCACCTGCCTGTGTGAACAAGGCGGAGAAAAAAAATAAACTCAGATGTATATCTTGAAACAATGTACAACAACATAAATCAACAAAGGGTGTGTATTGAGGTAGGGTCAGTGTTTTTTCTTTGGAACATGACTGGTAGGGTACTAACGTCAGATATGAACGGATGTCTATGGATACGAATACAGATGGCTATAATGTTTCTAGACTCAAATTCGGATACGGATAAGATATGAATGATATCGACATCATATTATCTGATTTGAGTGTTTTCAAATACAAATACAGTGTTGTGTACTAAATATCTGGACTTAGATACATACATTATACATAGCCATGTGGCTCGAGGCACGACGGCACGGCCCATGGCCCGGTGATTTAGCCCGGCTCGAGCACGGCACGGCACGGTAGCCACTGGGCCTGGGCCGGCCCGGCCCGAGGGACTAGGCCGTGCCTGGGCCGTCACCCAAGCACGTGGCACGGGCACGACCCGTTCCAACAGTCGGCCCGGTAGCGGCCCGATGAACATGAATTGTTGGTGTAGTTATGATTTGTATATATGTGTTGTTAATTGTTATATTGGTAAAAATGATAAATAACTGATGAAAATGATGAAATATTTCAGCGTTTGGTGAAAATATTGATGGAAATGAGTTGTTGTCGGTTTGATGTGCCGTGGGCCGGCACGGCACGGCGTGCTTGACGGGCCGGCACGGCACGAAAATCGGCCCACGGGTCGTGCCTTGGGCCGAAGGCCAGGCACGAAGCCCATAGAGGCACGGCCCGCTGGGCACGACAGCCCGTAGCGGCCCGACGATCTGTGGCACGGTACAGCATGGCACGACGTTGGGCTAGCCCGGCACGGCCCGTTGGACATTTCTAACATACATATATGAATTTCTCTAAATGGATTTAAACTTAGATACAAAAGAATAATATCCATATCTACACTCATACCATTTGAGTTTTAAGTACCTTAGTAGCTATGGCCTATGGTTACTCTTTTAGGGTGTGTGGGCCCAGTGTCGGAACAAGGAAGGGTGAGTCGTGGCCCCAAAACACAGTGAACCTTTTTTAATACATATAAATATTTCAATTGCAGAGAAAAAACTTATTATCTCACCCATTTTATGATAATATTGTGTTTGTTATTATGAATACTAAATACATATGTAAAAGCATTGAAAAAGCAATTGAGACATACACTTGATGTATACATATTTATCACATTTATAAGATGTTATCCTATTGGTCGGCACCCCTTAATCAAAACTCCTGCCACTTCATGGGCCGACTTTGTCATCCCTATTGCTAAATGGTTGGTTACCATGAGTAGTGTTTAGAAAGTCTAGATGGTTGACTATATGGTTTACAGCAGCAAAGACTTCTATATATTTTTTAGTAGCTGCATGCTATATTTGTTAAGAAAAATTTAAACATACCCTTCATAGATAAAAGAAAATATAAATTTGGTCTTCCATTGTGCTCTCAAATAAATTTATTAGATGTATTCAACAATCAATATAAAATACCATCTCCCGCTCCAAAAAGAAAATAACATTTTAGTTTATCATATATCAAACTATCTTAGATTTGACCAAGTGTTTAGATAAGATTGTCACATTTATAACATCAAATATATACATGGGGAATATATATCCTCCACGGTAAATATAATGATATTTATTTGCTAATATATAAATATCATTATTTTTTATAAATTTAATTTAATCAAATTTAAGATAGTTTGATTTAGAACAAAATTAGATTGTCAAACTTGTATGTTTTTAGGACCAGTGGCGAACCTAGGATTTTATCATGGGGTATGCGGCACAAAAAAATTATGCAATTCATTAAACCATATTGACATTCGGTAAACCAATCTCTAATCATTGATGTAGCTAATCCCTATGATACACAACTAATGTTGGAGTGCAGACTTTGTAAAGGGGACACTATACTATACATAGCTACCGATTTTCATTCCATTTAATGGCGTATCTCACATGACACAACAAGATGGGATGAAAAAGTACAAAATAAATTATTTATACTTATAATATCTAGAGTTGATAAGAAATTGAAAAAGTAAAAACAAAAACACATCTAAGGTCTCATGAGACACAACATGAGGGGTAAAAAGATAGGAAACCTAGAGGATGAAGTATTAGTTAATTTTACCCGAAAAGTATATGTTAATTTTAAAGGGGACAAAAAAATGGAAATTTAAAATGGCATTGTACATATATAGCAATAGTGATAATGAAATGATGTTGAAGTGATATCATTTTTATTTGCCATTATATTTTAGGACATGTGTCACGGGACACAGTAACATGGGATAAAAAACTAAAAAAGTAAAGGATAAAAATGAAAATAAAAAAAATGAGACTGGAAGTATCGAACGTACTAGCCACAAACAAGATAGGATAAAAACATAGGTAAAGCTAAAGAAAGAAATATATACTATATAATTAATTTTTAAATTAAAGTGGACATAAATATGCAAATAAATATATTATATATAGTTAATTTTTAAATTAAAGTGGACATAAATATGCAAAAATAAAAATAAAAAGTGCGGTTCTAAAGATGTGAACTAGCGACCTGAAAAACACCAGGCTTACCAACAGGCTGCAAACACGAACTAATATCTAAATTAAAGTGGACATAAATATGCGAAAATAAAAATAAAAAGTGCGGCTCTAAAGATGTGAACTAGCGACCTCGGTGTTTAGGACAGAGGCTGTAACATCTTGTCGCCTTACTCAGCAATCCACCCGTCATATGGCTTGCCACCGACGCTGACCATTGTTTTGGCTCTAAACCACTACTCTATCTGTCGTTTTTATTTTCTAAGAAATAACTTCTAAATACATATTAAAAAATATTATCATCGTAGAGACTTTGAATCTAGGTTTTTTAATAAATTTTATTTAAAGATACAAATGTCAAACTTTTTTTCTATAAATCTAGTTAAATTTGCAATACGGACCAAAATGGCAGTTATTTTAAACGGAGGTAGTATGTGCTAACCTACTGGCTACTGTACATATATAGGTTTAAAGGCACTTTTGTAGACGCATTTAGGCGAGAAAATAGGTGTGGGTATGGTGTATTTGAGCATTTGTACTGTACTTCTGAAAAAATACTCCTAATTGAGAAACAATTTTTAAAGTAATAGATGTTAAAAGTCCAAGGGAGTGAAGCCAGTGTGCACCTCTATATATTTCTTGGCATTGTCCCACGCTCCACCACTGTTGGAAGCAGATATGGCAATCTGCAGAAGGCGACGTGGATCAAATAAACGTCACGTCACGCACAGAAGCACCATGGAATGGAACGGCGTCGTAACTCATAACTAAGGAGGTCAGATCAATTCGTTGCCATATATAATATACCTGGACACCGGAGACCAGTGCGCCGGCGAGAAGTCCCGCGAGCGTGCTGACTCCGAAGAAGGTGCCGGCGACCAGCGGCGCGAGCAGCACCAGCGCTCCGGGCGGCATCATCTCCTTGAGCGACGCGTCCGTGGAGATCCTGACGCAGCGCGCGTAGTCCGGCGCGGCGCGGCCCTCCATCAGCCCAGGGATGGCGATGAACTGCCGGCGGACCTCCTCCACCATCTTCAGCGCTGCGCTGCCCACGCTCTTCATCGTCATCGCCGAGAACCAGTACGGGAGCATCGCCCCCACGAGAAGGCCGACGAACACCTTGGGGTTGAGCACGTTCACGTCCGTGATCCCCGCGCGGCTCACGAACGCGCCGAACAGCGCCAGCGACACCAGCGCGGCCGATCCGATGGCGAAGCCCTGCAAAGCAAGTTTAAATGTAATCATGCATTGTTGACGAGAGTCCTCCAAATGATATGTACGTACCTTGCCAATGGCGGCCGTGGTGTTGCCGGCGGCGTCGAGCGCGTCGGTTCTCTGCCGGATCCTGCGGCTCATGCCGGCCATCTCAGCGATCCCGCCGGCGTTGTCGCTGATGGGGCCGTAGGCGTCGATGGCCAGCCCAGTGGCGACCGTGCTCAGCATCCCGAGAGCGGCGACCGCGATGCCATAGATGGAAGCCAGCGTGAAGCCGACGTAGATGGACACGGCGATGGCGAAGACGGGCACGATGACGGACTTGTACCCGAGGGCGAGCCCGAAGATGACGTTGGTCGCCGCGCCCGTCCTGCATGAGTCGGCCACGTCCCGGACCGGGCTGCGCATTGCATTTCGGAGGCAGCTGGAGGTTATACTTGCTCTGCAGCTAACCTGGCAAGGCATCCATTGCATGTTTCAACCAAAAATTACCTGTAGGCGTTGCTGGTGAAGTACTCGGTGGTGAAGCCAATGGCGAGACCGGCCCAAAGCCCAATGGCCACGCAGAAGAACAGGTGCCTGCCATTGCGTTTCTCAGGTAAGGTAAGGTAAGGTAAGGTAAGGTAAGGTAAGGTGGTTTCCATGCATTAGCGATCGAGGACTGTCAATTTCTTACCAGTTCTTCACTTGCTTCACTTGTCCGAAATCGAACATGGTGAAGTTGGCGGGGAGCGCCGCCAAGGACACGACGAGGGCGGCGACGGTCATCAGCACGGTGGAGACGACGAGCTGCAGCTTCAGCGCCGGCGCGACGCCGCGGACGGTCTTGACCTTGAACAGGTCCGTGGCGAAGAGCGTGGTGACCAGGCAGACGAGGAGCCCCGCGGAGCTGATGAGCAGCGGGTAGGCCACCGCCGCGAAGTCGTGGTCGGCGCCGAACGAGGAGATGGACGCGACGAACAGCGCCGCGCAGGTGGACTCGGCGTAGGAGCCGAACAGGTCGGACCCCATCCCGGCGATGTCGCCGACGTTGTCGCCCACGTTGTCCGCGATCACCGCGGGGTTCCTCGGGTCGTCCTCGGGGATGTTGCGCTCCACCTTCCCGACGAGGTCCGCGCCCACGTCCGCCGCCTTGGTGTAGATGCCGCCGCCGACGCGCCCGAACAGCGCCATCGACGACCCGCCGAGGCCGTAGCCCGTGATGGACTCGTACAGGCTCTCCCAGTCGTCGCCGTAGTAGAGCCCGAACACCTTGATGGTGACGTAGAGCACGAGGAGGCCGAGGGAGGCCAGGAGGAAGCCCATGACGGCGCCAGACCGGAACGCCGTGGCGAACGCCGCGCCGACGCCACGCCGAGCTTCCAGGGTGGTCCTGGCGTTCGCGTACGTGGCGATCCGCATGCCGAGGTACCCGGACACCACGGAGGTGGCGGCGCCGAGGAGGAAGGCCACGGAGCTGAACACCGCGTTTGCCAGCGCGGGCTTGCAGGTGCGACCGCTGGTGTACTGGCACGGCCGGCTATCAGTGCTGAACCGGTGAACGGAGCCCAGGAAGAGGAAGATCACCACGGCGAAGATCGCCGTGAACGCGGCGAGGTACTTGTATTGTGTGAAAAGGAATGAGTTGGCGCCTGTACAAAAAATGATTTATTATAGTTATACGAGAAACAAAAAGAATTTCCAGACATGAACTGCCCAATGGCACGCACAGTTGATACGCTGGAATGCACAGAAATTTCAAACCGAACAGTTAATTTCCAATAAAGAGAGGAAATTTGTTTTCTAGTACTTCTGAGTTCTGAGCGAAAACGTTTTAAAAGTATAACTATATTATAACCTAGAATTTCTCAATCTACTCAGAAGTCCTTCAATATAAGCTGGAGTTAAATTATCTCAATCTCTTATATGGGAATTTAAGGGAAAAAAAGGTAAGAGGAGCGAGTGGAGATGCTCTAAATTAAAAAAAAATGTGAAGGGGAGCGAGTGAAGATACTCTAATGTATTAGGGCATCCCCAATTGTTAGCTTCAATAAAAGGTTGAGATCCACGCATGCATCAATGGGGAAAAGACACAAGACTCATGTTTGCAAGATACTTATTGTTTTTTTCATGTCATATGCATATGTCGCTTTCAATGTTCTCTATCTCTTCTCCCCTCCCTCACTCTCCCTCCTTGCAACACTATGGTCCTCATGAAACTGTGTTCGGACATCTACTATTTGCCTTTACAGTTGTGTGAGGTGAAACCACTGGCGCCTCTATCAGACACTATGAAACAACTTTTTACTCGCATGACATGAAAGCTCGGTGCTCACATGGACCTCGGGGCATACAGCTAGCATGGTGCATTGTGGCTAGGTTTTGTGTATCATTAGAAATTCACCTACCGAGATTTTTTTTTAATGATCAACACTGCTATGTAACAGTATGTTTGGATACTGGGTTCACGTGCATTGGTATGGGTTGAACCTAGTTCTCTAGCTATTTAGTTCGGAGTTTATTTAACCTGGGTTAAACCCACCAAGGAATATCCCTACTAGATGTGGGTTCAACCGATTCCTCCAAATTGGGTGGGTCGCATGGACCAAGATGAGCACGTGCATGTGGGGGAGGAGCTGCGTGGGCGGGCACAGGAAGAGAGGGGAGCAATGTGTGGAAGTGAGAGGGTGGGGGTGTGGTCTGGGAAAGCTTGCATATGCGGTGCAGCGTGGACGAGGAAGCCACAACAATGGTGGGCAGCGGCTTGGCCGGGATGCATCAGGGCAGCGACATGGCCGTGGAAGCCGCTGGAGAGCCGCGCGCGCACACACACACACATAGGAAGGAGGAAGAAGGGGAAAGTGGCTCCCAAATGAGCCCCACATGTTAAGGACTCAACCCACTTTCAGATATTAATTCCGCCAACCAAACAAGATTCAACCAAACCCAAAAACTGAAATAGGTTCAACTTACTGTACATGGTTTCAAAAACCAAAGACATGTTAAAAAGTCTCATTTATGCTATGCTATGTACTTTTTAGGAGAATGCCTTGGAGCAAGTATAAGAGCAGGCTGTAAGTCGGCTAAATGCTAAGCTGGAAGATAGAGAAAATGAGAGAGAGTAGTAGCAGGTTGTAAGCTAACTACTATACTAGTGGCCTAAAAAAGGCTAAAAAAAAAACTTACAGCCCTACTCGTATTTAAGGAGGTGCTATTCATCAATTGCTTTGCAGCTGCCGCGAAGAAGTGAAGCCAATCCAACGACGATCGTTATTTCCTCTTCCTCTTCTATATTCTTAACACTGACCATGTACAAGCAGTCCCCTGAAGCTTTATTAAGCAGTATACATACATATACTCCATACAAGATATAGCGACAATGGTGTCTTTTGCGATGTTGTTTAATCCAAAATTAATTAAAATCCTTATTCTACTCTGTCGAGTCAAAATTCGCATAGAGTACCATCGAATTTTCTTTATGACTGACAATTAGTGAGTAGTGACAGGGTCAGAACTCAAAAGGTACAAGCCACTAAGGTAGCAGATCATGCAGGGCACTGATTTAGGTCAAACAGAAGAAACGGCATGCATTATACTACTTGCTTGTTAAGAAAACAGAGAGAAAGATCTCGATCGCCTAGGGAACGGTGAAGAAACGTGCACAGGCACAAGATTAGCTGAACAAGAACATCGAACACGGCGTGCCAATATATGTACTGGGTCAACCCTTTGACCAGCCAGAGCACCTTTTCTTAAGTTAGGAGCAAGTTTGAAATACAAGTTAGAAGCAATGCAAGTTCGAATACAGGTTGCATTGCAATGTCCTAGGCTACATCAGGGTTGACTTACAGTATGGAAATTATATGAGTAATGGATGTTCCGTTAACTATCTTGGCGACGGAGAAAATTAGATAACCATAGAGGCTACGACATGAACTTATTAAATGCAATATTTGGTGATAAAATCACTGCAAAAAATTATTTTGGTGAAACCACGCTTGTGTGAAATCAATCAGGGGATAGATTTGGACCCCTTTTTAGTTTAAAAAAAATTCAGGTGTCTTCCTAAGTGCGTGGTTAAACAAGATTAATTAAACCATTACACCCAGATGTAAAATGAATATGTTATTAGACAAATTGGAAAGAAATATGCTTCCATTGAGTTCATTGTATCTTGAACAATTTAGGTTTGAAATGTTTTCAAGATTTTTAGTTCTGGATCACATAAAATAAATTAAGCAAGGGAAATCATGAAGCAATTAAGGAACAACGGAATCATCGAAAATGGTGATCGATCGGCGGTAACTAGTTACCAACCACAGGTGAAATAAAAAGAGTTGATCAACCGAGTAGCAAAGTTCAATTCAAAAAGGGCGTGGAGATTGAACTCACCAACCGAAATGGCGCTCTGGATCTCCGCGCAGCGCGCCACGGCGACAGTGCCGTCGCCGGCGCCCTCCTCCTCATCATCATCGCCGCCACCGCCCATGCCGACGTCCTCCTCGTTGTCCTCGATCCGGAAGACGGGGCCCCCGCGGTGGCCGTTGCCGCCGGGCGCCGCGTAGGCGGACACCTTCACCCTGGAGACGAGGAACCATTGCCACAGCGCGAAGGCGACGCCGACCGCCGCGCACGCCGGGATGAACACGTCCGCCGCCGCCGCAGAGCCCATAGTCGTCGTCTAGTTCACTCAACTAACCACGCAGGCCGGAAATCCAGAATGCAACAAGGACGTGCTAGAGAGGCGATGGAAGAACGAGCGCACGTCGTGGCGTGGCGACGGTGCCGCACGCGCGCCGTGGTCGTTGCTCGGCAAGTTGAGGGTTTTCTCTCTCTTTGTTTGTGTGTGGGAGAGAGAGCGCGCGCGCGCGGGGAACTGCCCTGCTTCTTGGGGATGACGTGATGGAAAGGACAAGACCAGTTGCTTCAACCAGACCGTGGAAGACGAAACTGAATTAGCCAGAGTTCTCCGGTGCGTGTATGTATATATGTATGTATGTATGTATGAATATATGGCTGCTGGACCAGATTGAATATATCATATATGCATGCGTGTGCACAGGTGAATGCATCAACCGTTGACGAGAGAATTTGAGTGCACATGACGAATTAGCTTCGCAACGAGGTAACGGGGTAGGTTGGCTTCGGTGCTAAGTAGTGAGTAGTGACAGCTTTTCTCGCAGTTCAGTTTCTTCAGTTATCTATTTATTATGTGTTTTGTTTTGTTCAGAGATCTGTGCTGTCATGACTCATGAGCAA
>Ga0182004_10000521_pt1 | contig 23816 bp, 15 predicted proteins | sample Sormic07211540_1_FD_120479 | JGI IMG/M metagenome (GOLD analysis project Ga0182004, IMG submission 120479) | Endophyte microbial communities from Sorghum bicolor roots, Mead, Nebraska, USA - 072115-40_1 MetaG | ecosystem: Host-associated > Plants > Roots > Unclassified | place: USA: Nebraska...
ATATATCCATTTTACAACTAGGTCCTCCGTGGAGAACCGAATTACAACAAGGTCCTATGACCGGATAAGAACAGCAACAACAACGGTGACGTTGACGCCGATGAGTTCGCCGGCGAGGGGCCGCAGGGGCGCCGATGGCGCATACACCCAGACGGAGAGACCGCGCGTTGCAACGGTTGAAGTTGGGCCGACAGAGCCGATGAAGAAGTACTTTCCATACGACCGAAGAGTAATATTATTGTCGTCGCCGGAGGTTGAGGATGAAGCTCGCTGTCGAATCCCGAGAGATGACGAAGATGACGGGCCAACATCGGTTGAAGAGCTGGCATGGAGCCTGGATCGACCGGATTGAAGGCTGCAAGATAGGGGTGGGGGCGGAGGCGAGCTGCGGTGGAAACGAGTCGGAGCTCGGATCTGGCGGAGCGGAGGTAGAGGATGGAGGATCCGAGCCGAGGTGGGGGAAGGCGAGGGGATGAAGGAGCGATTTTATTTTATTCTTGCTTACCTGGGTTGCGATTTCGGCGACGACGACGAAGCCGATGAACACGACAACAACGACGACGACGGCGGTGCTTCCCGGACAGCGAACTCCACAAGGAGCAAACGCCATGAAGGCACTTTGAAGAAGCTACATAAACTAAAACTACTACAACTAGCTATCGAAGGCTGAGGCCCCGCTCCCGACGCGCTCCGGCGAGCCTGCCAGAGGCGGACAGGAGAGGGGGCCTGGAGGGGGCGACGGAGAGGCCTAGGAGGAAGCCAAGTTGGCTTTCGCTTCGCACCGAAGGAAAGGTTCACCTCCGAGCGAGCATTTTTCGTTTGGCAACGACATATCGTCTTCTATTGCTTACGCTAGGAAAAAAATGTTATTGAATGTAAATGGTCAAGCAAAAATGAAATGGCATTGTTGACCAATATAAGGTTTGATTGGTCGTGAAAGGACTTAAACAAGGGTATAACTTAGGGGGTGTTTGGTTGAGGTTGGTAAAGTTTAATATGTACTGTAGCATTTTCGTCTTATTTAAAAGTTATTGTCCAATCATAGACTAATTAGGCTTAGAAGATTCGTCTCGCAAATTACTCTCTAGCTGTGTTTTTAGTTTCATAAATAGTCTATATTTAGTACTCTACGCATGTGTCCAAACATTCAGTGTGACGGACGGTAAAGTCTGTTCAAGGAAACCAAACACCCTCTTAGACTACAAAGATACTTTTAGTCATGTTGTCAAGGTAGTTACTTTCAGAGTTGTCTTATCATAGCCGTCTCAAAGCAGCTCCAGCGTGCATGGAAAGCGAACCGAGGGGAGGAGAGAGAGAGAAACAAGTGAAAGTTCGATTTATACACTAGATGAGTTGAACTATGCGAAAAGATTCTTGGTTAGTTTTGGCTTGGCATGAGAAGAGGGAACAAGTGAGCCATGATGTGTACTTATTTATTATTTGACATGGTTCCATAGAGAGAAAAGCAAACCACATGATGCAACATTGATCTGTTCCCTTGCGGCAATTGAATGGTTGCCTTTGTGACCCGGTAGGAGCATCAGTTCGACATGACGCTGGAGCTGCTCTCAAATAATTGGAGTATGCGATAACTAGATGCTCCGAAATGTGTTTGCACAGTGCTTTTTGGGGAGGATGTCTATATGTGACAACCACCTAGGTATGAAGATAACCCCCCTACCCTACACAATTAGTTTATAGAAGTTTTTTGACAAGCACTCGCTGCGATTGGTTGTGTAAACCAAAATCCTATCAATAAAAAGGAACATATTTCCATAAGTTCCAAAAAAATAAGTTTGTATAAAATTGAAACTAGTAACCAAACCCAACGTGGAAGTACTAAAAAAAACTTATATAAACAAAAAAATCTCAAATATTCTTCGTCATGAGACATAGAGTAATTAGTATTAACATAAAATTCAGACATTAGAGGGTCGACCAAGGTATCTAAATTCTAATAAGTATGAGTAGTAATTAATTCGGCTTGTTTACTCCACTTTCTATCTCTGAGAAGTTCGACAACTAGTGTTGGTGAGTTGTTGGATAGTGCTTCTGGCACAAGATACATGAGTATTATGGGTGGTTTATAGTATTGAAGTCACTCAACCTGACATGTCTTTTGTGGTAAGTAAAGTTTGTCAATATCTTCATACTCCTATTGTAGCTCATTACAGTACAATGAAAAGATTCTAAGATATGTTAGTGGGATAACAATTAGTTATGGGTTAAAAAATATTGGCGCTTTCTCTGACACAGATTGAGCTAGTTGTTGTTTTGATGATAGGCGTTCTACCGGTGATTTCGCTATACTTCTAGGTTTCAATCTTATATCATGGAGTGCTGTAAAACAACCAGCAAATCGAAGGTTTAGTACCAAAGCAAAGCAAAAAAAAGCCAATGCAACATTAGAAATTATATGGGTGCAAACACTTCTTCGTCAGCTATACTTTGGTGTGATAATTTAGGTGCTACCTATCTATCAACAAATCCGGTGTTCTATACCAGAACAATGCAAATTGAGTTGATTATCATTTTGTTAGAGAGAGAGAGAGGGTTCCAGAAAGATTAATTGATATTAGAATAATTTTGATGATCAAGTAGCAAATGGTTTTACTAGGGCTCAATCGATGCTAAGATTACAAGAACTTTGAAACAAAATCTCAACTTATGTGCTACACGATGTATCTTGTCTAGGACTTAATTAGCTAGAGTCCTTGTAGTTATTAACATGCATGTATCTGCGATCATTCAGGTCTTGTAAATAGCTATATATATAATAGAGAGCTGGCAGCCTTTTGGCTTGTGCCATTCCATCAATCTTTACAACCATCACTTCTATTATCATGTGTTGCTCCTTCTCTTAAACACATGAGAACATAGAAAGGGTCGACCTCCAAAATGAAATCATACTAGAATGGTTGTCACATTGACAAATAATAAGGCACGCCATCACCTTTGGACACGGGAAAAACCCCTAACCACACATGATGACCGCTAGAAAATTAGTCGTTGGGGCCTCAAGTTCTAAAAAGCTACTAGATCTACAAGATGACCGCTAGATCGTGCACCTTCTCGTCGTCACTGCTAGTGCGGTTATAGGAGTTTAGGAAGACAGGAGGCCAAGATGGTGGTGGCACTACTTGAGAACACCCTCGTTTCAGTCGGGCCATGCATTCTTATTTGGATGGTTGATTCACCGTGATGATTGTGATGGGTTTAGGAGGGACTTATGGGTAAAGTTACTTCATTTTCCTCTTCAATCCACATTTATTGGGAAGGAAGATTTATCCAAGCAATCCCTTAAGAGGCTTTTGTCTTTCATATTTGAATGCATGTATAGTTTTTTTTGCCAGACCAGTTACAGATGTAGACGCTCATAAACACAAGCACACATTCACCCCTATGAACGCACACACGCACACTCTACCCCTATGAGCACTTCTGAAGAACCGAGTTAGACCGACAAATCTAGAGATGTAGTTAATAGGACGTTGTGCTAAGTTTACCATTTATTTGTAGGTTCACTCACATAAGAATCCTGAAAATCATGGCCAAGCTAAGTAGCACCTACTAGGAAATTAAGAAGCGGTAGAAACAGAAACTTAGAAAAGTCAAGAATGAAATTTCGTACACCTGCTAGTAGCAATTTTCCCATGTATGAAATGACTAGTACATATAATTTGTTGCCAAAGATGAATAGAAATCAGAAGATTAATTAACCACATGAATCAAATTCAAGTTATAGCTAGACGCATGCTACATGTTATCACAAAGATCATGAACAAGTTAAAGAACAGCAAACAAAGAGGCAGATAGCCTGACCAGGGTGTCTTGTTTTAACCCTGTATGCAAGATCTCATGCTTTTTATATTTGATGAGACTGAAACTGAAAGAGGAGCATATATATACCTACGGAGAGCAATCTGAAAGCGAAAGGACCTCTAGTTGAGTTGATTAGGTGGCTTGAGTAGCACTGAATCATAGATCGATGAAGTTATCCTTCTCACCAAAAAGATCTAGTCTAGTAGATATATATACTTTACTTCGTAAAAAAGTTTCTGTGTACATGCTTGCAATTGATGAGGTTTTTGGCTGGGCTCTTTCGGAGGGACTCCCCTGGAGCAAAACGCTCCTCTGATTTCTACTAAAAAGTAGCTACTTCTACAAAACGTTTAGTAGGGCTCCTCCGGAAGAGCTGAAGCCGGAGTTGGTGAAGATTCATACTACCAAACTGGCCCTAAATTCTCTAATTTCTTGATGGGAGATACATAAGAAGATTATATAAATCAAGAAGCCAGATCTAACTCATCTAATCTAATTAATGAAAATGCATAAGGGAATTGCAGATCAACTGAGAAAAAAACAAAGAGGTGCACTGAAGTGAAAAGAAAAGGAGTAAAAAAAGAAAAAAAAATAATCAAAATTCAAAAGCAAACAACGACAGGAAATAATCTGACTATGCACAGTAACATCAGTTACCAAAAATCATGCAGAAATGTGCCACGCTCTTAAATTATTGGGACAAACAAACATGAGGCTGTGAAGACAGAGATCTAGCAACAATTACCGTGGAGAGAATTAACCAGTGAACCACATCGAAGGCCCAAATGACTCGCCTGACCTTAATATACATAGTGTCACTGATCTTTCACCTCTGAGATTTTCTCTCGCTATGCACTTTTTATGCGCAAACCGTGTTAGATCATTTGATCTACCTTATAGATATATAAGCAGGCTCATGGCCGTTGTTTATTTTTCTGTGGTGGTGGTGATGTGGGCGAGGACAGCAGAAATTCACAGGGTAGAATAGGAACTAAGGGCGCGCGCGCAGTCGTCTAATTTTCTGTGCTCCAATTAGCAGGTGAAACTGCGCAGCACGATCTGATCTTAGGCATCCGAAGTTTGCCAGTAAAAGAAATTAAGATCAGATCATGCTGGCAGCTTCAGCTGCTTAAGGTGCACAAATACACCACATCGATGTACATGGTCTTAATTAGCTACTAATACAAGGGATAGTCACTATACGAGAGGATAACGAGTGAGGAGCCGGGTCGGGGTGGGGAGGATTAGGGCACGGGAGCTCCTCATATATAGAGCAGTAGTATTAGAAGCTGAAGAAAAGCAACAAGGCATCTCGATCAGTTAATGTTATATATATAGCAGCAAGGGTTAAAGTTCAAATTGGGAGGGGCTAAATTTTTGGCAGGATTTTAAACTTGGAAAAAAAGCTAGGTGGTCCTATGAGCGGGCATACAGAGGAATATGTCGAAAAACCGATGTTGGTTGTCTTGCATTCGATGCTGATGCTGATGCTCACAGCACCAAGGACCATAGCACAGCATAGCATAGGCCGCTGGGTGTAGCTAGCTAGGGTTTGTACAATTGTATATCATCTGTACTCTTGACACTTTTTGTGCTGCGATTAGCCGGGGCGTGCGCCGCGAACGCAGTGCACAAGGCCAAGTTATCCGTTGCAGCAAGGGTACACGGCACGGTGACCAGCTAAGCTATTACACGGGACCATCCCTGGCCACCTGGGCAGCTGGGAATTAATCTGGCCATTTCCATGGGATCGAGCCGCTAGCATTTCCATGGGATCGAGCCGCTACCTATGTGTAACACCCCCATCAGGTTAGAAGCCTGTAGCTGTAGTGAAGTTAGAGTCCATATAGCCGAGCTTATGTATGGTTGTAGTTGGTAGGTTTAGTACCACTTTGAGAAGTTTAGGATGGTGAGAGTCATATTATAAGTCTTGTCGTTTCAAACGTAACACCTCTGAACCCACCCTTTTATACGAAGCGAGGACGAAACACTACTACAAAAATGATTTTAAGTGATAGTGCCCAAACATTAACGAAGGCGGGCACAAAATCCAACCGCCTCCAAATATGGTGGGCTATTAATAGAGGCGATCACATTTATTTAGTGAGGCGTTCACTATTGCCCGTCTTGTAAAATAGATTAACGGAGGCGGTTAAAATCTAACCGCCTCCTAAAATTTATTTATGGAGGCGGGCGTCTTAAGAGCATCTCCAGCAGACTATCTAAACCTACTACCTATCTTATATTTAGGTAGTGGAGGCAGAGAACACACTCCAACATGCTACCTACTTGGCTACCTATTTTGTTGGCCCAACAAATTCTTCCCTCCACTACCTACATTTGTTGGGCCAACAAATCTTACTACCTAGTCTTCCGTCGTCTCTCTCTTCCCGAAGCGGACATAATCGTTCGACAATGCCCGTGCCCGCGCCTCGCCCTCGCCTGCGCCGGCCCTCACGATGACCCTCCCTGACGGCCGCCCTTCCCAGCGGCGGTCCTGCCCATCGCGGCGACCCTACCTGGCGGCCTCCCCTCTCGACGGCGTGTGTGCTCCCAAGTGCGGCGACCTACTGTGCTTCCACTTCTCTCCCACCAGGGCGCCCTTCTCGCTCCATCTGCCAGCGTGCCTCCTCTCCCACCGGCACGCTGCTCCTAGGCACGGAGCTCCTGCTAGCACGCCCCTTCTCCCCCACCGGCGCACTGCTCCCAGGCACGGAGCACCCCATCGGCACGCGGCTGCGAGGCATGGCGCCCCTCGCCCCTCCCTTCCCACCAGCTCCCAGTCATGGTGCCCTCCTGGCTGCTTCACTTCCTACGGCCGAGCTCCTCCCACCGGCGCGGCTCCCAGGGCAGCTGCAGCCCCACCTCCCATGCTCGAGTTGGTCAATGGCAACAAGAAAGAAGATGACATGTGGGTCTTCTATGTCATAGACTGTTAAAATAAATTTAGGAGCCATGTTTTAGGTAGTGCTGTTGGAGTTGGAGGTAAAATATAGGTAGATAAAAAATAGTTGGCTACCTAAAGAGTCTCTTTAGATAGTCTGTTTTAGGTAGTACTGCTGGAGATGCTCAACCGCCTCCAAAATAGCCTATTTACGGAGGCGGTCGCCTTAAGGTGTCCACCTCCATAAATCAATTTTAGGAGGCGGGCACGTTATAAGGCCTGCCTCCAAAAATAGTGACCCAGCTCTTAGCCTAGAAAAAAAAAACCCATCTTTGCCTTTCGATTGGGCTCATATATAACAAGCACTTAACCCTAGCTTCACTCTCAGTGTCCCGACACTTGACCACAGCGCCCTTCCCCTCCTAATAGAGTGCTCCGCGCCTCTCCCTCCCAGCATCTCACCCTCCCTCTCCTCTCCCTCCCCACTCGATGGAACGCAATGCCCAGCCCTCTCCTCAACTCCCTCCGGCGGTGGCAGGCGCACGGCCCCAACGGCGCAGGCAGAGGCGGCGTGGACATGTGAGTGCCCCTCCCTCTCCTCTCCTCCCTCCAGTGGTGGTGGCTTCTCAGCCCATCGGCACAGATAGAGATAGCGAGGACGCGCACCTCGGTGGTGGAGGGCCCCGGCGGCTCATTGATGCTCCCCCACTCGAGCAGCTACCAGGTCCGTCAACCGCGAGCAGGCTTCAAGCAAAGCAAGTGTGGAGATTGATGGAGGGCAGTCGGTTCTTAGCAGTGAGGAGCTCTCCCTTCCCTCCCACCTCTAGATCCGGTGGTGTATGTCTCGATCTGGCTCCTGGAGATCGGATCCCTGCTGCGGGCATCTAGATTCGGCAAAGGGAGGCCAAATCCCAACGGTGTGCATGGTCTAGGTTCTAGTGAGCGGCTGTAGCGACGGCAGCCCGTGAATGGGCTCAACAAGGCCGTGGATGGTCTCGGCGGGCCTGTTCATGGATTTTTCTTTTTTATTTATTTTTTCTGTTTGATTTACGGAGACGGGCAAAGCAACCGTCTCCATAAAGTCATCATTAACGGAGGCCTTCGATTAGAGGCGGTTGCAATGCTCCCCTCTATTAATAGAAAACATCTGCCTCTATTAAAATTTTTGTAGTAATGAAAGTGTAAAAGAGGTGCTACGTGTATGCAGGTCCATTCCACATGCGGAGCTAGGCCATATAAGCAGTTTTTGGACGCATCAACCCTTGGCGCACGTTGCTCGTGGAGGAGTGTACCAAGATGTGGGGTGTTACATATGGTATTTGGAGCATCGACCTTGTTGCACGTTGCCCGTCGAGAGGTTTGAGGGTGTCAACCCTTAAGGAGGGATGAATGTAACACCCCAGCCTGTTAAAGCCTTATCCTTCCAAATATTGCACCTCCAGGTTAACCCTTTTACACGAAGCGAGAAAAAAGTGTAAGAGAGGTGTTACACATATGTAGGCCTATTCCACGTGCGGAGCTAGGCCATGTAAGTAGATTTTGGACATAACGTTTTACACTATGACTAGGAGCGAGTCAGATTTAGGCTTGTGATCAAGCTAACTTGCACAAACATCCGCTCACTACTAAAGGGTCGATTTTGGGACACAACGATTTGATTAACACAGGTTGACACAAAGTATTCTTACCTTAAAAAATGTGTAGCGATTTACACATATGAGCAACCTGATACTTAGAAAACAACTGCTCTATATATCCTATGAAATCAATTATTAAAGACAAGTCTTTTAAAAAATCATATCGGGGACTACTTAGAGAGGCAGACTTCTTAAAAGACATGTCTCTGTAAATACAAAAGAGAAAACACTAACTTTCCACTGTTGCGCACTCTCTATCATCTCTCTCAATTGCTTTGTCTCCTGAGCAAGTGAACCGACAGCGCCCCTTGCTCTCCACCCTCACCTCTCTCTCTCTCTCTCTCTCTCTCTCTCTCTGGTGGCTAGGACATGATCTCAAGCAACACGTGGAAGTGTCAAGCACGCGCAGTAGTGCCTGACATGGCAAGGAGTCTGCACTCATGTGGATTGGATAGGCGAGGAAGCAGCAGGTTGGGGTCAGGTCTCAAGCTCACCTCCATTGGTGGCAGGTTGACGCTAGGTTTCGGGCTCACCCACATTAGTAGCCGTGCCAAGATGATGTGAAACCACAACGTCAACAAGACTATTGGTAAGTTCGCACTTCCTCTCCCTCTCTTTCCCTCATCAACTCTTTCTCTCTCTCTCAAATCCACATGGGGCAAGGTGGGGAGAGAAGTGACAACAACTATGCAGATCTAGTGGCGGACGAGAATGCTAGTGAGATCTCGAGAATGTGCTGATTTAAAGAAGATTGGAAGGATTGGGGAGAGGGAGAATTTGAGAGAGAAGAGGAACAAATGAGGCCAGCCTCAGCCAGGAAACTGGTTGTGGGCTTGTGGCAATACGAACTGGAGCTCAGTGAAATAGCCTATGGCACTGAGTTTGGCGCCATATGTTCTGGCATCGAGGTTTTACCATGTTGATGACTTGTTAGTATCCATGCAAACACTCGCGTCCAAACTTGGCGCCATAGGTCACAACGTTGAGCCATGTTACTTCGGTAACATGACTCATGGCACCTACCACAGGATCCAAAGATGAGATTTTGACAATTAGAGGTGTAAACATGCATACCTTGGGCATAATTGACTGAAGACCGAATCAAACTAATGGATACCGAGACCGAAGTTTTTGGTGAACTTTTTATGGTTAGTTCGATTATATGCCTCGAGTAACCGAACTAAACAACTAACAGAACATTTAGATTTTGTGTACTTTAGATTAGTGATATAATATTTATTCTAGAAGATTTATATCAATCATCACACTTGTCACTTTGATTAATCCATATGTTGTATTGTTATTTTTCTCTTGAAATAGAAAAAATATTACTAAAATTAGCTACAGTACTATTTAGCACCTGTTTTGTCTAGTTTGGTTACTTTGGTCATGATCGAGACTGAACTGAACTAATTAAGACCGAACTTAGCTCAGTCCTACTAAACTTGCTCGATCCTGAGTTTTGAAACTAACCGATTGTTGAAGAACCGATCAGATCGGTTAGTCAGACCGAACGCCCGGGCCACGACCGTCCATATTGTACATGAGCGGTTAACGTTGCGCGCGATGGGATCTTTGTCTCGTCCCTGATGGCGCTCTGGTACCTGCAAAATGCGGCCGGTGGATAGAGGGATGGATCATTGATCATTCATGCTGCATCGTGCGTGGCATCGACATCGATCTGTGTTTAGATTCGCTTGCCAGACTAACTAATACTGCAGTAGTTAAAATATGGCCCAGTGGGGCCAGCAGTGCTCTATTTAGATGGATTCAGTACGCATAGAGCTCCGCAATCGATCTGCAACGATAATCTTATCTACTGCGCCTGCGCGGCAAGGGCCAATTGCTATAGCTTGATGATATATCAAACACTCCTATAACTAAAGCTTTCCAAAAATAGCAGTGATGGCATTCATGCAAAGAAACATGGGGTCAACACATGTACAGATTTCGGATCAGATTGTAATTAGCCTTACATTCATATTTCATAGTTAAAGCTAAGGGCTTGTTTGTATGCACCTTAATCCATACTTGTTGGGTGGATTAAGGGGTAAGTTATTTTGATTTTCACGATATGTAGCTATAGAAAGGGCTTTGGGGCTTGGAGGAGAAGGTTGACTAGGGTCTTGTTTAGTTCCAAATTTTTTTGGGAAATCGACACTGTAGCATTTTTTTTTTATTTGACAACATTGTCCAATTATGAAGTAACTAGGCTTAAAAGATTCGTATCGTAAATTACAGATGAACTGTGTAATTAGTTATTTAGTTTATCTATATTTAGTGCTCCATGCATGTGCCACAAAATTTGATGTGATGGGAAATGTGAAAATTTTTGCAAAATATTTTAGAAACTAAACAAGGCCTAGGTAGAGGAGGTAGGCGTGGGAGCAGAGCAACAAGGCGACGGGTTACCACTGGCTACGGGCGAAATAGGACATCGGTTGGACCAAGGAGGAATACTGGGGGAGGCACAAGGATGCCCAGACGTCACCAAACGTGGTAGGGGGTGCACAGTGAGATTAGACGCAATGGTTGAGAGGCTGCCACCACTACTGGAGATTGGGCTTTTGCCTAGTGCCCCAGGCACTCGGCAAAGGTCTAATTGTATTTGGCAAAGGCTTTGGCACTAGGCAAAGACTCAGACATGCCAACAGTAAGTGGGGCCGAGTGTCGTAAGGTTGAAGATGACATTGTAGCCATATGATGATGATCTAACAACTCTGAATCATGGCTTGAGAGGATTAGAAAAATCGAGCACCTAAAAAATAGCAGTTCCTATATTCTTCCCTTTGGTTATTGGACCTTTCCTCCACCTTTGGTGAAGAAGGTGTAAGCTAAGTTCAACTTGCGCCTTATTTAGTTTGTGGGTGAAAAAAATTTGGGTGATACATAAGATGTCTCATGAGATGTCAAAAGGATTGTTCGGATACTAATTAAAAAACTAGTTACATAACTTATCTAGAAACCGCGAGACAAATTTATTAAGTACAATTAATTCATCATTAGCATATGTGTTATTGTAGCAATTGTGACTAATCATGGATTAATTAGACATAAAAGATTCATCTCGTGATTTTCATACCAACTGTATAATTAATTATTTTTTAATCTATATTTAATATTTTATGTATATGTTCAAGTATTTGATTGGATGAAGTGAAAAATTTAGGTGAAAACTAAATATGGCCTTAGCAGCAAGCTGTACTTTCTTAGGCTGTCTCCAATAACATATGCATTTGGGAACCCAAACCCAAAATAGGTTTCCAACACAATACCTATAGCCTCCAACAGAGTACCCATACAGAAAACCTATATTGGGTATCAGGGGAGGCATAACCCAAATTTGGGTATCCTCTCTCCTCGAGACCCATTTGCAGAGAGTGTTGTCTTTTAGATCTTGTTGTTGGAGAAGACTAAAAATAGGTATGAAATCTTTTACCTGTAGCGCTACCCAAAGGACAAATGGGTCTTATATTTTAGGTGACGATGGTTGGAGATACTCTTACAGTAACCGTACCGTAAGGTGCGGTCAGCAGCTAGCGCCTAGGCGGCACACCGGCCGGTACGGGTGGGGCGTGCGTACTCTTACCAGATCCATACACGGCCAATGCGTAAGCCAAGCCATCGGAGGGGCGTACACATGACACACATCACATGCAAGCACGCGCGCGTGCCGTGCTTCATGTGCGCGCGTGCATTCCATCCGTGGTCCAACCCCCTACCATCTTGAATGGCAAAACGTACTCATTGGCACTACAAAATTAGTGCTTTTGAACAAATGTAATTAAAGTGGACACTATGCTTCAAAGGAACAAACTTACATAAACAGTCCCTGACAAGTAGGTTCCCGCTTGGGCGCGAAATATATCACAACGTAGATTATGACATATGCTTGTTTAGTTCCGAAAAGATTTCGAATTTTGGTATAGTAGTATTTTCGTTTTTATTTAATAAATATTATCTAATTATGGACTAACTAGGCTCAAAAGATTCATCTCGTGCAATTATTTTTTGTTTTCATCTATGGGGGTGTTTGGGACTGCTCCACAAACTCTGCTCCATAAACTCTACCATAGAGCAGCTCAAAAAAAAACTGGAGTTTGTGGTGTACCTCTTTAGGTGCTCTCACAACTCCACCTTTTTTTCTCGAACTGAGTGCGTAGAGCTGAAACTGTTTGGCTAAAAAACGTGGAGCGGAGCTGAAAAACGTGGACCAGAGTAGTCTCAAACACCCCTTATATCTAATGTTTCATGCATGTGTACCAAGATTCGATGTGACGGGAAATCTTGAAAAAATTTTAATTTTTGGGGTGAACTAAACAAGGCCATAGAGTTTTAAATAAAACAAAGAAAAAAATATTCGTAAAGTAGTCAAATGGATCTAGTAATTCACGAAGCTGGCTGGGGCCAAAACTGAATAGGAAAAAAAAAACTAGGCACATTGGAGCTTCAAAGATGTTGGTGGTCCTGGTCTACCACGCGTCGGTATTCGGTAGTGCGCCGCATGATCTGCCGGCATGTAGGTATGCACCGAAAAGCAACTTCATAGTCGTAATCGTACTAAGTTCTCGTAAAGATGTCACTGATATGCACACTACGAGGCTTAGCGTGAAGTAAAAGAGATTAGTTGCACAAACATCAAGGCAGTCGACTTCCTTGTACACTCCATATATCATTCGTCACGGTTGGATGGCAGATCGGTGAACAGCTTGAGTAAGGCCTTGTTTAGTTCCAAAAAAAATTTGTAAAATAGCAATAGAAACACTTTCGTTTATATTTGACAAATATTATCCAATCATGTACTAACTGGACTCAAAATATTCATCTCGTCAATTCTGACCAAAATGTGCAATTACTTTTTATTTTTATCTATATTTAATACTTTATGCATGCGTCTAAAGATTTGATGTGACGGGGAATCTGAAAAATTTTGCAAATTTTTTTGGGAACTAAACAAGGCCTAAGAGATTAGTTCTGGTTTCAAAAGATGGTTTTTTAATTATATCGTTATTTCTAAAAATAACAAAATTATTTATATATTATTTTATTATTTTTAGAAAGTACATATATATAGTGAAATTAACCACCTTTGAAACTAGAACTAATCTCTTTTTTATTTCACAACCATGACATTTATGTTTTTTCTTATTTAACACCATACAGTTCTGATATAGAGGCGGACATATGGGTCATTTTGGTGGCCCTACTGTTAGTGAAGGAAATGAACAGTAGTACCAAGTAGGGAAGGAAATTTTAACTTGGTGTTAGATATATATATAACTTCGATTTCAGAAGGTCTTAGAAGGAAGACTGATTTCTTCAATGCCAAATAGATAATTCTCTCAAAAATGAAGCACGAAACATTTTTCTTGTATCTAGCATCATAGCTTTTATAGTTTGAAACTAAAATTCTTCCTAGAATATTATATTTGAGTTTTTGATTAGCTTGTTTGTCTTGAAATGCATTTCAAGATTCTAGAAAAATCATCTAAATCATGATTGACAATGTACTATTTTATCATGCAATTTTCAAGCATATGTGCTCGAGTGAAATCTGAAGTTACTTAGCAAAGCAGACATTTCTCAAAATTAGATTTTGGATACTAAATTACGTACATGACAAAGTTCCTTAATAAAGCAAGTATGATGGGAATTACAAGAAAAAAATACTACTTTTGGAATCATAAATCTAAATGATTTTTTTCTAGATTTTAGAAGCTATTTTAGAGCTGAACAGCTTAACCAAAAGATATTACAACATTCCAGATGGGACTTGTTACATTCGTGTATTGTTCACAATACCTCTCGACTGTGAACAGCCACTGCGCTAGCAGATTGAGCTGGTGATAGAAATCATAATCGTACACATTTTCTCAGGGAAGCATGAGGACTGAGGTGGAAAACAACTTCCGGGCCTCCGGGGAACACCACCAGATGGGCCTTCAAAAGTCCGTGAAGGAGCAGGCTAGCAGCAGAAAGGGAGTTGTAGATCATGATTACACCAAAAACATAACAACATGTCTCCCTCCAACTCAACTGGATTCCAGCTTTAGAGCCAAACAACGAAACAAAGCCATGATAATGCTTCCAAAAAAATCCCTGAGACAGGGAGCGTGACACTGGAAGAATCAAATGTGTCCACAGGCATAACTAAACCAAAAACATGCGCCGAAAGCTTGATTGGTTCAAAGAAATGTGCTCGTTACATCCTGTCAAAGTTTTGTAGCAGCTCATCACATAATTAGCATGAACAAAACCATATGTTGCAAGTGCTATATGTAAACGTGTGCAAGCCCCACGTCTCATACTGATACTTCAGTAACTTCATCTTCAATGAACATGTATATCTGTTAGTGGGGGGAAAAAGTTACAAGAAATGCAAAATTGACGTCCCTAATCTCAATATATAGGGGACAGGGCAGCAAGCAAATAAACATGTTCCTAGTTAAGTAGAGCATAGAGCCATTGTGCTAAATCATGCTCCCAATATGACCAAGCTTTTGTGACTTTCTTTTTTATTATGTATAGCAGAGCCTCTGTGGCTTTTGTACAAAAAGTGTTCAGCTTTCCTACTAAATTTCAGTAGACCCTATTCTAAACAAATCCAGACATGTCGATGAATGATGTAGTCATAATACAATCTGATCACTGCTTTACTTAACTTTTCAAAAATTATTAAGAGGAAATAGTGACCCACAAAGCATGTGTTTCTTATAATGAGCCCCCTGCACTATAAATACTATGAGGCTCACAGGCAACAATATGTCTTGTTGTTGTTCTTTCTAACTGAACTTGAAGTTTCTGCCATCAATCCATCATGGTTTGTGCTGCTCACTTGCACATCCCCTTGTCTTCCATAGAATCATATCTGATAGGGCTTGATCTAACTAATATGTTGTTGTGATTGCTCGTAGTGTTTCAGAACTTGAGCTGCGAAGTGTGGTGGGTACTGAGACCATGGGAAATAACAACGTCACTGGACAACAAGGTATGCATTTTGCTGAATACAATCTGCTACCTAACAATGAGGTTTCAGTGTTTCACTAGTTATCTTTTGGAAATTCTAGTATCAGAAGAGATCATTAATGGAGCTGGCAAAACCGTTGAACCTTCAAATAGTTCAACTGGGCCCAACCGCACAAACAGTGAGACAAGTACGGATAATTGTACCAATTTACACAAAAATTCAGTATATAATGAATCACCACTAATCTGCCTGTTTATGCTAGACAATGAGAACGATGGCACTGAGGATGTCAGCTGGTCAAAATCCTCAAAGGAACCTATCATTACCAATGCTGAAGACATGCAGGTGGCCTCATATCAAAATATTTCATCAGATAAGACTAAAGGCTTAGATGAGAAAAACAAAAGCTCAATTCAGTATAACACATCAACACGAGATGATCAGAGCAGTAACTTACATACAGGTTAGTTCAGTTCTCCGACTCAGTTTCTAGTTAACTTGGTACCCTGCCATATCATTTTCTTAAGTTCAGAAAAGTTCTCCCCATTCCATAACTAGTGAAGAAGCATGGAAATTTCATAAGGTCAGTGGTACAAACGAAAAATAGTCCCTTTAAAAGAATGAAAACAAGCTAGATGTAGAGATTCATAAGGTCAATGATAAAAACAAAGAATAGCCCCCTAAAAAGGAAAGAAAAATTGCAAGATAAATATAATGACTCCAAAATAATACAAATATAGGTACTATCCGCCTTAATATGCATCTTCAACAAACAACTATTTTTAACGAATAAACTTTAGAATCTAAGCACCATACTGCTTTTAGTTCCCCTGCAGCTCTGAATTCTCTTAACAAAAACAAGCAATTTGGTACAGGTGATGAACCATTGAGGAAAGAAGCAACTGAAACAGCCATATTTTCTTCCGAAATAATTGCTCTTGTCAGTACCACTGAAGATGTGACAAGTTACAAGGATAGTTCAATCTCTAATGAAAAAATTGTACCACTTATGCATGGGACTACAGATACAAATGAAGAAACTATCCAAGGCAACTACAAATCATTGTTACAAGAAAAATTAGTAGGTTCACTAGAAGAACAGGAAGAAACTAGCAGTCATGACAATTCCCCCATGGGTGGTAGTCTAGCTGGTGAAGATACAACTGAGAACTTAGAACAAGGATACATTGAGGTGCCAACAGTAGAGGATAAATTGGTGGCAATGCAAGGAGAAACTACATCATCAACTGAATCAATTGTCAGCACTTATCTTGATGCTGATGACTCTGAGATCAAGGAAGTTGTTATAGAAGATAAGTCTGGACAAAGAGAGAGTCGACCAGATGTGCAATTATTAGATGGCACAAACGTAGAGACATCCAAGAATGACAACATGCAAATACAAATAGAAATACCACATGACAAGGAAGAAAACAGAGCAATAAGCAAAACTGCAACAGTAAAGCTTATGATTGGAAGTGATGAGGTACTTGAGGATGATAATAATATCCATGGATTGGAAAATCAGGATGAAGATAACACAACAAATACATTATGTGGTAATCTCTATAATGATGAAGTTGTTGCAATAAATGATCCAGAGCTGGGAAATGAACAAAATGAAAGGGTAATTGGTTCGAGACAGAGTTCAGGTTCTGTTACTACAATAATGGAGCATAATAGCATAGAACCAATACACAAGGAAGAAGGAATTGTTGAGAAAAATATCACAGTTTGGAATCTAGAAGATAATTTTGCAGCAGATCCTTTCAAAAAAAATAATTTTGCAGCAGAGAAGGAACCTGAAGAATATTATGGTAACTTAGTCAGTATTGCTGAGGTCAATGGAAAGGAATTTACAGGCTTACAATCATCTTTGTCAGATCATCATCATATTGTGAATGAAGAGATACAAAGAAAAGACAATGGAGTAACCAGAATAGTAGAGTTTGATAAAGAGTCCATAAAGGAAATTTTAGAAGAAGATAAGGTAAATAGTGTAGAAGGTCTAGGTCTCCATTTTGATGCACACGTAGTGGCAAAGGAGGGAGGAGACTTATCCTATCTACCAAAGGCCATACCATCAACTCCTCTTCCATCACTAGAAGATATTGACAGGGAGGCATATAGAACCAGAGATAAACAAGAAACTATTACAAACCCACAAGGTGACCAGTCTCAGCAGATACTGCTTGAAAAATACAAGGTTTTGAAACTTGAGAATGGTGAGATTCTTAGAAAGTGTATGCAGTTGGTGGGAGATAGCTCGAATGTAGTCCTAATCTCTACTGATGATATCAACCATGAGAAAGTAGATATAGACACTAGATCTTCATATTTTACCTTTGAAGCCAATCACTATCAGAAGGAAGTCACAGAAAGCACTGCAGCTGCAGCCTTTACTGCTCAATGCAATCAGGTGAAAATCACAGCAAGTGTTGATACGGCTACTGAGGAACAACATTCTCTTCAGACATCAACTCCAGGGAGAGAAGCCAGTGAAGTGACTCCATTACTTCAGGGAGCGCAAAATATAGGTTTTTCCAATTCTATTGAGCATCATAGCCAAGTACACATGGAAATCCCCACAACCGACATTGCTGTAATGCAATTTAAAGCTAAAGCTGAGGAAGAATCTGAGAGTAGCCCACTGTTAAGCCCCAGGGAACCATTAGGAGACTTCGGAATACCAAATCATTCTGCAAGATTTAAGAAACCATTTCAGAGCTTGCTGACTAAAGGCGAAGCTGGTATGTGGTCTCCATTGAAGGAACTAGAATCAAACTCGAAGAGTAATACCATGGTTAGTTCACCAAGAAGCAAAGAAAAGCAGAAGGCAAGATCCTCTCTTTTTACCAGTTGCATGTGTTGTACCACTGCTACAAACTGATGTATGTCTCCATGTGTGATTTGTTTTATTCTTCAGTGTTTGGTTGATTGTTTTGTCCCACATGCTTGATGATTGAGTTGGTATAATGAATGATGTATTGCAGTTCCCCAAGATATAAATTTGAAGATATCACGGTTTGTACTTGATTGGGTATATGAAAATTTACACTGGTGTATGTGATGAAATAATGAGAGGAATGAATGGCCCAGGTTCATATCAGCAAACAGGCTAACACATAGCCAGTGATCTAAACAGTTATCTAGATAAATACACCTTGTGATCTAATGGTGCCTCAATTGTGGTCCTGTTCCTGAAATAAGGCATATGTTTATATGATGTCATCATGCCCCAGTTATCTCCCTATTTATTTTACATTTTTCTGATTCCAAAAGCACCATACTTCTACAAATTTATCATGATCTAAATCATGATAATTTTAGACATATAATCAAAAGATAGTTTAGTAAATTCACTTTCTAGTAGAACTAGGGCCGTAGGGCGTCAAGCGCGCTATGCTGCGCCTGCACAATCATCTCTTTTTAGTTCCAAGTACTTAGGGCACATAAGCATTTCCTTTTAGTTCCACGTGTATTAGTGTTTACTTTTTCCATGAATACCATTGCAAGATAACACAGGCTGCTCTTGCACCATGATCATGATGATTTTGCCTTGCATTCATGACAACTTTGAACGGTCGAAATAAAATGATGGTATAAGAGAGACCATATAATAACAGACATATATCATAATCTAGCCTACACAGAAGAACTGAACATGTATCCTAATATAGAGACAATCCTATCCATACTGGTTGTACATTCCTTGCAGCTGCAGGTGCTCTGTAAAAGATATATTCAGTTCTAGAAATAAAAACAGAACAACCTATGTTCATACTAACGTACTCAGTTGCTAAGAATTAGTGAAGCTCATGTAAATGATGTAAGAAGCAATACGAAATTAACCTACATAGCTATGTACCAAGCTATCGAGAAAGAAAGTAACACTAAAGACTCACTGGATCCGGCCTGTACTAACTGTGAACTAAGACTTTGACACTATTAAGATACAGCTCACAAGGTTAACAGCCATGCTATGGAATTAGTTGTGGATAGTGTTAGGTGACAGAGGAACTGTGATAGAAAATGAAGCTAAAATCGATACACATTAATTTAAACTGACTGATACTGTGCAACCAGATCAGAAAAACTCACAATAGAACACACCTCGCTTATGCTCTCTTTGGAGGGAAATGTTCTCTGTGATCAATTAGGAGCACGTACTACAGATGTTACCATATTTATGTATTCCTCTTTGTCAAATTTGGCACCAAAAAATACCTGGGTGAGGCCAATAAGAACCTGATGAGAATCTAAATAAGTACAATAGAGTGAACAAAATAAAGGATTGCAATTGCAGGCTGGCTTACATCTGATGAGAGCAAAAATCCTGTCGCTGCCGCTCTCTATCTTCCTGTATTGACAGCTGTAGAGTAGGAGGGTGAAGGAGCACCTGAAGACATTGGGGAACTGCACCAGCTGTCCCTCATTGGGGTTGGAGATTACAGACCTGACAGAGCAAAGGTAACCAGAGCAGCATTCAGACGCGTTGAAGACAAATCCATGGGACGGTGTCTCCAGACTGGAAGCGGAGAAGCTGATAAAGAAAAAGAAAAGGAAAACTAAATCGATCCTGACGATCCCCGTGGCCGTGGCCGTGGCCGTGGGCCTGAATCGAGGCGCAGGACCTCCCGCCGTAACGCCGCTGCGTCCCCGCGCTCATGGGGACACTACCACTATAGCGTCGCCCTCGCGCCGTAAGGCCTTGTTTAGTTCTAAAATTTTTTACAAAATAGGAATAATACTATTTTTGTTTATATTTGATAAATATTATCTAATCATAGACTAACTAGATTTAAAAAATTCACCTCGTTAATTTCGACCAAACTGTACAATTAGTTTTTATTTTTGTCTATATTTAATATTTTATGCATGCGTCTAAAGATTCGATGTGGCAGAAAATCTAAATTTTTTTACAAAATTAGGCCTAAGTTCGTAACCACACTTCGCGGCAGCAGTGCAACACCAGGCTCGGGAGCGAGCGGGACGGGCACGGCGAGATGGATGCTATGGGTTACATGGGTAGATTCTCCCTCGTCCCGAGAAGACTGTAAATCTCATCTCCACTATCAAATTGAACCAAATATTATTTATGAAGCGTAATTTTTAGACTAAGTATTGAATTGAATGTATTTGATTTTTATAGCAAATATATTAAAAATTATACATGTTGATATTTTCTTTGTAAATCTAGTTAAAATTTAGATTCTCTAGCTCTTAAAAGAATGAGATTTACATTACTTTTAGTATGAGGGAAAGTGTTGGCTTACATATTGGCTTGTGTAGGTAACCAAACAGAGGCATTATAATGGTCTTGATAAGAAATTATGTAGACAACCAAACAGACCCATGCTGGCTTTTGACCAGGTTGGGCCAGATTTCGGTTGTTTGGTTTGCAGGCCAATCCATATAGCTAGGCTCTAGGAGCCCACCCGTACATTTGAAGCCAGGCCCAGAAAGAAACTCGGGGTTAGTGTTTCTTCTGGAGCCAGGCTCCGTCCCGCTCTGCATGCGGGCGCTGTGGTGGGCCCGCTTGGCCTTGGTCGGCCGCCGAATAAAAGGGGAAGCTTCATCGCTTGGCTAGGGTTTTAGGCTACTGTTCACTTATTTCCTCTCTCGAGCCGCCGCTCTCGGTCGCTGCCTCGCAACACTTCACCTCAGGGGCTCCCCGTTTCCCGCCTCCTCGTTGTTCCATCCCCGGCGGCGGAGGTCGTCAGAGTTCCTGGTAAGGCCCCGTGGCACTGGTGTGCGCCCGCACTCTCCCTCCTCTTCCCCTCTACTTCATGGCAACCAGTGCCCCCTGGCAACGATATAGGCCACGGCAGATGTCGGCGTCAGTGGCGGGCTGGTAGTCGCTCATCGTCGAGCACGAGTGGAGACGTCAACCTAGGGATGGAGTGCTCGAGGCTCGGCGAGAGGGACGCGAAGGGGTGAATGGGAGGCTTGACGAGAGGTGAACAAATGGGTGACCGATTCGAGATGGACGACGTCCGACTTTTTATTACAATGAAGAAAGGGGGAGGGGTAAGGCTACCAGTTCACCCTATTGGTGAAGCCACCCAACAGGTAAACCAACAACCAAACACGCATAACTCGGCTACACTAGGTTAGCCAAGAAAAATTACATCAAACCAAAAACTTGAAAATGAAAATCATGCCAGGGAGAGCCTAATAACCAAAGAAGCCCATATTGGCTATATGGGGCAAGTTCGGGCTGATCTAGCTACACTGGGCTATCCAGGCTACCTGGGGCTACAAACCAAACACACCGTATATATTTTTGTTATTTTGATTATTAACCTTCTAGTTATTGTATATTATTATTTCACCTAATTGAGGTTTCTTCTTGATTTTTTTGAAATCATCATCCCTCTAGTTGCCCTCTCAATCCTATATCGGTAGACGCGTTTTCAACTTTTTCGGACAGTCTCACTTATATTGGAGCGTAATGGTAGTGCTCTTAGTAGAAAGTTAAAAAAATGAAGGACTTAGATTAACTCCAGTCCAAATCTCTAAATTAAGCCCTTAAATTTTTATTTACAAGCTATAATAAAAAAAGTAGGAGCTCAAATTAAGACCAAACTCCAATGGAAAAAAACAGATCAAGTCCTTATCTCACATATTTTTGTCTTGATTTATGGGTGGGAAGAGGAAACTGGGTGGGATCTACTAGATAGGGGTTCTAGATATGACGAGCTGAAACTATAATTTGAGAGGACATGTAAAATGGAAGCCCAAGTAGGAAGTGAGTTGAAGTTGATTTTTTGATCAAATTCTAGATTTAGAATAAAGACTTATTTAGGAGGTGGGTTGGAGTTGCTGAGCTCCAAAAATCTTGTAACTTTTCAAGTGTCATTAAAATCAAGCATGTTTTTTTGGATATGTTATCATAGCTTGTAGTTCTAAAATTGTTTTTTCTCGTAATGTTATTATATTTGAATTTTCGGTTAAGCTGCAGCCTGCTGTATAGATTGGTAGATTTAACAATAAAATCAAACGAATGTGCTATGGTCAAAAATCTTAATCATAGGTCTGTTTTTTATATAATTTCTAGGCATATGTGGTCAGTTGAAATTTAAAATCTCGATTCCGTATTTCCAGAAGGCAACGTGTCATATAATCCTATCTAGCTCAGTACTGTACATTCCTCCTTCCAACCTCGGGCCCGCCCGTCCTGAGGTCCGAGCTCGATGCAGCCGATCCGGCGGCGGCACCGAGGCTTTCCACTCCTCTGTCTCTCCGCCGCCCTCCTCGCTGCCGCCACTCTTCTCCCCGGTGCCGCCGTCGCTGAGGGCGTCACGCCCTCCGAGGCGCGCCGGCTCCGCGATGAGGTATGGCCGGCCCCTCAGATCCGCCGCTCCTAACTCTTCTACACATTGCTAGTTCCGTAGCTCCGCCCCAAGTTAGTGCTTGAGTGGTGATTTTAGCGTGTAGCTAGCTGATTTTGTAATTTCGGTTGATGATTGAGCGAATTTTCTAGCTTGCTTACATTCATTGTCTGTTAATGTCTGATGCGAGTTGATCAGATCGCGGTTTTGTTATGCTGCTATTGCACAATTGCTTTTGTTCATGCTTGGTATGTTTTACCAATTCTGGTAAATGGTTCTACTGATCATGTGCTAAGCTTGTAGGCGTGTCTCAATTGTATATGTCACACTCATTTGAGTAGGCTGCTAGTTACCATGTCTGTGTCACAGTGGCTGGCCTTAGCAATAAAGACCAGGATACCAAAGAATAGCTACTTCGTGGATCTTGAAGCTGATGTTGGCTGGCTGTGGTTGGTCTAGCGATCCGTGAAAACTAGGGCAGAAAATTAAGGGCACAAAGCTATCAATGCTGGCCATCGTAATGGAAAATAGCAAAAATAAAGGAGAATTTCCCAGTTGAGATGCTAATTGAACTCCATGCTTAACTATATGGCAGGCCGCACAGAACTAAGTAGTTCTTCAAGATTTTCTTCATTCAAATCTCATGAGCAAAATAAGAAACCAGCGTCTTGTCTGGTTTCTACTGTTTCTTGTTTTGGAGGTGAGGGAGGTATGCTTCAATTACGTTGCAGGACCATGAGCAAAATAAGAAGCCAATGTCACTTCTCTTCATTTTGTAATCCAATTAAAGATGCTTAAAGTAGATTTCTAATTATACTTCACTAGTTGTCTAATCTAAGTCAATGCGCTAGATCCTTTTGAATGTGCAAATAGCTGCAGGTGAAAACTTACCTGACAATATTAAAATGCTGGTCTGCTTGCAAATCGCTTCCTGGGGCAGATGGTCATATTTACTCAAATAGTCAAGCGTCCAGTGAAGGACGGTAAGAGCCGAGGTCTGGAAGGATTTGTGGAGGAATGATGAGTGACCAAGGGTGGGAAACTGGAAGTGTAGTTAATAAGCCCTGCTTCCTAAGCATTTCTTAGATAACTGTGCTAGTTAAATTTCTGTCATTAAAGGCCTTGGGTAGCCCAAGAGTTGTGCGGGTACCCAGGCAGCTAGTCTGTCTAAT
>Ga0182004_10000522_pt1 | contig 23801 bp, 19 predicted proteins | sample Sormic07211540_1_FD_120479 | JGI IMG/M metagenome (GOLD analysis project Ga0182004, IMG submission 120479) | Endophyte microbial communities from Sorghum bicolor roots, Mead, Nebraska, USA - 072115-40_1 MetaG | ecosystem: Host-associated > Plants > Roots > Unclassified | place: USA: Nebraska...
AAAAAAAAAATTATACCCTCCCCCCCCCCCCCCCCCCCCCCCCGCCCAAAAAAAGTATGATAGCTAGGCTGGCTTCTCATTTGGATAAGAACATGTTCACCACCATGATATTTCATTGACACATAAAAATGGAGTGGAATGAGCACAAATAAGGCACCACAGAAAATATCATGCATATGGGTGGACCAAATAAATCATCAAAAGTATTTATCGATAAGGAGTCACCTAGAAGATTATATGCAAGCCATGTTCTCTGCTGGGTTAAAAGTTCTTTGTCATCTATCCTGCCACGATATTTCATAGAAGACTGATATGGGCTGCACTCAGCAAATACTTTGCTTTCAAATAGCGCGAATGAAGAAAACTTTTTGTTAAATGTAACAAAGAACTCCCCATGCATTGTTATCTGCAGATCAAAGTAGGCATGAACGAGGTGTTGTCAAATGTGTTATGCTTAAATAACCACACATAAAAAGGTATGTGGAAGTTTATAGCTCTGAGAAATATCCAGTGACGAATGGCACAATTTAATAGAGTTTTATGCTGTACCGTGACGTTATGGAGACTGATCACATCTCCACTTGACTTAACACAGGGCAATAGGGCAGTGTCCTCAGCAAAAAATGTTGCAGAGATTCCAGCCGGGCGTGATTGATCCACAATCCTCAACGTAAGAGTGAAATCTGCAAAAACTATAGCCATAACCAAGGGTTCTAGCATTGATTTGAGTATCAAAAGTGAGACTTAGAAATGAAAATGCAAAAAGTTGCAAAAGAGGCGATCTAAGGACAAGCACACGAGCTAAAGCATGTGTCCCCTCACAACAAGCAACCAACAATTTGAGCAGAGAACTAATCATAATCAACACTATTCAACAAATCATTTCAAATATACACTTCTCTAATTTCACAGGGAAAGATCACAACGCAACCCCACAAATTACCGTGGCTCCACAGCATTTGCCATCAAGAACAAACCCTAGGTGAACACTTTGTGAATCAGACTGAAGAATAACTGAAGAAGGAAGCATACAGCCTGCAACAGCTTAAGCACAAACCGTCAACTCTCAGCCTGCTAAAATCCGAATAGACCCTAAGATGACGCCGACGCCAGGTGCGCCGAAGGAGAGAAGGGAGGGGTTGAGACTTGAGAGTGAGGCTCACCCGTGCCACGGCTGCGGACGGCGGTGCCGATCTCGGAGACGACGGCTAAGATGCAGACCCGGACGCCGGGAACCTTGAGGGCGTCGGCGATAGACAGGTATGTGTACTGAGGGTCCCTGGCCGCCGCCGCCGCGGCGGAAGTAACCGCGTCGCCCTCGCGCAGCCTCTTCCGCTCTCCCGCTGTTGCCTCCTCCATAGCCTGGGTGTGATTGACTGTAGCGTGCTGCAAGCAAATCCTGGACCTGAAGGTGCTGTTTGGTTCACCACAAGGGACAGGAACTTCCCGGCGCTACCTGTCGCAAAAGCAATGGATACCGCCATTTGTTTGAAAGTTCAGCAAAATCAACGGATACTGCATTAGGGTTTAGGTATAAGAATGCATCCAAAAGAACACACGCACCTTTACATGATCCTCCCTGATCCAATTGGTACAGGTCGTCCTCTCCCCATGCCCCCTCTAGCACAGCTTCCCTTTTTCACTGAAAATCCCATCACAATCAAGAACAGAACCCACGGTTAGGGTTTAAGAAAAAATGTTGATGCCAAAGGGAGAGGAGTGGGGGGAGGGGAGGGGAAGGGGATGGGATAGAATGCGCCGTTCTCACCGTTGAAGACGGGGCCGGAGCCGGAGAGGAAAGGTGGAGATGCGGCGCGGGAGAGTCGAGCGGAGCGCGCCGCTGCGAGGACAGGGTCCGTTGGCTGCGGCCTGCGGCGTCGCGACTTGGGAACGGAGCGGGTAGTGCTGGAGTTTTTTTTTTTTTTGCCATTATAACCGTTTCGCGCCTCTTCAAAATTCCATAGTGCCTTAATATTAATAGATGCAAATTTCTATCCATTTTTTGTCTTGTACCCAGTCTTACTCTTTTTTTTTGTCTCCTCCACGTTTCCGATTTGTTCTTTTTTTTTGTTATGATCGGCTTTCAAGTTTATGATTTATTTTCGCTTTTTGTTACCGTTGTGCTTGGTTTTTTCGTTTTTGTGGGTTGTTTCTGTTTTTCACTTTGAAGGTTGTTTCTATTTCTCTTTCCACTTGGGCCTTGTTTAGTTCCCAAAAAAATTTGTAAAATTTTTCAGATTCCCCGTCACATCGAATCTTTAGACGCATGCATGGAATATTAAATATAGACGAAAATAAAAACTAATTGCATAGTTTGGTCGGAATTGACGAGACGAATCTTTTGAGCCTAGTTAATCTATGATTGGACAATATTTGTCAAATACAAACGAAAGTGCTACAGTACCTGTTTTGCAAAAAAAATTGGAACTAAACAAGGCCTGGGTTTTGTGACCGGTTATTTGTCTTACATTTTTTGCGTCTTCTCCATGTTTTGATTTGTTTTAGTTTTTATTCTTATCCTTGGTCTGCATATTTCTGATAGTTATTTCCATTTCTTTTGTAACTTTTACGTTTTTTTTCACTTGGCTTTTGGAAATGATTTTCTATACATTCCTTCGTTTCTGATTTTTTTTATCTTAAAAATAGTAACAACAAATAATAAATACAATATTATGAGAACCATTGATCTCTCATTGAAAAATAAAGATTTACGTCACTAAATTATTGATGTAGTTATAATTGTAGAAACATCCTTATTAAAAACATATCCTAATCAACCTGTGAACTTAAGCACTTTGTTGCTAAACTCAAACTAAATAAATGTATCTATGTAAACCCTGACAAGGACTATTATTGAAAATTGAGAGGGGTCTCCTTCAGGGGCGGGCCTAGAACTAGGGCCACTAGGGCCATGGCCCTAGTTGTGGCCCAAAAATTTTGGGAGCAATTCTTGAGGCCTAGTTTAGTTTTTAAAATTGTTTAAGATTTTTCGTCATATCGAATCTTTGGACACATACATGAAGTATTAAATATAGACAAAAACAAAAACTAATTGCACAGATTACCTGTAATTTGCGAGACGAATCTTTTGAGCCTAGTTAGTTCGTATTTGGACAATAATTGTCAAATACAAACGAAAATGCTATAGTAGCAAAAACCAAAAAATTACGCGAACTATTAATATGTGATATATCGTGTAGTTACTCCTATGTCTATATCTGTATATTTAGGGTGCATATGACCGGACGAAATGTATATAGACGAAGTATGTGATTATATTAGACCATTTAGGATGATATGTATATTAAGTATGCATACATACATAGAGTATGAGGTTATACTTATTATATATACTATACTAGTGGCATTTTAGTAATATTTTTTTTAAAAAAATATGAATTTCTTTGAAAAAATTTCGCGTGGTAAGATCTAGAATATGAGTATATAAATATATTCAAATCGATAAACAAATATGAACACATACGCAGTGTTGTTCAATAGACTATACTTTAGGCTATAGCTTTTGGATTTTGGCCGCTATGATTTGGCCCTAGTCTTCACTAAATCCTGGGTCCGCCACTGGTCTCCTTCATAATAATCAGCAGATAAACCAACTTTAACTTTAACTAACTCCTTACTAACTTGAACTTTAATCTGTATTAGCATATTTTTATGGGCCCTCAAAAATAAGTCACGACTTCTTCCATGGCAACGCAAGCTACTATATTAATAATAATATAAAGAACAAAATTGATAGGAAGCAGTGCCTTCAGTTTTTCAATCGCCGCTGGAACGAGATGCTGCAGTACAACATTAACCCCCTACATTTTTACATCGCGCATAAGAGAGTAAACTTTGTGTTTTCACGGGAGCTTCGTGGAAACAACTCGACCGACTTGTGTGATGCCATCCTGATGAAGTGTTCTACACGGCCGTAGAGCCTACATACGGATCGGACCACAGTCCACTGGATAACAAACAACCAATGAAAGAATTGCCTGGCTGACGAAACTAGCTAGATTCACGCAAGAAGGTTCTTCCCGCGCGGCAGGGAGACGCTGCGCCGGATGTCCGGCAACGGCACATTGGTCCTCTCGGCGTATGGCGGCTTGCTCCAGTTTCGGCGTTGCCTTCCTTCGGTCAGAGGCTCCATCTCCCGGACAGAGGCCCTGACACTGCAAGGAAAAAACAAGTATGTGAGTTTCATCACCTGTCAGTCTATAATAGCCTACTATAAATCAGCATTTGGGGACATGTCAAGTGTATCACAGTAACCACACAAAGTAGTGAAATGAAGTAACTACGAGGGAACACAGAAATAGCTGGTGAACCATACCTGATATCTATGTTCTGGGACTGTCTTGTCACCTGTGTGGGTAACTTCTTCGCCTTTCGGTTGAAGTGGAAAGTGGGTTCATCGCCTGAAAACTCGTTTTCGATTTCGGATGAGTCCCTCGTGCTCCTGACCTCTGACCTCACTTTGGTACCCGAGTGTCTGTTTGCCGATTTCTCTTCATTGTGAGCCTTTGGTGTGCTTTCAGACCTGTTCTTCACCATGCTTTGCCGGATGGGCGGAATTTTGGTTCGGTTCTCTTCAGAGTCCCGGAATTTCCGTAGACTCTGAACTGTCAGGACAGATGAAGGTGTGTTCTTCGAGTTGCTGGACAATACTTTTGGAGGCACTTCGACCTTCGATATAGGTGTGCAGTCGATGCTTCCAGTGTTCTCCACGATTTTGGCAAAGCTGCCTCTCTCAGCAGAGAGGGAACTTCTAACTGGAGGAGATGGAGTCTTATACTTTCGCGCACTCAGGTACAATTCCCTGGTGATGACAGGTGACTTATCATCTAGCTCTCTCACTGACAATGGTGAACGGAACCTTCTTTGCTTGCCAGATGATGAACTTCTTATCTGTCAATGAGCCAAGTTATATCTTTAGGATGATGCATACATGTATCTTTTAAGATGTGAGCAATTGTGCTGCAACTCCAAAAAAACTGTAAGAGTATCGTAGTGAAAAATAAACATAAGAATTTTCAGAGAAACAAAATACCTCACTTGTACAGGTGTCTACACTGGATTCTTGACTAGCTTCAGGTTTCAAGGACATGCTGGCGGTTAAAGGTGATCTTGTTCTTGCATTTCTCATCTCAGAAGTTACACGGTTAGCAAGATCTTTAAACTGTGCCGCTTCATGTTCCTTTTCATCTAATGCCAATTTAAGCTTGGCAATCTGACAAAAATAATTCTTATACTATTGAGTTACGAAATCGAGGTTCTAATGGTATTTGGTAATTATTATAAAACAACATCATACCTCTTCCTTTAGGTCTTTGACCTGGCCTGCTTCCTTATTTGCACGGGCGGCACCAAGTTCTATTGTAGCTACACGCTCAGCAAATTTGAGAGTGCTCATTGTTTCACTAAAAGAGTCTGTTTCAGGGTTCACATGCACAAACATCAATGTTTTTGCCTGACCACCTGTATTGCAGGGAAACAAGTGGTTAGAAAAGTATTTTTCACAACAGCATCTCCAACAATACAAGGGCTTTTAACAATACCTAAGGCATCCTGCAGCACTTGTGTTAACTTGCTATTTCTATATGGAACATGAGAACTCTTTTGGGCAAGTGCAGATATCACATCACCAAGAGCTGATAGCGATTTGTTTATGTGCTTGGCTTCAGTTAGTCTTTCTCCAGTCGCTTCAGATTTGTCTACCCTCTCACTTCCCGCGAGATCCACTAGATGCAGGCACCCTCTTAGAATTGAGCCGGAAATTACCTCCTTTCCTTGTACATGAACCGTCAACACACTAAAAAAAAGTAATACAGTTACCAACAATACAGTGACACTAGGTATACCATCCAGATAAACCAAAAGAATGCATAAACTGGAGAATGAGATAATGCAGTTCTTTGCGTTCTTTGGATGACCTTTTATTTCTAGAATGATGCCGGATGCTACATTCCATTATCTAAAAAAAGATAAATCAAGAGAGAGTATCTCTAAGATAAGTTTAAGAAGACTACAGATTATATGACCTTATTCTGTGCCGAAGTATGGTGCATGAGTTCAAGAATACCTGTGTGAGCGGCTACTTCGTTCATTAAGAGCAGTTGATCCAACTGCTCTGTTTCTCTGGCCAACTTTCATCAGATCCAAAACATCTTGTGCGCACTTGACTGGCACAATATTTGCATTTGGGATGTTTAGTCCATTTACATGAGAATTATTGCGTATCTCTAATGTGTTTCATGGTTAAGGAAATAAAGAAGAAAATGCATGAAAACAAACTTTTGTGCAAAGCAAAAAAAATGTCAGGCAAATTAATGTATTTCATATTATGTTAAATAGAGGGAGTCTTTCAGCATGAAATACATATCAGTTACTATTTTCACTATGACAACTTTGTTCATATTATTATATTTATTATTCAGAAATAATAATATAACTTAACATAAAAAAGGATATCTTTTGTTTGCACCATCCGTCATTAGTAAATCCCTCACTTGTTCATTGTATATTTCAATCATCTGAACTTTAACATCATATGTAATGGAATCGGCTCTTGTTTGAGAAATTCCAAACAAATCATTCAACGACCGGTAGTTTACACCCCAGGTTTCCTCTGCTGTTACATCTGGACCGCTCTGAATAAGACATACAAAATAACTTATTATGAAAGTTAATAAACTTGATGGTATGCAATGAAAACATATATTTTCTATGAAGAAGATGTTGTAGTTCTCTACCCAAAGATAACTACTAGTCTACTATCTTGTTACACTATTGTGCCCCTGATTTGAACTTTCCACACAAAGGTCATCATTTGAAGCAAAAATACTAATGAAGTTCTAAGAATTTTTTTCCTATGAAGAATTACCATTGTGTAAGTTTTCCCAGATCCCGTTTGACCGTATGCAAATATGCATACATTATATCCATCCATAACAGATCTAATCAATGGTTGGGTATCAGCAAAAACTTCAGCTGTTACAAAAAAAAAAATCAAAAGTCAGAAACATGAGGCAGATTGAGAGTAGGCACAAAAAATACACAATGAAAATTATGAGAGAGTGATTATCTACATTGTGAAACACTAGGTCCAAATATTTTGTTGAATGTGAATATTTTCCGTCCATCCTTCCCTTGCTTTTGAGGATTCACAATCAGGATTTCTCCATTTTCCCCAATATGATCAACAGTAGACCTTTGATCAGATTGTGTCTTTGGGAAAGGTTTCACTCTGCAGTAAACTCTAATGCTACCTGACAATATGTACTTTCTGGGATAGTCAGTAACCAAATATCTTTGCTACTAGTAAAATGAAATTAAAAAAATTGAATCTGCATGTTACCTTTAAGATCTTGTACTTGGTTATAAAGCTTACGGTTTTCCTCAAGCAACTTGCGGTAAGCACTATGGTTCTGAGCCTCAAAGTAGCTTTCTACATTTTCAAAATGTTTGTTTCAGAGATGACAGAACTAAAGGTTAAATGTTAAGTTCAATTCCAAATCCAGTACCGACCTAGCCTCCTCAAGTCTTCCGCCCAGTCAGCACGAGTCGATTCAACTTGAAGCTTCATTTCATTGAAAGACATCTTTAACTTCTGAATTTTCAAGTGTCAATAAACTAAATTAGTAAAGTGCAACAATGCACACATGGCTTTACAATTACTGTAGTTTCATATCTTGAGTAGTTGTGTTGTTAAAAAAGGGTTCAGTTTCAAAGAACAAACAGAGGTCATTTAATTAGAGAACTAGAAAAGGGGTTCCTAGTATATGAAGCATGCAGCTGACAGTAGATCAGATTTTTGTTAATGCTACAAGGAAACAATTAATAATTCTGATTCTGCATTCGACATATTGCCAAGTAACAAGCTCACTGGCGCATATAATTTTGGCATGATCTTTACCTCCAGCTCTTCTTGTTGGCTTTCAAGTAATCCCTCACCATCCAAGTGTTCATGGCTGCCACGAGGTACCCTCAATGAAGAGAACATGCACTCACTATTCTCCTTCAGGCATTTTGAAATAGTTTGGATCAAATCCATTTTAGAAAGAGTTCCATTGTCATCCTTCATCATCTTCCTTAGAAGTGACCTGACCTGTTAGAAATGGATGCCTTAAAGTAAGTAATAATCTATTGTCATGGATGTTTTAGTTTTCATAGTTACCAGTGACAAGACTATTTTTAAATTTTGTAAACGCTTTTTCTCGAGAAAGAAATATATGTGTCAATATTATGTGCATAGGAGCTACATCATCATAACAAAGAAATGCAAGCAATAGAAATTAAATATTCCATCTTTTATCAACAATACAGTACCTGATTTCTGTGAGAAGCGAGCAAAATGGTAAATTCTTTACAAGCTTGTTCGAGTACTGTTTCAATGACCTGAAAATTCACCACCATATGAAAGTTCAATCCAAATGTCATTGTGGTCAAGGTTTGGCGTCAACAACGGCATCATCCTGACATCTACTAAGAGGGACACAACAATATAAAACTAAGCAGAACTCACCTACCATATCATCTAGAGGTAAATCTTCAGCTTCACCCCATTCCAGAAGGAATGCTCGTACAACTTGAAGAACAAAGCGCTGAAAAAGAGAATGCTGAGCTTCTTCAACTCTTGATTCCTCAAGAGAGACCTCAGAGAGAAGATGCACAAATTCCAGCATTTGTTGGTCTGAGCCTCCACCTCTGTTTAAATGTGAAGCAGGCCTTTTACTTGAGGATGCAATTTTCACGATGCCACCATACCGCCATATACCAATGCCACCTGAGATCTTCCACTCGTGGTATCCCTTGAGGCAGAGTATGCAGTCGACAACTTTCATTGACGAACCTCCCTGTAAGCATTGTATAGATGGTGGATTCAGATAGGACTAGTTTAACATAGTGAGGATAACCCTGAGTTTGATCTAAACAGAAAGGTGAAATCATAAGATAGAATTCCGCATCTACTATGAACTAGCAAACGGCATCATGGGGATTTTCTTGATTGAATGATTCAACCTATATATGGATTCACTGTATAATACTCGGGTAAGAAAAATAGAATAACTACAGTTTTCATGAGAAACAGCCACCTATTTTCTTCCAAATGGACAAAACAATTCAGCTGACCCCTAATAAGCCCTACAGTGTAGCAAATCAAACTGCCCATAATAATAAAAGACTTTCATGACACGTATATATAGCAATGATGGGATCAATGCAACCCAACTATTTACCTTCTCTATATCAGAGGTTTCAAACATCAACAGGTTCATCGCACTAACTGCAACAAGGAAGTTCCTCATGTTCTCAAAGTACTGTATTGCAGACTGTGCTGGGCCATCGAACGTCTGAACCGTGATGACAGGATTCTCCACAACCTACGGGCACAAGAAGAAAGAAGGGAGGATAAGTTATTACTGACACGAAATTAGTGACATTTTCTCCACGATTTGTTGCGCATCTGACACGCACCTTGGGGACGGCACCGGGATTGACGCGGTTGAGAACCTTGCAGAGGACGAGGCCGTTGCGCAGTGCCACGCAGAACTCCTCCTCAGATGGCCTCTCCGGAAGGGACTCTGCCGCCGCGGGCTCCATCTGACGCAGCCATCGCGCCGCCTCGCACCTCCGCGCAGCTGCAGTGGCGGCAGCATTGTCAACAACAGATCAGAGAGGTCGCATTTCCGCATTTGTAAATTGTAATAGAGAAACAGTAGCCAGGAGAGTAACGGTAAGGAATTTTGAAATATTACTGTATTATACCAAGTAAATCACAATCCACTCCGGATCACATCGAAGAGATCGAAAATTAATGTTGCGTGGTGTTAAGTGAATGCAGTACACCCCTTGCATGCTTGCATACGCATTGCTTGCCTTTTGTGGGAGGCAGTGTGCTTAATTGCAGAGACGTACGATCAGCAGCCCTACAGTAATTACACTCCCGTGCAGCACTAATCCACTTGCTAGCCGCAGCCGTGGAAATGCCGTGACCAAGTTTCTCCACATCCGCCGCCGGCGCAGCTCAGCTCGCCACCACCGAAGCACGAAAAAGCACGCGGTGGCCAGCGCCGCGAGCGCGGACCGCCCGCCCGGCCGCACGCACGACACGACGAGGCAGAACAATAGAACTAAAGCAAATGCGAATGGAACACGAACACCCACTCCCCCGCATTCCGCCATTCGCACGCGCGATCGGGGACGGGGAGCACTGTGAGTCGACTCACCGGCTTCCTCGGCCTTGCGCAGCGCCATCCCGACGTCGTGCGCTCCGGCGGCAGCCGGGGCCATCGCCCTCATCACGGGAGCGGGTGGGCGAAGTCGAAGTCGAAGTCGATCGCCTTCTCGCGCCGGCGACTCCGTCCGCCGTCCTCTCCCGCTCCTCGCGGATCGCACGCAGCTCGGCTCCGCGCACGCGCTCGCAATCGCAACGGCAGGGAGGACGAGCGGTCCACACTCCACAGAGCCAGGGGCGTTTGAAAAGCTCCGACCCCGAGGCAGAGGGCGGTGCGGGGGGCTCTTAACGGAAACTCCCCAGGGGGGCCGCTCGTAATATTTCAAACTCACAGGGGGGCTATACTAACAGCGAGTTAACTGACCGAGTGACCGTGCTTGCGGCGCTCTGAAAGATAGGCGCGTCAGGCGGTCCGCTGCGGGCCGCCGAACACGACGCAGTGGTGGTGGCCGGTGGGATCGCTACGTGTGTCAACGCCCTATCTCTACCGCTCGGGGCTTTCTGGGCCGAGGTGTCGAGCGCTCACGTGCGTGCGGGCCGGAGTCACAGTCGCGTGGTGGATTCAAAGTTTCAAACGCTGGACTGCATGGAACGCACTGCAACTTTCAGTTCCAATTTTCCTTTTGGCGTGCCGTATGTGGGGGGGTTTGGGGAGGGATTTCGAACGGTCGACTCGGGTAGATCCGGCATGTGGCAGGACCGGTGGCAGAGGCAGCATATGGCTTTCGTTTTTTAATGAGTGCAGGTGCAGTAGATGAGAATGCGTGCACAGTAGTAACTGGCAGCTGATTAGTGGCACTGGCAGTGCAACCTGGAATAGTGATGGGTATATGCATCTTCCGTTTTCAAAGGTCTTGTTTAGGCCTTGTTTACTTCCCAAAATTTTTCAAAATTTCTCGTCACATCGAATCATGCGGGACATGTATGAAGCACTAAATATAGATAAAAAAAATAACTAATTGTAAAGTTTACCTGTAATTTGCAAGACGAATCTTTTGATCCTAGTTAGTCTATAATTGAATAATAATTGTCAAATAAAGCCGAAAGTGCTACGGTAGCGAAACCCAAAATTTTTCGCGAACTAAACCAAGCCTTCTTCCACCCTAAAACCTAAAATTTTTCAAGATTTCTGTCACATCTAATCTTTAGACGCATGCATGGAGTATTAAATATAAATAAAAATAAAAACTAATTGCACAGTTTGGTTGAAATTTACGAGATGAATCTTTTGAGCCTCGTTAGTCCATGATTGGACAATAATTACCACAAACAAACGAAAGTGCTACGGTGTCGCGAAATTTTTCGCTTCGAAAACTAAACACGGCCCAATGCAGCAACGCTCCATGCTGCTAGTGCTAGGTTGGGGGGTTAATGCCTGGTCCAGTCCTCAAGCCTGTCTTTGCTCCAATTTTGAATTTTCAGAACGGATGGTAGCAGTTTTGGATTCAGTGGCAGATCAGCATCTTTGGCGAGCCTTGGCTTTGCTACCCTTTGTACAATGCTCAGGCCACTGAATAAAGCCAGTAATGGATTTAGAGGATTGTGAGCCCAAGTGACGGCATAGGTTGTATTGTAGTATCTCTGTTTAGTTCGACCAAGTTAGAATTCGATAATGTACAGTAGTATCTTTGCCTATCATGGGTGCATATATAGGTTCCACACTTCCACTGTTGAAAAGAACAAATTGTCTCGTATTTTTTTAGATTATGTCGACTCATTCTCTTAATTACGCTCGTTTAAAAAAAACGATAAATTTAATTTACTAGCAGGCAGCACTTGTCAACTTTCAGAATATGTGTGTAAGCACGTGCGCGCATGGAGATACGGATCTGTGCGCCGATATGTAAACTCATGTGTCGGTACTATTATGTTTCAAAAAGGCTATTTATTTTCATGACAAAAAAGGTGAAAAATGTAAAGAAGACCTTAAAAATGTCAATGAAAAGGAAGAAAAATGAAAAAAAAAAAGGTAGGATGGGCCGTCAAGTCTCCTTTGAGGTGCTTTTAAGTCGAGGATGTCAAAGAATTTAGATTGGTCAAGGAACAGGCTGAAATCAGCATTGGAACATACACCAGACGATAGAGTTAATCCCTGGTGGATCGTTCAGTGGTGCTGTTTCCTATAGAGAAGTGATTTTATCTCAGTGACTAGTGACTAGCGAGCATCTTATTATCCAGTGAGGATAGTATGACCCTGGTGGATCATCCGATTGTGTGCGACTTGATTGGGTAACTCGTTGGCAAACTCTGTATTATTTGGTGGGGACAGTTGTGACTCTGTCTCTGACAGATCATCCAAAACATATCGTATGCTGGTATCCTCATGTTATTACCATATTTCCACACTTACGATTCTACAATGCTCAAAAACTGCCATGTTAGGATGAGACATAATACTTTAGAGTTTTTTAAGATTTATTTACTCAATTTCTGTGATATGCACAGTGTAGCCGATGAATTAGAATTATATAATAACAGAAACTCAAATGTTAATGGATCAAAATGACCTTGTTTTTTTGTTAGGGATCGACTTGGCTTACATATAACCGATGTCTTGTCTTTTCGTTAGGGTTTGATAATCAGGGGATTGACCTGGCTGACTTTACAAGAGGACAAAAACATTAAGAGTCTGTCTACTGCACAACCATGTGTTTCACTAGAAATCAGCACTCGGTTGTTGGCTACAAGTAAAACACATGAATTTCATCATAGACAAATCCGTGTGTTTTAGGTGAAGCTAGCACTCAGTTGTTGGCTTCATATAAAACACACTTGATTTCCATCTAGGATATATATGTGTGTTTTAAGTACTTGTAACACATGATTCTACCACCTTTAGATCAAAAACCAACGGCTGACCACAAAAGATAAGGAAAATCTATAATATTCCTTACACACACATAAAGAGATGTTCTCAGTAAACAAATGCACAATGAATATGATCTTCAGAAATTACAAAACACAAATATAAAAATTGCACACACCAAATAGTGCAAATAGTATGTGTTCTTAATGCAATTATACTTTATATATAAAAATACAAAATCCATCTCATAAATGAGGAGTCTGTTGACAATACAATTAAACAGGACAAAATGGTGTACATAGAAAGAATGGCAAATTGGAACACAACCACACAAGAATAACAAAAAACATTGATGACACATCTACACACTGCTGCCAGCAGGCTGACTGTGCAAACAGGCCACAAACGGTGTTGCACCTGCAAAGAAAAACATAAAAATATAATTTACATATCTCACACTACCAGGTGCCAAAATTGTACTCATATGGGAGCATACAATTTCTATAAGCACAAAAGACCTAAAAAGATCCTTCACATGAGCCTCCACTTGCAACCATATTTGGATCATCACATCCTAGTTCCTCAACCAAGTACTTGCAGACCTCCAAATGACCCTTGCATGTCGCTCGTTGACATTTCCTATGCCAAGAATTCATAGTAGGTCTAGGTGGCACATGAGATTAACGATAAAAATAGATCACAACAATATACTGGAACCAGCATAGATTCAAGCAAGATACTAAAACTACACACAGATTCTTTATAATGCTCCAACTTTAACATAGACATATCATTTGTTTCTAAATGCATGTAAATTAAGAGTGGAGTAGGAAGTTTATATATGTTCAAATAGATGTTGGGCGGAAAGAATGCATTTGCAAATTCTATGTTCATAAATCTATCCGACATCAGTTACAATGACAGAGAGATGAGCAAAATATTGCCTCTGCTTACTTTATATTTTTCTTCCATGTTTCTTCCCCTACTGCATTGCAGAGAACAGGATAAACACTACAATTCATGGTGCCAAACACACTTAGAAAAATAAAAACATAATATAAATTACATAACGATAATGAAAAAATTGCACATTACAATAAGTGCATTTTATAATATTAAAAATGCAATATTAGATATTGTAGCTTACTTGCCAAATCATATCCTTCACAAGTAAATAGGGCGGCATTTCTCCTTCTAATGCAAATCTGATAGTAGCTGGCACCTGAATTTAAAAACAAAACAGATCAAAACATTATATTCTTTTCCAGCAGTTGACTCAAGTGTAAACACAACATATTATAATGTGATAAGATCATGCACAAAACAAAAATAATAGGATAGAGCTATTTTGCACAAATTCCACCGCAAAATAGATCACATGGTAAGGAAATAGTCTAGTCAAGTTTCATCTAACAGCGTATGCATAAATAATGATGAGTGAGAGAGGATAGAGCTCTGGATGTCCTCTGGCTAGCTACTGCTGGGGCACGGACACAGAGAGAGACTGAGAGTGTAATTGTGAGTTTATGGGGGTCTGTGTTGCCACAAATGACAATAAATAGATTTTAAGATGTGTTAGTACAAATCAAGAGTGATTGTACTTTTAAGTTGTGTGTTGCCACAAATCACAAGTTACAAAGATGTGTGTGCAAGCACAAATCACAATAAACATTTTTTTCTATGAAAGAACAAGGATAAGAACAAGTACTTGCAGACCTACAAATGGCCCTGGCATGCTGCTCGATCACCATTTTCTATGCCAAGTGCTTAGTTTTAAAAATGCCAACATAAATAAGGTTGTTATTAAACTAGAATATATTTGAATGCAGGGAGGCTACACTAAACTAATGTTGGAACATATTAGAAACTCATAGAAAAATAATCAGACTAGCATGTAAAAATTATACTGCATGTATATATAAATTACAATGCACACATATAAAAATTACACCCATATATACGATGTAAAGTCAACATAATAGGAGTGCAATTTTCAATGCTTCATTACAAACTATGCAGCTACATGATCATTTCATCTAGCACCTAAATCAAAATTTATAGATTTTAAAATGTGTTAGCACAAATCACAAGAAACAATTTTTTTCTATGAAAGGACAAAGACAAAAAAGAGGTGTGGACGGACAAAAATCACAATAAACAAAGAAAAAGTTGTGCTAACACGAATCACAAGAAACATTTTTTCTATGAAAGGAAAAGGACAAAAAATTGGTGTGGGTGGACACAAAACACAATAAACAAAAAAATGTGTTTACACAAATCACAAATAAAGGTGCCCAGGCAAACTTATCAACTCATAAGTACTCCTTAGGTATTTAAAATAATAAAGTCCCAGGAAATCACTTGTGTTTCCTTGGTACTAAAATTTCCCAACCCCAACTCCATCTCTAAGCACCTCAAATCCATAGCATTCCACTCCACCATGTGTTTCATGGTGGAGTTGCCTTTATTTTACACAAGAAAATACAGACTGTAAAAACCCACTAAAATTATAGAAAAGTAGCAGTGACAACACAGAAGAAAATACAAGAATATATAAGCTGATAAATATATAACCTGTTTTACAAAGTTGCAGGCATGATCAGATGAGTTCAGGATCTCATAGTACAACACTGTGATGATCAGATGGTACTTTGCCTAAAAATGATAATTAAACAGAAAATTTCAAGATGTGAAAACAGATTCTAAGATGCAAAAACACAAATCACAATTAACATATTCCAAGATGTGTTAGCATAAAACACAAGAGACAATATTTTTCTATGAAAAGACAAATAAAAATAAGAGGTGTATATAACACAAAATATAATTAACAAATTTAAAAATGTGTTAGCACAAATCACAAGAGACAATTTTTTTCTATGAAAGGACAAAGAAAAATAAGAGGTGTATGTTAACACAAAACATAATTAACATATTTAAAAATATGTTAGCACAAATCACAAGATACAATTTTTTCTATGAAAGGACAAAGAAAGAAAATTGATTTGTGTTGGCACAAATGATAACTATTAGGCCCAGACTAGATGCCTGGGCAATCAGATATCACCAAAATCTTTCTGTACTGACCTCTTTGCAAAATCTTTCAGTGCAACAGCTTCCTTCGTCTAGTCCCCACCATCATCCTGATGGTGAAAGAAACAAGAAGAGGGACCACCACAATCCCTTAAAGTGAGTTGTGACTGAGATTACTGCATGTAAAATTTCAATGAATTATATTTTTCTAGCATCATATAACAATATAATCTGCAAATAAAACGTAACAAGGTAATGTTGCACTGGTTAACAGCTTATAGGTATTCGATCGAAGCCATATTTTTATTGAGTATGGAAGATTGCCATTGAAACTGTTGCTACCCAGATTCCTACATCACCATTTATAGTGAAACGCCAGATACTACATAACAAATATACTAGGAGGGACACAAGACACATACAAATGAGTGAGATTAGGTGGCAGCTGGTAATGGATTGAACCATGCAACTTGTTATTGCTCAAATCTCTGCTTGTTATGAAATTTTGGATCAAAATGGTGATTATATAGGGGAAAAATACTATAGACAAGTTGTAGCTCCCACAATGTTTCAGCGAGAACATGTTACGTAGTTAGTATCCCATAGAACCATCCAGCCCTACCTCTAACAGAAGAAATACAAAATTGATGAACATGATGCCTTTTCATGTATAGAAATCTGCATAGCCACAGAAGTAAATAAAGGTGTTGTGAAACATCAATTTGAATTGCATCACAGTTTACTAATCCAAAATTGTCATAGCATGAGTGCAGAGACAAACGAATAAAGTTGAAAAAAAAATCATAATGCTAGTAGTTTGATTGCCTTGTAGTACCCTCTAAACTTGAGACTAGCACAGATAACATTATTACGTTAAGTCCTTCCATTCCTACCAACTCTCACAAGCCACAAAAGATTATATAATTGCTTGTGAAAAGTTAAAGATGTACACTAAAATCTTTGAAACATGGTAGTAAACTGTATGTAAAGCATAAGTTAGCTTTGCATGAGGGAACAAAGCTTAAACGACACAACAACGGCAATACTGAAGCACACTTCTGCCTCTACTATCAATTTTGAAGAGCTAAATACTGAGCATTGTCGTGCAAGTGCACCTACGTAATGAAAGGGAGAAATGATTTGCCTCTTGCTATTAGAAAAGTACTAGTATTATTACTACTTGATGGATCTCACATACAGATCATATCATTAAAGGATCAACATGGTTGCAAGGGTTCAGCAAACCATCAGTTTAATTAGTATTTGATTCAAAAGGGAAAGTTTGGTTCAGTCATAGTCTCACAACACAAAAAAAGCGGCATTCCCATGTTCTCATTTGGATCAGATCAAAGAAATGGAAACAGCATGGGTAAATTTTACAGGATCAGAGCTTGATTCACAAAATAATACCAGCAGAATTCAATCAATCCCTAGATGGCAACAACAGAAACAGAGATGTCACAGTTCATAGGAAAGAGAAATTTCATTATAGTCAAATTACAGTGGCACAGGACAAACTAAAATTTCATGCTCTAGATCAATTTGTAATCAGATCGAAGAAATGAAAGCAACATGACTAAAATTTATAGAAACAGAGCTTAATTCACGAAATATTATAAGGAGAATTCAATCGACTCCTCGTCAACAATAACAGATATAAGAAGAAATCTCTATGACTATATAGATCATTCAGTTATTGTTGTTGTGGTAGTACTTTTTCTCTGAACATCAAATCAGAGAGCACTCGTGCAGGAGCATCAATGGACAATAGGTAGATTAATATATTTCTGGAACTAGACATTCAGAGATCAAGCAACTACAATCACAAAGTGGACTTAATGTTCCAAGTACTGACATTCAGAGAAAAACCACTACTACAGCCGTGCTACTAGAGTAGTAGCCTAGTACGTACTCCATAAGAACAACATTGCTGCTAGTCTGCTACTACTGGGGCCATGTAGGTGCAGCGTAGTGGCCAGCAGAACCAGACCATTCGAGTTTACTACTACGAGGAAGAAAATGATAGAAAGACAACAAATCGCATACATATCCGCTTCTCTGCAACTACTACAAGGCGTTCCTTCAACACGGCGCTATCGGCAGCCTCAATGGAGCGGGTGGCCGCGGCCGCGGTGAGGGTGCGGCTGATCTGATGACAAGGCGCCACAGTTCGTCAGACAAACCACCCGCTACAGCTCGCCCTGCGAGCTCTCGCCGTCATGCCGCTACAGCTCACCCCGCACACTCTCACCCTCCTGCAACCATAGCTCCACTCACTGTTCCGCCGCTACAGCACACCCCCACGCGTCCTCGTCGTCCCACTGCAACGCCCCACGCGCATCGCTGGGCCTTAGGAAACAAAGAAATACAGATCTATAATCGGTGGACAAGGGGGATGAGAGTGACGAAGAACTCAAGGGAGAAACTGGCGAACTCATACCTCAAGAGCTTGAGAAATGGCAGATGAGAGGGAGGCTCGCCGCGACGCCGGGACAATCGCCACCCGTCGGGACGAACCCTTTTCCCCTCTCGACGGGACGTTGGGGAAATCTCTCGCCGGGACGATGAGGAAATGAGACAGCTAGAAAACGAACAGGCCATAATCAGAGAAAAAGGAATTCACAGAACCATAATCAGTTTCTCTCAGTGCTTGCCTATGCACACGAGCAACCTACGATTCTCAATCGGCAAATATCATGAGCTCACACGCAACGTACATCTTTCGGTCATCTGCCATTAATAAATAATAACACGGCAAATGAAGCAAAAAAAAAGGCAAATGAAAAAAACGCGCTATAATATCGAGCAGCAGTTGGGCCCTCCGCCGCCACCGAGCTCTCGCCGCCCGCCTGCATTGCCCGGGCGGTCGTGCCGCGCGATCATCGGCGAGTAGTTCGCGGGGTGGCTGCGCGCCACCTCGAGCGCGAAGCTGCTGCCCCCCGCGTAGCCGTACCCGTATCCTCCTTGCCCAACCATCGGCGACGACTGCTGGTGGTAGTATCCCGGGCCCGGGGTCCGGCGGTGGTAGTAGCCGACCGCCTGCTGCCTGCCGTGCTCGCCCGGCCACTGCGCGGCGGCGGCGGCGGCGAACGGGCACTCGATGCGGCTGCCTCCGGGCACGCTCCGGCCGGGAGTGGCGGCGTGCCGCTGGTACGCGGACTGCGTGACGACGGTACTGCTGCCCGGTGCCAGCGCGCTGCTGGTACTGCCCGTGGCCGGCAGAGTCCGCAGCTCCAGGATGTCGGCCTCCCCGACCTCCTTCTTCAGCTTCCTCGTCAGCTTGCCCGCGTCCACGCCGTCGCCGATCAGCAGCAGCATGTCCCTGCTCTCGCCGGCCACCGTCACCGACTCGACCCCTGACGACCATGTCACGCGCGCGTGCTTCCATGTCATTGTTGCGCAACAAATTGGGGCTGGTTTTGGTTTCTTGACGAAGGGCGAGGAGGAGGAGGAGTAGCGTACCGCTCACTGAAGCTGCCACCTTCAGAGCCTTGGCACGGCCTTTGTCCGAATCTGGCTGCATTCGAATGATGATCTCCTTCTGAACAAGTAAATTTTAGCAAATCAAGGTGTTATTAGTTGGTGCTAGACAGGAGCATCGTCTACAGAAGTTGAAAGTTTGAGGAGAAACTAGTTCTTACCCTCATGGCTGTGCAGTGTGCACTCGGTGCAACACCTCAAAGAGAGCCCAATTGTGATATGCTGAGGACACAGGTGGTAGAATGTTTCTGCTGCTCCAGGTATGTAGATGGTACATTCAGAGTACCGGCAGACGTATACTGGAAACAGAAACAGGTTAGATGGGCTCATATATACTACCTCCCATATTTTTGATGGTGATGGTGATGGTGATGTTGAAATGTTGTAAGAGGAAAACACTATTTCTTCTTGAAAAAAAAAATACTTGTGTAGCATATATAGGACCCCATCTTCAAGATCCATGTATGATTTGGAGTTTGCAAAATAAAATAAAACAGTTAGAAATGTGTTCTTTAATATAAATAATAACAAGATTTAATTTGTTAACCAAATACCTTCAAGCGTGTATTCATAATTCTACTTCAAGCGTGTATTCATAATTCCACTTCAATCGTGTATTCATAATTCTAGCTCCAGGAATTTCTAGAGCTAGAGATGGCCAATTTTAAAAACTCTAGCTTTACCAAACAAGCCTAGAGTATCGCAATTCTTTTTTACGCTGACTATTAAGACTAGTAAACTCATACCTGCTCCAGGCGACACTTGGCTGAAAAGAATTCAGCAGAGGCTAAACAAAGTTCAGAGCAATTCAGATGGTGACTAGACGTCGCAGACTTTGTTCCCAGAGTCAAACAATGCAATCTCAAATATAGCCCAGCTTTATGCAAATAAAGTAACTTTTTAGACTACTGAAAGAATAATCGCGAACATTGGTGTTGATGTCATGGTCTAGGATTTGGGTAGTCGTTCAGCAGTTGGCTTTATCTTCGTCAGCCACACGGCCCCACAAACTAAGGACAAAAACTTGTCCTGGGTTTACGTACCGCCGTCACCGTGTGGGGGCGAAATGAAAAAAAAAACGCCATTTGTTAAGATGCAATTCGTTTGAGCACAAATGACCGTAGGATGATAATCCTGTATTCAGCCCAAGATGCACATTTCTGCGTCGTTAACTTTGGCTTTTCTTCCATCGGCCAGGGAAGTAAGCATGGCCGGGGTCGTCCATTCAATCCATCTGCCCACTGACCGCCATGGCATGTTTGTTGTATTATTCCTATCTCGGTTTGTATATACGCGAGACAAGTCCGTTGAATGGGCTTGGCTGCCAAGAAGAATCTTTAGATTAGATCAGCTGGTGCGAGGTGGATGCGGATGCCGTAAATCTGACCAAACCGCCCTACGTGTGACGTCTCCGGGGCTGGCGAAAGCGAGGGCTTGTCATGACCACGTCATCGTTTTATACGCGTAAAGAAAATACCACGTACACTAGTACTGTACTAGTAGAAAGGTGGGGTCAGCATGTTTGATTTTATACTTCGATTCGAGGTCGAGGACACGGTTTTGTGGGAGCTTGAAAGAATTGACTTGTAAACTTTGGTTGGTTCCGCTAACTGAGCAAGCGTGCTTATCTCCTCTCCATGACATAGCAGTGGTGTTGACGTAGTACGTACTATATATATATAGAACAAGTGGCCAGAAAACTATTCTGCGACTCTGCGAGGGGATACGAAAGGCAGCATTTTGTGTAGCGGATGCTATCAGAATCGGTGCACATGAAAATAAAAATCTTGCATACGACGAAGGACAGAGACGATAACGCGACTAAAATGGAGACGATATAAAATATGCTCTTATGTATTCTTCTATTTTTTTTTGGATGAAACATGTATTCTTCTATTTTTTTTTTGGATGAAACATGTATTCTTCTAATTAGGCAGGAGACAGCCGAGGGTTGCTGTATTTTAGTGAAATTTTGGAGGGTTGTTTTCTATTCTAAGGTTGTAGAAACAAATTATGAGTTTTTTTTTTGTAATTTACTCTCTTTACTAGCTAGAGTACATCGTAGATTCCAATACTCTTCTCTATAATTTAATTAAATTGAAAATAATTTGATCTAGAATAACAAAAAATATATTTTTTTATTTTTAGTGATAACTGAAATGAAAAGTCGGCTTATGGGTTGAGTGCGCACTGTTATTTCTCCCCTTTCCTAAGCTTTGCCTGTGTACAGTTGTATTTTCGTTTTGGCTCCAACACAAGTGGATATGCATGTACGTGTGTCGTGGCGTGTTGATGAAAAGAAACTTATTTTTTAAGTGGATATGATGCAGTTATTCCGCTTCGCTGTGACAGAGGTTACACAGTGCACACATTTTTTTTTTTGAGAACGTGCAGATCACATGCATTTTTTTCATCAACAGAACGGGAGAAATAGTGTTACAAACTGACCGGAAGAAAAAGGGTCATGTTCTTCCTTCAATTACTTCGTCCCAATCAAGCAGTAAAAGCTTGCACTTGGCACCGTACGTACACACTACACAGATTGACGCATCCACGGATGCACTGCTTATGCTGTACACTGGTCACACAGAACAGAACCAGAAGCAGAAAGTAGCGCGCGTAGTGTCTGCATGTGAGTGACCCGCCAAGTCACTGCACCGCACCGACGTGTGACACGAACACACGTCGACACCAGGTGGCCATGCCATGCAGGGTCACCTACCTCCCAGATCACAGGATCGAAACACCAACGGCGCCATCACATGATCGAGCAGCCGTTGGGGTCGCTGGCGTACTCGTGGTGCACCACCGTGTGCGTCTTGGCGGCCGCCGGGTGGTACAAGTAGTCGTGCTGCTCGTACTGCGCCGGGTATCCCCCGCCGCCGCCGCCGCCGTAGTAGAGCGGCGGCGGCGCCGGCGGCGCGTACGCGGATCCGCCACCGGCGTAGTAGTGGTCCATGCCGCCGTAGTAGTGGTCGCGCGCACCCGAGTGGTGGTGATGCCTGTAGGGGCTCGGGCTCGCGTGGTAGCGGTACGCGTGGTCGGCGGCGGCGATGGCGCGGCCGCCGCCGACGAGGTCGTCCGCGAGGGCGGCGGCGTCGACGGTCCGCAGCTCCACCACCTCGGCGTGGCCCACCTTGCGGCGCAGCTTCTTGGTGATGCGGTCGGAGTCGATGCCGACGCCGATCACCAGCAGCAGGTTCTTGTCCTCGCCGGCGATCGTCACGGACTCCACCCCTGCTCGACCCACCACACCCATCCAAAGCATATATGTCACCATCGTCACCAGTAGGACAAATTTTTGGGCGACTAAACTTATTTCCTGAGAAAAGAAGAGGGAATCGACTAAAAAAAAATCTGTTTTTACCTGAGATTGCAGCAGCCACCTTGATAGCTTTGCTGTGGCCCTTCTCGGAGCCCGTCGTCTGCACCCGTATGATCATCTCCTTCTGCAAATAAAGGTTTCCAACGATCAAAAAAGAAGCAGAACAACTTCACTAGTGGTTATGAAGGACGAGACCGGAACTAGCTATCTGGGATTTCTTACCCTCATTTCTCCTGAAGTACGTACGTAGGACTCAGGCGAGGAAAGAAACAAACAGAGCAAGAGCCAGACACACTGCTCTTTCTGCAAGCTCGAGCAGGAGGCTTTGCCTTGGCGCTGGCAGGAGTAGTGTGCACACACACACACAGACACTACCGCTGCTTCCTTTTTGTAAACACGGGCGCAATTAGCAGAGACACTACTAGCTTAGTTACAGCCAGTGGAGTTGGTTAAACTAATAACAAGCTAGGTCGTCGCACTGAGAAGGATATCCCGTAGCGTACAGTGCCTGCAGAGAGCAGGACGGTGACACAAAGACTTGACTAGGAAGACCTGGCTCGACTAAGCTTCAAGTTAAGCATGAGAGCAGGTAGAGTCGATGCCACTTGCTTGATTATTATGGCGACGCCCCGACGCGTGATTTGGCTGGGATTTCAACGGGAGAATGGGCTGGAAATTTCCGTTGCGGCCGGTGCAGCGGGCGACTTTGGTGGCCCGGGTTTTAGAATAGTACTACTACTAGTACTACTGCCCGGAGATCGCTGTCGTCCCGGGGGTTACATTACACTACTGATGATGAACAAGTGAGGGCAGTAAATAAGTGTGGGTCGATTGGGTATTTTTGGGGACCAGATGCAGATGCGGGTGAAGAGGTTGCTTCTCGAATTCTCTATTGGAGGAGGTTGCAATAATGCAAT
>Ga0182004_10000523_pt1 | contig 23799 bp, 18 predicted proteins | sample Sormic07211540_1_FD_120479 | JGI IMG/M metagenome (GOLD analysis project Ga0182004, IMG submission 120479) | Endophyte microbial communities from Sorghum bicolor roots, Mead, Nebraska, USA - 072115-40_1 MetaG | ecosystem: Host-associated > Plants > Roots > Unclassified | place: USA: Nebraska...
ATCATCTTGTCATCGAAAACTACGTTTGAATTTCTCAAATTTGAAATTCAAATTTTGTAAATGACCTCGGATGAAGGAACTACCAATATAAAAGTTGTAGGTCTTAAAAAGTTGTAAAACTTTATAGTTGACGACTTTTCTATTTGAATCCGTTTAGGGCCTCAAATAATCAATTTATGCTTGGTTTATGATAGTATGTGGGGAACTAAACTCTATTACAAACACAAGCGAGTGATAGGTGGAGTGGTAGAGGAGGCTACGCGCGAGGGTGAGGTCTCAGGTTCGAATCCCACCGACCGCGTAGCACGTGATTTTACGCGAAAAAATGCGCGACTTCCCTGTATTAAAATCTTTTTTTCCTATTTAAAAAAACTGATTTCATAATTTCTGGAAATTCTACAGGCCACCAAATACAGGCGGTTCGCCAAACTGTCTGTAAAAAGGGGTTTAGAACGGCCTGTATAGTTTGTTGCTCCCTGAAGATTTGTCGCTCAGCGTTCGTCATCGTTTGGTGTGTAACTGCAGCTCATGCACTTGAGCTTATATTCTGCATGATCTAATTCATTGTTTACGGTTCTAACATCATTCAGTTACATTACCGTTTGCATTTACATTATAAACGCAAACGTTATGAAGTCGATATCATCGTGATCTGATTTCACGTTGCTATCATCTTTTAAATAGTAGCTAGAGACTAGGATCCGATTTCACGGTATCGCTTTACACTGCGTGCGGCCCTGTTTAGTTATTGAAAAAATTTATAAAATGGCTACGGTAGCATTTTTGTTTGTATTTGATAATTATTGTCTAATCATAGACTAATTAAGCTCAAAATATTCGTCTCGCAAATTACAGGTAAATTATACAATTAGTTATTTTTTATCTATATTTAATGCTCTATGCATGTGCCGTAAGATTCGATGTGACAGAAAATCGTAAAAAGTTTTGTAAAATTTTTGGGAACTAAACAGCCCCTTGTGTTAGAACCAAACACAATCGACGACTTGCATGATGGTCACGAGCAAAATGGACAAACCAAACAGCGCCTAAAATAATAACGTTTTTCATGGCTGAAATAATGGTTTTGAAAACAAAACATTGACTACTCCTTTCTGTCCCAAAATATCTGTAAAATGTAGAAAAGGTACACTCATATAAAACAAAATTTCAAGATAAATATACTCATATGGTTATGGGATATCATATCCAAAATCAACACATCAAAAGTGATATTTTTTTCCACGAAAGAAGAATTATATTATATGATAACTAGATACATCAGACATGTTACAAGCACTTTGGGTTACAATATAGTACCTATGTTGTGAAAAGTACAACTCAAAACCTAACCTGTTAGATACTTTGCAGTATGGATGACCGCGTAGACAAACACTCGGCAAATGGCCTAAGAACAAATGTCTAACGAACGACGGCCGACGGCCAACATTCCAGTAAGCGGAATTGAGGAACTTCTTCTTTCTGGTGTCTCCTTCTTCTTCTTTCTACCACTGAAGAGTGAGGAAGACTAATCTGAAAATTATTCTCCCTAGTCCTTCATTGTGGCTAGATCTAACCACAATAAAACGGATAAGAGACTGGAAAAAATTATTCCATGGTGGCAACATCATCTCCGCCTTGATGCCGCCGTCCGGAAACAAAAGTCTCCATGTCGTCATGTCGAAGAAGATGCTGACGCCGAAGTTGTCGCCCTTATCTTCAACGGAGCCGCCATGGAGAAGACGATTTCACCTCTCTCCTTCACCATCACCGGAGAGGAGAAGGAGAAGATAAAACTCCAATACCAAAACAATTAAGCATGAAGAGACACTAACCTAGACTCGATCTACTAAAAAAACTTATTAAAAACAATGGATCATCACTCCCTTCAACCTCCGATGGGATATCAGAGAGAAAGGAAGGGAGACCAGCGGTGATGGACGACGGGAGCTGCCTGGCGGCGACGCTAGGGCATAAAAACGCTAGGCAGGGAGGGGATCAGGGGATCCCGTCTGACCCACATCAAAAGTGATATGGATATCCAAAATCAACACATCAAAAGTGGCGTGTGTTGGCATAAATTCTGGTCACACACGCCATGAAGTGCTACATAGCTCGGGCCCACATGGCTGAGGCACACAGCGTAATTGAAAGAGGTCCAAACAGCAAGGTTGGTCAGAGAGCAACCCCTCCAGAGAAGACCCATCGGAGAGTAGCGTAGCAGGGGAGTGTCTTAGAATTAGCAGGACCATCTAGGCAAATCTCATCAAGAGAGACGTGCTAGACAGCAGGAGGTTGGAAGAGCTTGGTCAAAGAAGAAAGTAGATTGATTTTTTATCAATTGGATTGGACACCTCAATATGTTGTGATTACATATAGAGGGGTTGGTCTTATCCCCATAGAAGACCAATATCTTACACGCAATCCATAAGTTTCTAATAAAATCGGACAAGTTCCCATCAAAATAGAATTGAACCGACTCTAAAAGCAAACACCGGCACATGTCGGTTCCTAAATTGGTTAATAAGGCTAGTTTTTTTAGGCTCCATATGCCCTTCCTGAAGAAATCAGCCTCAGCTGGTTTTTATTGGCCAACCACGCACCTCCCAAACTATTCTTGGCCGGTTTTCTCTCGATTTTGTACATTTGGCCCAAATTTTATTTTTTTTAACTGCATTGTTCTTTTTACTCACTTGATCATATTTGCTCTCAACGTATGTTCTCTGGTATTTAAGCAAAGCAATATGAGTTTACAAACACATAACAACAATAGCAACAATGCCAACTCCAACAATTGTTTTATTCTAGGGGCAATGCATGCATTGACCATTTTTTGTTCTAGAGGCGATACATATATCGGTCATTATTGGACAATGCGTAGGTTTCTTATTTTTCTTTCAAATATCTTCCTTTAATTGGTCTTAGGAAATTATCACCTTACAACATCTCTTTGTATGGACCTTCCCGACTTAGAGATCACTTGCCAAGCCTGTTGCTCTTTATCCCAAGTAGTAAAACTTGTTGCGCTACTCCCTCCATCCCACAAATAAACACATTTATTTGACTTCTATGATTTATGTTGACTGTTTGTCTTATTCAAAAAAAATTAATAAATATTATTTATTTTTTATGACTTATTTTATTGTTAGATATATTTTTATAATAATTTATTTATTTTATTATTTACAAAAAAATAAATAAGATAAATGGTCAAACATGAATCATACCAGTCAAAGAAATGCATTTATTTATGGGACGGAGGGAGTACGTCCCAACTGGAGATGCATTTTTGTCTAAAACTCGTATATATGTATGATTTGGACAAACTAGAACATTATGTTCCTCGTATTTAAAATGAGATCATAAGATTAGGTACGTGAAGTGGAGAGGCATGGACTCAAGCACGTGTTTATATAAAAAAAATGTGTATACATTATAAAAAAAATGGTAGGTGCCACGTGCATGGGTGGGCCACCGGGGAATAATAATTCACAATAGATAAATCTGGACAACAAGTACTCAATACACGTACACTACACATACAGCAGCACCAGAAAGAAAAGCTATGACTATGCATCACGGGTCGATCGTCATCATAGACCATTGACATCAACTCAGCATGTCGTGAATGATATGATGATCACACTTTCTATCTCACGGAAAATAATAAAGGAGAGAAATTGCGCCACTAATCATCGATGAGCAGCTGGGGTGGATGTCGTTGTCTATAATCGTGATCGATCTTCAGAAGCACATGTCGAGGAGGCAGCAGCAGCAGATGGCGGCGCAGCTGACAGACACACATCACGGAGGGCAGTAAATTAAGTTAGCAAAGAAACGAACGCATGCCGGCCGGGTAAAAACGGCTGAAGCAAGTAAGCAACCAACAAAATTAGCCGAGATATATATAGAGGGTCGTCCAAATGCAAGAAGAGATAATGCTCGCTCACCATCCTTTCCAGAATCCGTCGCCGCCGCGGCTGGCCGTAGTCGTGGCCTGTTGCTGCTGGTGCTGGTCGTACCCGCCGCCGTCCTGCGTCGGCGGGTACATGGGCGGCGGCGGCGCGACGTAGGCTGCCGGCGGTGGTGGCGCCCCGTAGTAGGCCTGCTGCTGACCTGCCGGCGGCGGGTAGCCTGCTTGGTAGCTCATGGTCGGTGTGGGTCGGTGGATCAACCTATACAGCAGGCGCTGAAGCCGCTGCTGAAGAATAGCTATATATAGGTAGCTAGCTAGCTAGATCTCTGTAGTGTTCGCTGTGTGCGAACGGCTATGCTGGCACTGGCAGATGATGCAGAAGTGGACGGCCGGGCCGGAGATATGGATGATGGTTCCTCGTCGTCCTAACCGTGCATGCATGTATATATATATAGGAGCCTGCAACGCGCATCATATCCATGGCTTTGCTTAGACGCGTCGTCGCCGTCGCCGTCGTGCAGCCGTGCTCCTCCTGCCGACAACAAACAATAAACGCGTCGAAGGAAAGGCCGCCGCGACGGAGAAAAACAACGGTCGCTTTCAGCGGGGCGGCGGCCGGTCGCCTCCTAGCTCATGGTCGCGCGTCGCCTCCCGATTGGACGCGTTTTCTCAATTGGATTTAGATCCTGTTTAGCATAGCTCATCTTTACAATATTTGTCTTTTTTTTAAAAAAAAAGCTTTATGAGTAACTTTTGAGATATAGTTAAGCTATTTTGAAAAAATTATTTAATAAAATAGCTTTACCACCACCTTCCTGCATGGATGAAACAAAGAAATTCAGGAGAGGGCTAAGATAAACTACTTTTTCCGTTTTATTCTAACTTATATTTTTATGAAAGAAGAAAAATAGCTTTATCTAAGAAGCTGTTTTGAAAAAAATGATTTTATGTGAGTAGGAAAATAACTGTTTTGAAAAAAATTGGTAAAAAAACAGTTCACAACAGGTCTGTACCGAATAGATCCTTAGGTTCTATTTGGTTACGGCTGATTTTTTTTACCACTCATCGTATCGAATGTTTAGACATATACATTTAGTACTAAATATAGATTATTTATGAAACTAAACACACAGCTAGAAGATAATTTGTGAGATAAATCTTTTAAGCCTATTTAGTTCATTATTAGACACTAATATAATTATTAAATACAATAAAAATACTATAGTGCATATTAAATTTTAACACGTACGTGCCTTGTGCGGCAACTAGGACCGAGGATACCTCAGCCACGTGGAGGAGGGACCGAGGACGGCAGAGGCTTGACGGATCGGAGCTACTGGACCGTCCAGATTGCCGCGTTGGTACCGACTTGCGCTGACGCGGCGGAATTCCATGCTTCAGTGGTGGTAGCGAATGACGATCGCTCGCATCGCCCTGACATCTCACATCTGTCAACGGTGGTACACACAACGTAATCGACAATTCTCAGGTCTAGTTTCTTTATTTAATTAAAGAAGGAAAAGATTGTATATAAACTAAAGATAAAGCATGATACATCTTTACATTACGTGATAAATAATTATGGAAAAATAAATACAATATGTTGAAGAAGCGTCCGTGCTCTTCCAACTTTTCTCATCTGTCAACCTTTATGCTGATCAACAACAATCATGCACACGGCTGCTATAATAGTGTGTCAGGAGTTGCAGCCACAAAAAGGAAAAACAAACCTCTAAATGGGGTTCTTAATCTGGGCGCATCGGTGCTCCCGTCTGTGACTAATCATGCGCACAGGAAAAGCTCCTACTCTGCTTCCCTTCTCTCACAAAAACAAAGGTACGCATGCTAACAAGATAGCTAAGCTTATCAAGCAGACTTTTTGATTGGAACCGTTAACTTTTATGCATGTGTTCAGTGAGATAGCATCTATATCTCTTTCAACATTCATAGTTAAGCATCTTGCATTATAATGTCCTATTCCTCTCAACTGTAAGCGATCAGGAAAAAAAAGTTGAACACCAATGATCAATACTTTGGGGGCAAACAAGCATCAAAACAAAAGATTATAATTCAACCGGAGTACATACGGACATCCCCTAATAAAAAAAGGTTAGTAATACGCCAGCCATCTGTTCTCCCAAAAGTAGCTAATATTCTCATTGAAGAAAAGTAGGTAATATTCCTATCGCGCCACAGTCATTTACCAGACTTCAGACCGGCTAAGTTCAGACCACATCAGGAAAACTGATTAACATACCATACCATAATGCCGAACTCGGTCACCTATCCAAGTCCATGTCCTTCCCAGAATTGAATCACGAGAAGCTCTACAGCCCAAAGAGGAATTCCAAAACACAGTACAAGGCTACAAGCTAAGGTTTGGCCTACATGGTATTACATGAACATTTCCTGCCTTCAGATGAACCGAACCCATTCCCTTTCAGCCAAACAGCTCATCAAGGGGGAAGGAATTGCCAGGCTTCCTTCACCTAGAGTTCTGCCATTAAATGATTTGCATATCAGAAAAATCAGTGACATATATATATATTGTTCCAATTCTGTCCACAATCAATGTAAACATGTAATGTAGTCATTTTTCCTTGAAAATGGAACATAGCTGATTGTGGAGCATGATGAAATGTTAATAAATGATGAGAACCTTTACAAGGCTCAAGGTAAACATCAAAACAGGTGAATTTTATTATCACAGTTTTCTCATCAGTATGACCCAAGAGGACAATTCGTAGAGAAATTTGTAAGTCCTCAAGCCTAGACACTGTTCAAATTGGATATCTCCATGAAACTAAAAATGAAATGATGTGCCATTTTGACACTCCATCCCACTCTCCTAAGTAAGCTTATTGTGTTAAAACAGAAGACCTTGGCCACAGGAATGACAGGATCCAGCCTAATTAACATGAACACTACTAAATTAAGGTGGGTGGGGATTAGCACCACTGACCATCCCCTAGGGATAAATGGCCTATCATCGATGAACTGCTTACTCCCCCTCTGACTTGGTCTTGGAAGAGTTATGGACATTGGCCCATTCTCATTCGCTTTACATGGCTAGAGATCATCTTCCAACTTTCTCCACTTTTATCGAAAGGCTGACATCGTAAGTTCAGAGATAATACATAATGCCTTGTTTAAGAAGCAGGACAAATAATGTCACTACTAAAGGTATAATAGACCATCATTAGCTAAGAAAGAAAGAGTAGTGTTTCTCTCATGCTGGGGACATAGATTACATATTTGATCTAAAAAACAAACATTAACTAATATCAACAGGAGAGTAGAGTGTTGAGGGCTTCATCAACATGCTCATGTCCATTGAAAGTTTTTAATTTTGCGCTCCCTACTGCAATCATCGGCATAGTAAACAAACCCAAGAAGAATTAGTAATGTGCAGAGTTAATCATCCAAGTATATGACCATAAAGGGATTCATTAATTAAAATTGATTCATAATTATCCTTCTTGAGAAACTAGCCTTGAAGCCATTACAGTTTGCATATGGCTATCTTTTTTTACAAAAACAACATTTTGATCCCTTCTTAGGACCATACTCGCTCTTGACCTTTTAGATTTGTTATTATTGGAATTGAGCTTCATCTTATGGCTTTGGGCAACAAGTTGTGCATAATCCTTTGCCCAGTGTTCAGTCTCTCTTCTATTAAATCAAAGAATTGCTTAGCCTTCAGGGATGGCTCTCCTAACACTAGCACAACTACTCTTCGTAATCATAAGTGACACCCAGTTTGAACACTCTCATCAATACTTATCAGACACATTCCTTAATCGTTTCAGCAAAGGTGTTGTCATAATCATGGGAAACTGTCAGTGCGACAGGAGTGTCTTCATGAATGACATGCTCATAGTCCAAAAAAACTGAACTAAGAGGACCATCTGAACCTCCTCCTTCCATAAGTTAGTCCAGGTGAGCTGAGGGATGCCCTTAATCTTACTGGCAACCTCTAAAAGACTTTGAGCTAACTCAAAATAAAATGACATAAGTGAGGGTATGTAAAAATAATGCCGTGCATGAATTTAACTATATGTTAATCTGATTAAAAGCATGCTAATGACAACTCTAACTCGCATAACAATTGGCAGAACACAACCATAATCTTGTGGCACATGCAAATGGATCAATGTTGGTCAAAGCATACGCATGCACCACAAGGTTATGCTTTTGGTTTGTCTGTGTTTGCCCATCAGTGATACAAATTCGAGCTATCATTATCATGCTTTTAATCAGACAAACTTAGAAATGAATTCATGCATGACATTATTTTTGCATACCCTCATGTCACTTTTTTTTGGATCAGCTCTAAGTCACTCAGATAGTCAGATGCTGCTCCCTCAGCTCAACTGGACAACTTTTCATTATGGAAGGAGATTCAGTTGGTTTTCTTAGTCCTGGTCTTACGGACTATGATCACGCCATTCGTGAAGATGCCCCTGTTGCCCCAACAGTTGACACTTATGATTATGAAAAATAGCAATGGGAAAGCTCAAATAGAGAGTCACTTATGATTATGAAAAATAGCATCATTGCTAGAGTTAAGGGAAGCAATCCTTGATTCTGACAATGCTAAGCAATTCTTGGGTTTGGTAGAAGAGCGGTTCAAAACTAGGAAAATGGATTATGCAAACCATTTTGCCAAAATAAGATGAAGCTCAAAAGGATTATGCACACCTTTTTGCCCAAAGCCATAAGATGAAGCTCAATTCCAAGAAGCAAAAGTCCAAAAAGTCAAGCGATGGGTATGGTCCTAAGGATCAAAATGTCACTTCTGCAAGAAAGATGGGCATATGAAGAGGGACTGATGCATTCAAGGGCTAGCTCGTCAAGGGTAATAATGGTGAATTCTAATTAATGAGTCCCTTTATGTTAAAACTTGGAGGGTTAACTTATGTGCCCTTAGACACATTATTAGTTCTTCAAAGAGATTGTTTACTATGTGGATGATGCAATTGGGAGTGCAAACTTAAAAGCATCCAATGGACATGAGCATGATGATGAAGACCTCAACACTCCCCTATTGCTATTAGTTAGGGCATGTTTGGTTGATAGCCACAGGTTGTCACGCCACACCTTAAGCAAACCAAAGTTTGTGGTGAACATTTTTTGTCACCACATTTTTGGCAACAGCCACACTTTGCCTAAGGTTAGGTTTGACCAAATGTGGATATCAACCAAACATGCCCTTGACGTTTGTTTTAGATCAAATCATGTAATACAAGTCCCCAACATGAGAGGAACATTACTCTAGTTTCTTTATTAGTTGATTATGATCTATTATACCTTTTGGGAACTATAGATGTTTGATTGAATGTAATAATAGCATTATTCGTCCTACTTATTAAGCAGTGCATTCTTTACACATTGCCTCTGCATGAATGATTCTACTGTGTAAATATGTGCTATGTTAACAACAAGTATATACGCTATGTATCTTAGAAAAAAACAAAATCACTTACAATTTGGAACGGGGAGAGTAGTGTTCATGTTAATTAGGCTAGAGATTCTATGGCTAAAGTCTTTTGTTTCTAACATGCTGGTACTGGTGGTTTATTCATGCAATGTCAAATCACTTTTCAACATTAGCCCTGGGCGTCTGCTATAAAAACAATGTAATCTACACACTCCAGTACTCCCTCCGTCCCAGAAAGGATGGAATTCTGGAGTTCAAAACATGTCTCAGAAAGCATGTAAACGTAGTTTTACGACATCAACTTTTTAGCATGGGACCCATCAGTCTAAACAAAGCACAGAATGCAACCACCACACAGCATCCCAGTCCATGCATCTCAGTCATTCTCAGCCATAAGCTAAACACCACGGACTCCCGCACTTTCTAGAAACATGGAAGTGCTCACATCAGAACTCTGTAGAAGTGCTCACATTCACCAGATGCCAGGGGCGTATGCATAATTTTACGTCTCTACTAACCTAACCTTGAAACTCGAGATTTCCATCCTTTATGGGACGGAGGGTGTAAAAAAGCTAGCTCACATGAGGAAAACTTGACCCAGAATGATTTGAGGCACTAAGTGTATGGCAGAACTAACAATCTAAAAGAGGAGGATTATGTGGCTTAAATTTAGAAACAACAACAAGTCAATAGCTCACTCGTACAAATATGCAAACTGGAAGCGGTAGCACAAACAAGTGAATAATGATAGCAAAGTGCTGATGGTGGTAAATTATTTTACTTGCTAACAAAAAATATTGGATCGCAGAGTGACAGTAATCAACATCCACATGACTATAATCTCAATCCAAGGGAATAATCATAATCAGAGGATCCCACAAGGGGATATTCTGAAGGGTGTTTCAAAGGTCAAATAACACATTTCATTATTCTAAAGAAAAGAAGTGCCAAACTGCAAGTTATTAGTATAACTTAACTCCTGAGTACTGACATTGTCCCCCTTTCCTGAATTCAACCAGGGAATTAAGAGAAACCACAAAAAAAAATATCTACATCCAACTATGTGCAAATTACTAACTAGAAACAAAATTGAGACAGATTAGATTATTGATAACATGGTTACAGCAGCAACCTAATCAAATCCTTACATACATGCTCTAAATCAGAATATTCCCAACTGAACATTATTTTCTTTAACTGTGTAAAATATGAAATCAAACAATAGAATGCCACTAATTGTACTCGGCTTCAGAAATATTACTAGAGAAGTGAACTAGCAAGCCCAAGAACAGTAAAACAGAGGAGTGTAGCAAATTCTTACCCACTAAAGGAAGCAGCACACAGATCAGTATGTTTTCATCACTCATCGTCCTAATGTACCATGCCAGAAGTGCCCTCATCAGGCATGGCATCCTCTTCCTTCCTCAGCTTCCCACAGAGATTGCATTCAAACACATGGGACAGGTCCCCATTCGGTGAGGGTGGCAATGGAGCAAGCATACCCCAGCAACCCTCATTGTCACATAAATACCTAACAAAGAAGTAGGCATGTGGGAAATCATCATTGCCATCGGTAGCACCATCCCCCTCTTCCTCCTCCATCCCATCATCACCTCTATCTCCAGCATCGTCCTCACCCTCCTCTTCCATGGTGTCATCCCCATCACCTCCATTGTTATCATCATCATCATCCTTCCACTGGCTCTCCACCTGACAGCGATCACACTCACACCGGAACCCATAATCCTCCAGCAGCCTGCGCTGCCTATCAGCATACCTCCAATTGGCCGCAAAGTAGCTGATGCAGACCTCCCTCCCCTCAGGTATGTCATGGAGTGCACGCACCACAATGTCAGTGTTCCCCGGCCCAGGCCTGTCGGGGTAATCGAAATGGCACGCATTGGGCAGGCAGTCATGGTTGAACAGCGAAGCACGGGGGTACACCGCGTAGGCCCGCGCCTTCAGGAGCTCGAGCGACATCCCAACGCGGTACGGCTCCATGATGGCGAAGCTGTTGGCCCGGTCCTTGGCAAGGAGCGCCGCCGTTAGGTCTGGCGAGAAGCCCTGGGGAAGCATGTGCGGCGGCGCTAGGGCCGCCACCGCAGCGTGGAGCCCCGCGGCGTCCTGCGCGCCCGGGGGCGGGGGCGGCGCCGAGGAGAGGGAGAGGATGGAGTGGATGGTTGACTCTGGGAGGGAGTAGGCGGAGAGGAGGAAGAGGAGCGGCTCTTGGATCGCCTCGGTGGGGGCCGCGGCGGCGACGCCGGCGCCGCCGCCGTGGGACAGCGCGGCGCAGAGGAGGCGCGGGTGCGAAGCGGCGGCGCATGCCGGGGAGCAGAAGGCGGCGGCGCGGCAGGAAGCGCAGGGAACCGTGGCGGCGGCGGGGAGGGAGCGGAAGCAGGCGGAGCAATAGGAGGCGAGAGAGGAGAGGGTGGACGGGTAGAGGAGGACGGGAGGCTCGGAGAGGAGCACCTCACCCTCGCGGACGTTGCGGGCGGCCACGAGACCGCGACCGCGCCCCGGGAGGTCGGCTACGCGAAGGGCATCGCCGGCGGCCGCCGTGGTGGGGGTTTGCGGCGCACTCTCCATGGTGGCGGCGGCAGGGGAGGTTTTGCGAGGGGCGCGTGACAAAACAGGGCTTTAAATGGCAAAGATGGGCTAAGAAAGAAATCATGGGCTGAGCTTGGGCTTGTGGAGAAAATGGACCACAAATTCCAAAAAGAACTACAAATATTGTTTGTAAGTTCTAATAATATTTTAATACAATTAATTATGTTTTAAGTTCTAAATACATATATTTGGCTATGGCATGACTCTTTTACCCTTGGGCTTTACTAACATGGTCTGGCTGGCTGCCCTGGCCGCTCCCTAGTCGTACGTGACATGGCTAGCCGCTGCCTGGCCATGGCACCACACCAACATGTACAGCTTCCTAAAAAACTCCAGCATGTACAGTATTCTATGCAAAATAAATTAGTAAAAAGTCCATTTATTTATGCTAAAATTCATGGTTTTATCCATTGCTTGAATGATCTTTTACCCATTTATTTTGCATAGAATATTGTACATGCTGGATTTTTTTAGAAAACCATACGTGTTGGCGTGGTGCCATGGCCAGGCCAGCCCAACCATGTCACATAAAGGGAGCGGCCAGGGCAGGCAGCCAGACCGCGTTAGTAAGGCTTAGGGGCAAAAGAGTCGTGCCATGGCCAAATACATGCTACACTAGTCCTTGTTGGAGTATAGTTGTGCAGGAGTACCACCCTCTTGATCCACACAAGGATCAAGTGCTCTCTAGTGGTTGATCCTTCTCCACTCTAGAACAATGGATTATCGGTGAAGTGTACAACAATTTAGGCATCCCACAATCACCGCCGAGATCATTAAGCTCCTTTTTTGACCAAAGATCACTAAGTTCCTTAACACCACCAAGTCGCCCGAGTGATGTTGAATATACCAACAAGCACAAACTCGCACTTGACCTAACCAAGCCTAGTGAGATGAGTCATGAGTGGATGGACACTTGATACTCTCAAATAACTAATGGAGTCCTTATTCTTCAGTTGAAATCCAAAAAACTCCAATAGGCCTAAACCCTCCCTTGGATATCAATATGTGTAGCTCACTGGTCAGGTGTCCAAGAGAGCCTCAATGCATGAGTGGCGGTGTACTATGGGCCACCAACTAAAAGCTAGACGTTTGAAATCCACTCAACTGAAAAAAAAACACAGCAGAATTCTCCGGTGTGTTTTCTTGTGTAGCATAGAGAAATCAAGTGCCCTTCCACAGACTCAAACAATCAACTAGTCATTACTATAGTACGGGTCCTCTACTGCAGCACCGGAGAAATTCGATGAGCACTGAGCAAAGATGCACCAAAAAAAACATGCTCTTTGTTTTTATTATCCGGTGACCACCTGAGAGATCCAGTGCTTCAAATTAAGATGACGACGGATACCTAAAATCCGACTACCCGATAAAGAGGCGGGTAGGAATGAATTTTGTATCCATAGGTATGTTATTGAGCAAAATCCTATACCCATTGGGTATGGTGGATATGGGTGTGGGTGTACACAAACCATACTCACCCAGCCGCGAGTAAAAAGTACTCACCAAAATAACCAGACACCCTTATCATTTTAGCTTATATAGCCCACAAATTTGGTCTAAATCCAACTAAAACCTCCTAGTATATATATGAATTTGATGTTTATTATATGAATATTAGTTTATAACTTGTTGTAGGCTTGGAATGATTTATTTTATGTGTGAATCTCAGATATTTATATGTAATTCTTGGTATGCTCTCGGGTGCAGATTACCCGTCAGGTAGAATTTGTCCACGCGGGTGCGGCTACAGGAGCATTTTTCTACCCGTGTGCGGGTAGGGTAATTCGACGGGTGAAATTTAGACTTCACGGGTGTGGGTATTGATAGCCACTACCCATCAGGTACGTACCCGTTGTCATCATGAGCCTTAAGGACCTCTTGAATCGCTATGCACCCTCTTTGTTTTCTTTCTCTTATGTATCAGAAGTATAAACCGGTGTTATGAGAGCAAACCCTAGGTAGGCTTTGTTCCGTTCCTTTGGTGCCCACACTAGATAAAACTAGTGCTTATAAAATGTGCCCAAATGCATCCATCAAGCACTTTGAGTTTAGATTTGGGTTTCATCTATTCTTGAACTTCATTTGAACTACCTAGTGCTAACTTTCACAAGTGTGCATTACATCAACTCTCTAAACTTACCTAGGTGAAGCTATTCGTTCATACCCATTTATAATACAACCAAAGGAAAAAATAAGAACATAAACTACTGTAAGTTTCTCTCAATGTCAAACGACACTTATAATTAGTCCATCCTTAACCTTGATACGTATCCTTTGAAAATCTATTGAAATCCAAGAATAGGGGCATGAAACCCATAATTCCCAATCGATCATCATCATTGTGACCTCACTAAGTAATGTCTTTGTAAAAAAACACGTTAGTTACAATGATTGTATCATCATTAATCGTTAAAACTGAATAGGGATCAAGTTGGTTTCACCCATGCTTTCGAAATCCATTCCCATAAACTAAAATTGATAAAGTCAAGGTAGGACCCATAAATGTGGATTTTGTTGAGTACTATCCAGAGGTTGAAAGGCGCCAGATATAAGAATCCTTGCTCTATGAAACACAAGATTGTTCCACAATTCCCAAAATTTGACAATAATAGACACAGTAAAAACTTCTCTTGTTATCAAAAGTCCAACATGATCGATGAGGGCCATCCTCAAAATACTATTGTTTACCCTTCTTTTGCTCACAAGGGCAATAATTGTGGAGTAAGATCAACAATTCTAAATTGTTAATTGAGAATGCATATATATGTTAGGTGTAGCCATTATGATTTTTGTGAATTGTTTAACAGATTGTTGTCCACTGGCCTCAGTACTAATTATCGTTTTGATGCTTTTTACCTGTTACTTCAATAATCATTAGTCATTACTAGTTGCAATCAGGGTGAAAACTCAGATGACGACACCTGTGGGCACCGCTTCCTACTTGGAGGTGTCCATCCTGCCGTCTTAGAAATCTTGCATCGTGCTTAGTCCCTCGACCGGTGGTGGTGGCACCTAATTACATCTTGTTGAGAAGTCGGAGGTGCTGTGCTGAGGTGTCAACGAGCTCGACAACGATGACTCATAGTTGTGATAGTCGTGGACAGTGGACGGAACGAGGATTTTAATGGTAGATTTTCTTAACATGCCTAGTAGTTGTTTGGTGCTTTGACAAGGCTTTTCTCTCATGGTTGATCTTTTGTTGTAAAGTTTTTGGTCCTGGTTTCCCTTATAAACAAGGCCAATTTTCTTCTTATTAATATATGCACGTTGCAATTGATGGTTCCAGATCTTTAAAAAAAAAGTTGCAATCATGAGATAGAAAGACAGGCCAAAATAAGTCTAAAATATTATATTATCTTGTTTTCTATATGTTACTTGTACTTACTAGTAATCATTTCTCTAATTTTCAACACTATCACGTGATCAACAAAGTATGCTTTTGACTGTAAAAGAAAAGAGATAAAGAGAGAAAAGTAAAAAAAACGTACCTTGGCAATGAAAAAAGGAAAACGAGTCAATGATTAGATAGACAATTTAAAATGTATATAATAATATTGTTTCATATGAATATTGCTTCTGGATGGAGGTTTGTTTCATATGAGTACTGCATTTGAATGAAGCTTAAGTTTTGAACTTTTCGTACATTATCATTGTCATGTTTATACCAAGCAGAACTGCATTTTAGTTTTACTCCAGAAAACTAAGAACCGAGCTGTCCATAAAGTGGTTAACATCCCAGAAATGTAGCAGCATTCATATGTCCATGCCACAACAGGAGAATCCAGACTGACTAACAGCAGTCATATACCGATATATGTCCATACCACAATGGCAGAATCCAGAGTCTACTCACTCATCATCATGAGTTAATTAAAAACGACGAGCTAATATCGAGTTCATGTTCCAAGCTCAGGAGAACCGAGAGCACAAACAAAACACAGAAGCCACCAGCCAACCAATTGGCTCAACGCTTCCTCTTGCAAGTCTTCAACTGCTTGATCATGTACTGGATTCCTTCCTTCAGCGTTGCTCTCCGGCCCTCCTTGTTGTTCCACAGCACTTGTACAGGATAGCGGTCATTGGGATTGTACTCATTGATCTCAAGCAGTGCCTTTGCTACCAACCCATAAACTTCTTCACCGTGCTCTTCTTTCAGCTTCCGGAGCATCTCATCATCCTCATTAAGAAATTCCTGAGACAGAGAATACCCATCAGATGTTACCAGCGAAAATTAAAACTGCAAGCCCACTGTTATGAAATGATGACTCGAAATTATAAACAGACAGAACTAGGGAAGCAGGATAGCAATTGCAAGTGATCAAGGACGGCCATACCATTTTTTTTTCCATCCACCGTTTTAACCTTAATAAAAGGGTGCCATTTTGGGTTTCTAATTTCAGCATCCAACTTTGAGCACAGGAGAGCAGAAGTGACTTCTGCATCCTCTTTTGGTAACCTTTTCCCACAAGCTTTTCCAAATGCTTTGGGATCAAGCTCACCCATTCTCTTTGTACTTATATTAGCTTGGACTGTAACAAGCACCTGAAAGCCCTGAAAAGCACGCAACAAACCGGAAAGAAAATGTGCATGAGGTATGTTGTCAAAGCAAAGTATACCTAAGGTGCCTTCATTGATTTGAGACAGCACAACAGAGAATAAAATTGGATAGCTGGTCAATTAATGTGGTAGCTTACATCTATCAACTCCTTCCGAGCGTGTTGCAACTCATCATTGCTCTTCCTTTCCTTGATAACCAGAGTTTTGTTCAGAGCCTCCATGTCTTCTGATTCAGCAACCTTTTCTTTCAGTTCCTCAGTGAGTTCATCCATCTTCTTCTTTGATTCAGAATCCTGCTCACCTAGCATATGCTTCATAACTTCCAGTTTTCCTTTCAGTGTCTGTATTTCTAACTCAAGCTTCTGTTTGGCATCCAAGTCCTGCTGTAACTTGAGAATCCTTTCATGAGCAGCTTGTTTCTCCCTCTGCATTTCCACACAGTAACACACTCATAGATGTTAGCTTCTCAAGAAATAACATGAAACAATACATATTTGACCTTGAACCAAACCTTGTGTTCTTCCACAAGCTTAAGCACGTTCTCATCGGCCTTCTGTTGCTCCATTGTTGCCATCTTAAGATGCTCAGTTTCAGTTTTGTTCTGCGCTCAACCACAAAAAAAAGTCAGGCATAATAAGTTGTACGAATAGCACACTACAGGGAAATTACAATAGCACCCATATCATCACGAGCATCATTGAATCCCATCCAACAAAATAAAATGGTGTTATCAATCTAGTGCCCAAAATTAATGATTGCAAGGTCATACAGTGGCCAAGGTCAAAGATGGTGACGCCGTACATATGTAGATTGTTTTACCAGTATCTTTGCATGAAACTAGAGGGAATCATTCCCTTCCCGTTCAATCACAAGACACAAGCAAACTCTACAACTTCCCTGCATCTTACCCGAACCCTTATCGCTAAGCCATATGCAATTATAATCTGAAAACAAATGCAGAAGATCTACTAATAAAGTACATGCTAGACACTAGAGAAGAAATGCTGTGATGCACTCCCTACAAAATTCAAAAATTTTAACAGGAAAGAGCTACAGTAATAAACGTGTACAAACCTTTTCCTTCTCTTGCTGAAGATTCCTTATGTCTGAATCACTTTGCGAAGCTATGTCATCAAGATGCTGGGATCTTAAGTCAAGTTCGTGCATCCTGGACTCCAACTCTTTGCGGAGTTTTTTGTTCTCATCGAAGACCTTCTGTGAATGCCTTCGAGAATCTTGCTGCATCTTGTGAATTTCTGGTGAAGGTAAAACCAAAAGTTTAAAAGACCATTAAACAACTGGAAGTGATGACAGAAATGCAGCTATGCTGAGTACTAAACACTAACAGAACATATAAATAATAAAAATATGAACAGAAACCTTCATTATACTTCTGGAGAATTTTTTCCCTTTGCTCCATCATCATGTCAAGCGATGCTGTTGTCTGATTGTACTTGGATTTCAGTTCTTCCACATGCCTGTTCTTTACTTCAATCTGGCTAGCTAAATTAGCAACAAGTTTATCAGTTTTCTGAGCTTCTTCTCTTTCAACAACACCAACAGTTTTCAGATCACCATTTTTTCGCAAATAGGCTCCTATAGGCCCTTGGCATCTATGATCATCAGCTCTTGCAACCCATCCAAACATCTCTAGCCCTCTGTAATTCTTGAGCTTCCAATCCCTTTTGCCATATCCCTCTGCCTCAAAATGATTTTCAAAGGCGAGCGCATTCTTGAAGCCAGTCCAGTCTTTTGCAAACTCAACAATAGCATTTCCTGTATGACCTCTATGATTCCATAGAGGACTAACCTTCTGCGGGCAGAAGCGTGAAAGTTGCTCTTTAAGCCGGTTTCCACTCTGTCCAACTAGGCGCCCATCCTTCCACTCAGTAGGCATGTTAACTAGAACACCCATCAAAGGCCAGACAAATTGATCTTCTGAACTAGAGCCCATTTTCAGAGAGAATGGAAAATTGCAACGACCTAGAGGACAAATAAACAAGAAAGTAATTTCAGCATTTTTTATTAGATGGGTCAACATTGCAACATGAACTCAGAATAGAAGAAAAGTTTAACGCGAGAATCCATATTCAGGTTTCACATTAATTCATAAAGTTAAAATTCCACGAAGCCTGAAAGTAAGGATTAAAAACTGATATATATTCTTAAAAAATGACACTGAGGCAACATATATATAGATGATGCATTCAACTTATGAAGTCATGCACCCCACAGAAAGGAATAAGTGATGTGTAAATATGATAATCCAGTAACCACTCAACTGGATATAAGACTAGGACTTCAGAAAACAATCCACAGAAACAAAAAGGGCAGCATTTCGGCCTGCTCTACACTGCTTTGGGCTAACAATCTTGGCATACGGAGCCACCTCCCACGCGTACGTCACCACCCAACCGAAATCCCCACGAGATATCTAAACCCTTCTGCACGCCGCCGACGATCACCGCACGGCCGGCTGAGCAACGAGGAAACCAGCATAATTCCCCGGCGATCCGCTCCCACGGTGGAACCTACAGGCCGGGTTTTCCATCCAAATCACGCAGGGATAATTAAGCACCATGCATAGAAACCACTTCACGGACGCGGGTGAAAGAAGCTAGCAAGAGGAGAAGAGGTGGAGTAAGTGGCGGTGGTCATCAGCTCACCTCCGGCGAGCGGCGCGGCGGTCGGTAGAGGCAAATGCAAGGCGTGCGAGGAGGAAGAAAGGGTTTTGTGCTGCCCCTTCACATTTGCCCTCTGCTCCAGTTGATACTCGATCGAGTGGGTGCCTGCGTTTCTGCGGACTCGTAACTCCAAGCGTCCAACAGTGGTTTGTTTTTATACTATTTGATTTGAAACCGGCGTTAAGTGGTGATGAAGCTAATTAAAGTGGCGTCAAGTGGAGATGAAGTGAGCCGATCACAAAAAAAAATGGAGATGAAGTGGCGTTTCAGAGCAACTCCAACCCACCTCCTAAACAGACCCCTAATCTAAATCTAGGGACTTGTCTAAAAAATCCACTCCAGCCCACCTCCTATTTAGGCCCTCATTTTTCATGCCATCTCAAATTATAATTTCAAGTCCCCAGATCCACCAGCCCCCTATCCCTTCTCTCTCTCCCGTCCGCACGCGCTCGCGAGCGGTGTCTTCGCGTGGGTCGCCCGCGGGGGCCGTCACCGAGGCACGGCGTCATCAGACGGTGCGCCGGGCACAGGCGACGACAGAGTCTGCGGCGGCGGCGGCGTCCCTGCAGGATCCAGTTGCGAACTCCATGTGGTGGTGCCGGCGCCGGCGGCGCCCCCAGGGCGTTCCTGACATGGGAGGACGTGCGCGTGACGGTGGCTGGCGGCGGCCCGCGCGGGGCGCCGGACGTGAGGATCCTGGACGGCATCAGCGGCCACGCGCGGCCCGGGGAAATGAGTGTCTCTGCGAACTCGTCGTCGTCGTCGGAGTGCAGGTCGAGGACGGAGACCGGGCTGAGCTGGCGCGATTAGTCGACGTTCATGTCGGCCTTCCACCCCATCCGCTCCTCCACCTCCTCCCCATCGTCCCCGGGAAACACCATGGCGCGAGGGTCGCACTCGCTGCTGTCCCCGAGGCGGCGGCGGCTTCTCCGGCGCTAGCGCCTCGCACTCGCTGCTGTCCCCGAGGCAGCGGCGACGCAGGCGGCGGAACTCGCGGGCGCCGCAGGCGCTGGCGCCGGAGAAGCCGCCGCCGCCGCCCCGCCGAGGTCGTCCCAGCGCAGCACGCGGCGCATGGCCCTGCTGCCCAGCACCTTGCTTAGTGCCGACCTGAGGCCGATCCCGACGCCGCCCGGCGAGCTCCTCTTCGTGAACCTGTGGTTGCAGAGCCTGAGCAGCCGCCGGCACGCGGCGGCGGGGCAGCAGTCTGTTCCTCCTCCTGCTCCTCCAGCTGCTGCTGCTGCCCCGCTCCCGCTCGAGCCACGGCCGCGCCGGGGCCGCCTTGCCCTGGCGGTTCCTGCTGCTCCTGAAGCAGCTCCGAGAGCCTCCTCAGGCCAAGCGCGCGCGAGAGAGAGATGGACGGAGCGCCGCCGCGGCGGCGGGGGCAGGAGAGGACCGACGATGATTTGCATTTTGGGTGTTGGGCTGGAGTTAATGTAGAATTTGGGTCCCTATTTTTTGCAGGCCAGCATGCAAATGGAAAAAATAGAGGTCCAATTTGCATGCTGGGCTAGAGTTGCTCTCAAAGAGTAAAAAGAAGGAAGCTGAAAAGAGGATATTTGGCTGCCCCGACGTTTTGGAGGCACTTGTTTTTCAGGAGTTTTATTATTGATATGTCAGTTCAAATTTTCAGTACGTCCCACAAGAAAACGCTATGTAAAATTAAAAAAAAAAGATAAATTCACTAGGATCCCCAAATTTATTTAGGGTGTCAACTGTCAAGTAGGTCTTATCTTAAAAAAAAGGTAGACATGACTGGTGCCGCCACATCGACTAGCCATTAGATGCTGTTAGAACTCACTATTGGAGATGCTGGTAACCGGTGCATATTTTCAACTCAGTGGATTTCAAACATCTAGTTTTTAGTTGGCGCCCATAGTACACTGTTGTAGGATCGAGATGACCAACTAAGGGAGTTGAATAGTCATTTCCAAAAATTAATCGCATGAGAACATTTAAGAGCACAAGTGAATTAATGGTCTAGCCTCGACTGCATCTCTTCTGTCTAAATTTGTTGGCTATGCTTTTCATCTCTTCTATCTAACGATCGGGAAAATAAGTCGTTAGAAGCAACCCACTCACTCTTCTCGAGAAAATCCATGAGAAAAATGAGTCAACTATGCTTTTCATTTTATGTTATCTTTCTGCATGGGCCTATGCTTCAGCAATAGCCCCTAGAACAAGGCCTCTACTTTTTATTTGGAAGCTCTCCCTACTTTTTGGGGCCTAGCTTTCTAGGTTGAACTCCAACCGTAGCCCTCAAAATAGAGACTCCAAATCCATTTTCTCAATGAATGACAAATAGGACCCACGTGTCATAGACTTACTTGGCTAATAGAAAGACATCGATGCCACAATGGGGACGAGCGTTGCGGTCCCGAGTTGTCCTGACGACGTCAAGTGAAGCGGGGACTCACTCGCCCTGGGAGGAGAGAGGGAGCTGGCCATGGCTGCTCACTGCTACGTGGGGAGGAGAGAGGTAGGCTCAGCTTCCTTTGCTGCAGACCTAGATGCCTGGGAGGGGAAGGATGCCGAGGATGTCGAACGACGAATAAAGTCGCAAAGGCCATGGATGCTGAATGGCGCGCTCCTGCAGGGCCGAGTGGAGGAGAGGGGAGGTCACAAACACTGGTAGCAAGGGGTTGCTCTTGCACGATGGAGAGGGTCATGCATGGCTAGGCGACACACTCATGCCGAGAGCGAAGGGGAGAGCCATGGGGAGGAGGGGAGGAGTCGCGCAAGGCCTCGAGGATGTGAGCACTGCTGGAGATGAAACAGAGCACCGGAGGGAGTGGAGGAGCCACCGAAGAGGCGCCGTCGCACTGGGCCAACAAAGGGGGATGACCAAAGAGGAGGGAGGCGCGGGCCGCGCGGCGGAGGCGAAGGAGGCAGTTCCTTACAAACATGGAAGGAAACAACCGAATGGGGCTTAGAGGGTGACCTAACCAGAATGGGTTTGAGGGTAGGATTTGGGTGTCCAACTAAATTTTGGGGCTCTAGTAGGGGCTGTGCTAGAGCATATTTTTTTGCCTATGATCCTATATTTAGCTATGGGGGTTTAAGTAGGGGCTCTGCTAGAGTTGCTCTAAGACAGTTAGTTAGGACAACAGTTTAAACAAGTGCAGTTTGTATGTACTGAGCAGCGCACTTAGACAACAGAATAGATGTACAATGACTATACTATTTATGTAATTCACCAATGGACACACAAATCATGATGATCAAGCATAAAATTCTGTTTTATTTGGTTGCTTGTTTGAGAAAGAAAACACAGTAAACCCGCCATTTGCTCACAATAAAATAGAATGCTACTCCTTTACCGCCATTTGCTCACAATAAAATAGAATGCTACTCCTTTACCGCCTACCGGACTGATCATTCGTTTCTACTTTACCGTCTTATCCTTTCACACATGAACATAGCTGGCCGCCAAAGGTCACCCGTCTTCTCCCTTCCTCACCATTATCTTCTGTTACTGCCCTATATGGTTATTGCCCGTATATGTTCAGATCCAGTGTGACAGAGGCCATGAATCCAAGCTTCTAGACGCCATTAATATTGGTTTAGAGCCTGGAAATACAAGCCCCGGCCTGTGACCTCCTCAATTAGCCTGAGAGCTCTCTCCAAAGAGGAGATGTGCTTGGGAGCAGATCTGGCTTCTGCGCCTTCACAGCGATGGGAGGAGGCAAGGGTTAAGGTCACGTCGCCACCAGACACCATGCATGCATGATAGGGAGCGGCGCGTTGTGGCTGGTGGCCTTCTGTCAACTCATTTCTGGTGTATATACTAATTATTAGCTTATGATGAATAAAGTGGTGATGAGTCAACTTATTTCATTCCACAAACCAAATACAAATAGTAAAGAGCGAGAAGGTGATAGATCACCTAATTTTTCAAACCAAACACACTCTTAACGAACGAGACAACGACACCCTTCTCTTTCTTCACTCACAGCGTGTGGTGTGGCACGAGCATGGTCTGGGATAAGGCAACGGCGGAGTGTGGTGCGATGGCGTGGGGGCGAGCGAGATGTAAGCGGACAAGCAAGGAGGCTATCCCGCTCACGAATGCTGGCGCGGATGAGATGGTACCACATCACCGAGCAGCATACAGGTGCGGGGACCACATAAGTCTAGGAGGAAATTGCCGGTTTCCTCCTAATGTTGAGCATGCAGCCCGCGGACCAAAGGCACGGTCCAAAGCACGGTGATTTGGCCCGACCCGAGCACGGCACGGCCCGATCCTAACTAGGCCCGGGCCGGCTCGAAGCATGTAGCGGGCCGTGCTTGGGCCGACCCCTCGGCCCGCTGGGCGGCACGACACGGCCCGCTTTTAACAGCAGGCACGATGTCGGCACAGTATCAGGGAATTTATGAAACTTGAAGTATCAGGTTCGATGACTTGTGAAACTTGTGACTTTTGGCAAGTAAAATATAATCTAAGAGTATATTGTGTTATGTGAATTGTGAAGTATTAATGTGTCACACCCGGATGTAAAAGAGCATTCGGGTGCCAAATCACATGTGCGCCAGGATCTCAAATTCACACACATGGACCGACATCATCAATGGTACAAAACACAGTGTTCAAACGAATTACA